>Ga0222426_101066_pt1 | contig 12313 bp, 7 predicted proteins | sample 2B50Ametagenome_FD_180087 | JGI IMG/M metagenome (GOLD analysis project Ga0222426, IMG submission 180087) | Enriched microbial communities from leaf-cutter ant dump, University of Wisconsin, Madison, United States - 2B50A (version 2) | ecosystem: Environmental > Terrestrial > Nest > Insects nest >... | reverse complement strand
CGGCCAAGAGCGGACATCGCGACAGCCGCCTACACGCGCTCGAAACTCATATCTGGTTGCATCAATAACTTCCCATGCTCCAAAGCCACTACCTCCTGAGCTTCTCGTGTCGCGCCTGGCCAGGATAGATACTGAACTCATGCGAGTCGCTGCGCAGCTGACAAGAGCGCAGCGCCGCTTGGCAGAACGAGTCAGCTTTGTATGTACGGCATGTCTCGCAGGCTTAGTCTGCCTCGCCGTGATTTCCTACATCCACCGCTAGAGAACCCAGAAGCGCACCCTTGTAAGGTGTGTGAGCTGGCAACTTCTCCGCATGGTCTCAGTTACCGGCTTTGCGAGCGGCAAGTACCTGCCTGATGTTGCTCAGCAGTGCGTCGGCCGCGTAAGGCCTTTGCACGAGGTCGAACCCGTGCGTTCCAACTTCTGCAAGGACGTCGCTGTAGCCCCTGATCAGCAGTATCGGCATTTGTGGGAACCGCTGACGTACCTGCTGAGCGAGCTCGATGCCCGTCATGCCCAAGGCTCAGACCTCGATTCCGATAGGCCTTTACAGTGCTCATGACTATGATTGTTGCTGGAGCATAGGAGCCACAAGTAGTTCCCGGGGAGCATGAGTGTCGTTTAGCAAAGTCTCAAAAGTCTCAACCAACGATCGAGCCATTCACTGCGTCACGGGAACTCCGAATTGCAGCGCTTTCTACAACTGGGCACTTACCAAGTTGCAGGACATCCTTTCAAGGTGGCATTTGGCTTACACCGGGCCGATGACAACAGGCCTACAGGGGAATTTGGGCGAGTTCCTCTCGTATCACGTTGCCCGCCAGTCGGGGCTTAGTGGCCCCGGTTTTACGGGTATCGCACTCGGAGCCAATAGTCCACTCAACATCGGGGCACCGACAGGACTCGATGCGACCATCGTATTCTTATCCCCCGACGGCGATACGTCCAAGGATCGGCTGTACGTGATGGAGATGAAGACAACCATTGTCCAGAACCTCTCATATGCGAATGCTCTGGTCGGCGATTGCGAAAAGCTCCTTGACGCAACACGACCATCGACGAATCTCGCGAATCGAATGTCCGGGCTCAAAGGCTTTTTGAGCGATACGCTCGAATTTTCTGACGCGTTGTTGGACAGAGTCGAAGACCTTTACCGGCCGACTGCTGCCGAATGCGTAAAGGTGAAGCTCATACCTACGTTGGTGCATGACCTCAGGTACGGCGACCCAGTCGTGACCTTGGATGGCGTCGCGCGCAAGATAGAGTTGCTGGGTTGGTTGCCGACGAGCGTGGAGCCTTGGAGCGTTTCCTTGACTCGACTTGATGAGTGCTTGCAACACCTGCGTCATCAAGCCGCATTCGTGCCATGAGTTCATTACCTCCCTCAGTTGACTATCTAACTAGCGCTGCGGCGTCGGCCGCAAAAGCTCGGTCCGTTCCTCCGATGACGGTAACAAGAGACCCGCTTGACGTCGCCACAGCGTTGAAATGTTTGACAGTCTTTCAGACTATGAAGGACTGGGAAGACCTGGCACGGTTTGATGAAGAGGCCTATGCTGCACCGTTGGTTGCCGCCGCCCGAACGCTGCAATCAACAAGTCAGCACAGGCGCAAAGCCGCCGAACCTGCAGAGCAGATAGAGCTCGATGAACTTTCCTTCTATGCCGCACTTGGGTACGCCATGCATGGCAATTTCCCGAGTGCCAAGGCTGTGCTCAGCGAGGTGTCCCCGGAATTCCTGGCCTCCACACCTGCAGTACGCATGGCTGCCATCGTCTGCGATGCCACACGGGTGTTCGGCAACCAACCTGTCGATGCCAACTCCCAGGTCGAAGTTTTCAAAGGGTATTGGCAGGGGTCGTTAACGGACTCTTCCCGCGAAGCGCGCCAAGCCTACTTCACCATGGCGCTCGCCACATTTCGTGAGGTGGTCTGGGGCACCGGCGGAACCGGCGCTGGATTTGCGTTGCATGTTCGTATGGCAGCGCACCAAGCTAGCCGACTCGCCACGGCCAACCTTCTTGAGGATGCACCTGAGATTCCGTCTTGGTTCGTACTGAACGCTGTGCGCACCGGCATGGCAACTCTGCTACCGCCGCAACGGCAGTTGTTGGCCAATAAGCGTATTGCTAGGTATCCCGGCAACACGCTGCTCACACTGCCAACAAGCACTGGCAAAACGTTTGTCGCTGAGGCCTGTATGGCCGCGAGTCTGGAGGGTGGCGGGCTGAGCGTCTATGTCGCCCCCTATGTGGCCGTCGGAGAGCAGGTAAAGGCATCCCTAGACAAGGTGCTCGACCAATGGCTGCCCTACGTATCGATGTTCGGTGGATTCAAAACTGACTCCATCGATACCAGCGCGGGCGCGGAAGTCATCGTGGCAACTCCCGAGCGCTTTGACGCTTGGCTAAGAACGGGTGATGGGGTTGATAGGCTGAGAACTGTCGTTTTTGACGAAATTCATATCGTTGAAAACGGCTCGCGTGGTGCCCGCATGGAGGGGCTGGTTTCGCGTCTTCGCATGCTGCAGGCAGATAACCCGCGCCTTCGGATTCTTGGATTGTCCGCCGTGCTAAGCGAAACAGCGGCGGTGTGCAACTGGTTGGGTGTTTTACCCGAAGCGCTGCATCAAATTGGATGGCGCCCGACAGCAAGAAGACTCGGGATGGTTCAGTCCGACGGACTCATGTATTGGGTTCATGGCAACGACGCACTGCGGCCAGCTTCCGCGCAGCCGAACACGGTCATTTCCTCGCCTGTCCAGTTTCAGTTCGAGGCGCTCCCTTTCAACCAGTTCGGAGGCGAAAAGGAGGCTGCACGTAATGTCGCCAAGATTGCACAAGACCTCTTCTATCGCCTGGGGAGCCCCGGGTTGGTCGTCTGTCCGCGAAAGAGCGACACGCGCATGCTCGCCAAAGCGCTTAAGCTTAGCGCGTCGCAGACGACTGACGCTATGGTGCTGGCAACGGCTGACAGCATCGTCTCCCGCTACCCCTGGCTCAGTGCCCTGGCTGACGTATTGCGGTGCGAGCTCGCTTATCACAACGCATCATTGCCGTACGACGTCCGCAGGGACATCGAAGAACTGACACGCCAGCGAAAACTAAAAGTGGTTTGCTCCACCACCACATTGGCGGAGGGTGCTGACCTGCCTTTCCGCTGGACCATCGTATCGCACTACCTCATGTCCCTTAGGGATGCCGGCACTCCGATGAAGTCAATGACGTTTCGTAACATCGCCGGTCGTTGCGGGAGGGCTGGCGCGTTCTCGGAGGGTGACACAATCCTATATGAAAACCTGCTTGGTCGTCGTTCTGCACGTGCGAACACCAGGAGCAGCCAGCCTCATGTCTTGACCTCGGTGATGTTTTCGTCCTCGCCGCTGGAATCCACCATGGGCAGTAGTTGGGATGCGAGCGAGCCGGCGCAGCAGGCTGAGGCCAAGGCCGCATTCGCCGCCCAGCTCATGGCTTGCATCGGGGAGCACCCCACCTTGGATGACATAGTCTCTCGCTTTGCCGAGTCTACGTACGCGCAACTAGTGGGAGGCCGAGACCGGCTTCACTCCCTGTTGAACGAGACCTTGTCTGAAATGCTTGACGATTCACGACCAGGAGGCGCGTTGGCGGTGGCAAATAGTCCTGTACGCCTTACTGGATTTGGCGACGCAGCGAATCGAAGCGGTTTTTCGCCAGCCACATGCAGGCGGCTCGTGGCCTTTTTGTCTGGTGAGAGCTTTGCTGAGGGACCTGCGCTTTACGCAGAACTCATCAGAGAGTTTGCAGACATTCCTGAGCAGTCCAACGGCGCCATCCGGAAAATTGTTGACCGTGACAATCACAGGCATCCGGTCAAAGACCAACACCTTGAGTCAGTGATTGAAGACTTGCTGACCCCACTAAATTTGCGTGAGGCGTTTGACCGCTTGCGAGCGAAGACGGCTCGTCGCTCGAATGCAGGGGAAGACTACATCGACAAACAGTTCGACAATTTCGTCTCTTTCAGCACGGACATCATCGGTCATTTCCTTCCTTGGCTACTGCGCGGTCTTGAGGCCTTGTGTCGTCACGGCACTGAAGAGGCTTTTCTCACCAGTTGGGTAGACATGGCTCGCCACGTGGAAGGGCAATTGCAAAGGGCTGCCAACGCCTCGGATGTGGTCGATGACATCGAGGGAAATGATGACGAACTGTGAGCTGTAAGCGGCGTGCGCGGTCCGAGCGAATGGAACTGGTCGACTCACAGTCCGAGGAAAGAGACAACACCTCCCCGGACAAGGATAGCAAGGCTGCCTCCCGTCACCAGGGCTCCACAGAGTAAGCAATTCGATTTGGAGGCACTGGTCACCTACAGATTTAGCTCTCAGCTGCCTTGTATCGCCGCGCGGCAACGACGCCTTCCATCTGGGATGTGCTGGGTCTACGCTGACCTAGCTCCCATGCCCTGAGGGTCGGGCCGCTGCTGGCCTCATCAAGAGACTGCTTTGGGTCAGGAGTGCCACTTCGCCCTATGCGAAACCGGTCCTTCACCGATGGCGTGGTGCCATCCACTGGCAAGCGCCCGGTCTTGTAGGTGAAGCGGTCGTTCGCTTGGCCGAACACTGAATGACCGCTGGTGACCCTCGCAATCGTTCATCACCGCCGTCCCAGAGTGACTCCGTTCAGCCTGTAACTGCCATACCGGTCGTCGCATCTGCAGCGATTGCTATCATCCAGACTGGCCGTCGAACGCGTGCTGTCAGCCAAAACCGGACGTTCACCTCGCTCTGGCGGTTTCGGGATCGCTAGGCCCGTAGAGTCAGCGTCGGTTACTTCCGACAGCCTCAGCGTCTTTGTAGGGCATCGAGTGCAGCGTCCAATGCTGTGATCGACTCGACGATGACCCGGACGGTGGCTCGGTCGAACTCATGATCACGTTGGGCGTCGTGCACGCCGCTGTTGAGATAGCTCCACTCGATGCTCGCGCCGCTGACATTGAGCAGGGTGGCGAGCGCGGCCACCGCCTGCGGCGCACCAGCGTGCTGCGCCGAGATGCGATCAACTGCCGATCGCAACTTGCTGCACTTGTTGTTCAGCTCCCACGGCGAGCGAGGTCCGCCTAGCTTGATGTCGATCCGGCTGTCCGCCCGCCGGCCCAGCCATGTCCAAAGGCGATCCGTGAGACTCTCCAGCGCCGGCCGAGCCTGGCGCAGTGCCTCGCGCTTCTCGTCTTCTGCCAACGCCCGCTGGGCCAGCAGAACGTAGTTCTTCGTCGGCGGGTCGCTGTCGACGCGCAACTCGTGCTCCCCCTGATGCGGGAGGAACTTGTAGCGCTTGATGGCCGCGGCGCGGCGCGCGCCCAGCTCCTGCTGGATGCGATGCAGGAATTCCTCGGCGTGCGAGGTGAGGATGATCTGCTTGCCGTCAAGCAGACCGTCCTCGAAGAAGGTGCGCCAGATGCCGTCCCGGTGGTCGTCGTCGATCGCGTTGACGACGTCGTCGAAGATAACCACGGGACAGCCCTGCGCGATGTTCTTGGCGAGCAGGATCGCCAGACCCAGGCACTTGATGTGGCCTTCGCTGAAGATGATCAGCGCGTCGTAGCTCACGCCCGGCTCGCCGACGAACTCCACTTCGATCTTTCCGTTCTCCGCCACCGGCAACCACAGCGCGTGCAGCAAATCGCCGGGCGGATCGGCCCGGTTGAAGGCGTTGTACAGATGGCGAGCTTGCTCCCCCAGCCCCTGCAGCAGCATGCCCGGCAAAGCGGCCAGGTAGGCCTGAATCTCAGGCAGGAAACCGTCGTAGGCGGCCTTGACCCGCTGGTGGTGCTCCACCACCGGTACTTCCGCCGCGGCGGCCTGGATCAGCTCCCGGTTAGCCTCGTCGAACTGGGCGACGGTCTGGCGGGCGGTGACCAGTTCTTGATCGGCCGTCGTGCGCATGGTCCGCAGTCTTTCGATCTCCAACTGATACTGCTGTAGGCGGTCCCGCTCCTGGGCCAGCGCGCCGCGCTGGGCATGCACGTCACGCGCCCGCGTGTCGAGGCCTTCGACGATCGCGGCGATTCGCAACAGGGCATGCCAAGCGCGCTGTTCGCCATCCACCCAGGCACCGAGCCAGTTTCCTGCCCATGTGGGAGACAGCAGCGGCAGGCCCGCAGCCTGCAAGTCGGCAGAACAGGCGACCCGAGCCGCAGCTAGCACACGGCGCATCTCGTCCCACAGCGCTCGTACCGCCTCGCTCAACTGCGTCCGAAGTCCGGTCTCCTGCTGCTGCAGGGCAGCCAGCTGCGCGAGCTGCTCCAGACCCGTTCGCGCCTTTGCGAATGGATCCTGCGCCACGGAGGCCAATCCAGTCCCACATGCGGGACACGCGGTCGCTCCTTCGGCCAGGGCGAGCACGGCCTCGTACAGCTTTGCGTACGACACCTCACCAGCGCGGGCCGCGAGTTGCGCGGAAGACACCTGCCACAGCCCCTGGACGCGGTAGGCCTCCGCCAGCAACGCCTGCAGATGGGCCTGAGTCACCTCATGTATGGCAGGCGGGTTGGCGTCCAGTTGTGCCTGGACGTACGGCAGCCGCCCCTGTTGCTGCGGAGTACCGAGCAGCCAGTCGACGCAGGCTTGGTAGGTCAGGCCAGGCGACATCCGTTGCGCCAACGCTTGTTCCAGGCCCTCGACCGCTGCGATCTTCTGCGGGTATGCGGCGATCATCTGCTCGGAGTTCGCCAACTGCAGGCGATTCTGCGCCAGCTGCGCCGCCTTCACGCCGACCAGCATCAGATCCTGGTCGAGGAAGGGATTGAAGCCGCGCACGAACTCGCTGAACTGGTCCACGCCGAACAGGGTCGCGATGAGCTGGCGCTGATCGCCCGGTGTGCGCGCGGCGATGCGGGCGAAATCGTCGAGGCGGTTCTTTTCTATGAAGCAGAAACGGTACTCGCCTTCGTCGGGTTGGACAGCCTGCGTTTGATCCGCCGCCCTTGCCGACAGGACCGGCGCGACGTGGCGACGCAGGCGAGCATTGTTGCAATAGCTTCTCTGGTCGACCCGCTTGGCCTGCGCTTCGCTGATCGAACCGAGCATCGCTACTTCCAAGGCTTCGCAGAAGCTGCTTTTGCCGGTGCCGTTGGCACCGTAGACAAGGGTGATTTCATGGCTGAGGTCGAACGTCTCCTGGCGCATGAATCCCCGGAACGGCCCGACTTCGAGTTGGTGCAGCCTGCCAAGCGCCGGCCCCGCCTCGGGGCCGCGGGCCTCTCCGTGGTACGCGACAGGCATCCGCGCCAGATGTGCGATAGCCAGCGGCGCCAGACGAGTGGATCGACCACGTCTAGCAGCACCGATTTCAGCCAGCGGCTGCAGGTGAGCGAGCACTAAGTGCGCGAACCGACGCACGTCGTCGTGCACATGTCGCTGAGTCAGATGGGCCAAGAAGCGGTGGTACTCCGAACGAATTTGTGCCATGCAGCCCCTCTTGAAATACAGACGCCTTGAGCCGCGTCCTTCGCCGTAACGGTGGCCATGCTCGCAGAAGTTGCAGGTGGGCCGAGTCTCTATTCTCCGTTACAGCTTGTACTTAGTAGAAGGCTGGCGCCGGCCAGTCGGTGCGAGTGAGCATGCCGCGACGGTCACTCCGAGATATCGTGTCGGGCGCTATAACCAGCTACTACCGTTCGAGCCGTCTGACCGCGTTGGACCGAGGCGGTGTAGGGCCAGTCCCGTACTCTTCACTCCATTTACATTTTCCATCAGCACTGTCGCAGCGCCGTATCTGGCGCACCTGGAGCCCTTTGACGACTTCCTAAAGCTTTTAACGCCAACACAGGGCTCCTGCCTTCACCATCCGCATCGCCTGCATCATCTGCGCGATACTTATCACAGCCACATCAGCTCGACATTGCGCTGGGCTTCGCGCTCCAGGCGGCGGTTCGATTGACTACGGTTGAGGTAGCCATAAATGTAGAGCTTGAGCAGTACGGCCGGTGGTACGTAAGCCGTCCAGTGACAGCAGGATTGACCCCATCGAAGCACAGAGCCCGAAGATCCAGCTCTTGGACAAACACATCGACAACGCGCGCAGGGTTGTCTTGTGCGATGTAGTCATCCAGGCACTCCGGTAGCATGGTGACCTGTTGTCGGACTTCGCCTTCGATGAATCGCTTAATGGGCACCTCGCTTGAATCGGGTGCGGCGTTTTTAGTTTTGGGTAGCGGGTTAGGGTGGGGTTTCCACACAGCCTCGGCACAATTCAGGCATTCAATTTTGTATCCCAGCAACCGCGATACGATCAGCAATAAACGGAGGATTCCAATCCATGCCACAGATCGCAATTGAAATCGCTGAAAGGGCAGCGGCCACTGAACTTGAGGCATTGGCGCAGGGCTCGGACGCCTTTCTTTCCGAACGGCAAGGAATGGACGGTGTCGCACTATTTACCGTTATCCTGACATTAACGCCAGTCCTCGTCGGCGGTATTGTCAAAATCGTACAGGCACAGATCAAAGCCAAGAAGCATGTCCACGTCAAAGTCAGAGGAATCGAGATTCGTGGCGTTAGCGAAGAAGCATTGATCCGCATACTCAAGACATCATTACCGCCTTCAAAAAAGCGGAAAAAGTGAGCGCGTCACCGGTAGACCGATACATCGACGCCACGCGCCTGCATCTTCGAGGCCGTGTTCAGCAGCACTACTATGCGGAATCGGTAAAGCGGATACGTGATCTTGCGGCGCACTTTGGTGTCGCTGTTGACGTAAAGATTGTTTACAGCCTCTCGCGTCGTGTGGAGCACGTAAAGATCGGCGAAGTGCTTTGGCTTGTGTACGACCAGTACATGGGGCAATCAGTGAACCTGCTAAACCGGCTGTTCGTGGAAGCTGCGGATATAGAACCAGCGATTGTCTATTTCCATAAAGTTCTTGCCGAAAGACTGGTTGAAGTATCCATGGTTGATGAGGCTATTCATTGCGCTCTTGTCTACCGCAATGGCCGCGACGCACTGATGGGTCGCGCTGTGGATGAACGTTGGCGAGCAGTGCTCACGTCAACCCATGAAAGGTTCATGCTCTTCCATGAGTTCGGACACTGTTTATATGGGCAGCCTCAAATTTTGTCACACGTCCGCGAACAGGTAGAGCAACTTATCGAGCATCAAATTGCCAGTAAGACTCGCACTCCCTCGCAGATTCTCGCCGACGTTCGGTCCGCACCGCCCGCCGCGATTCATCACCAAGATCCTCAAGCGTTCTATAAAGACACACAACGTCGCCTGGAGAGTGGCGAAGACCTAAAGTTCCACGCTGCGTTGTTGGCCTCCTTGGCAGACGAACAAATACGGCAGGAGATCTTCTGTGACGTCTTCGCGGCTGATTTAGTCTGGACTGAGACAGCTTTGAATGGACTCAATAGAGTCGAGACTTTACGAGCAGTCTATATTGGCTTCTATCACCTACAAGCTTTGGAGTACCTACGCCGATTCCCGTACCTAAGCTCGCAAGTCGACTGGTCGACAGACAACACACCCCGGATGCAAGTCCGCAGTCATTGCCTGCGATGGCATCTAGTTTTCCTTTTCCAAGCATCTTTGATCGAAGACGGTGTAAAAGACAAAGCGGAGATCGAAGCTGCCGCTAGTGCGTTCGACATACAGCTGATGGAAGACCAAAAAAAGTGCTACGAGACCGTAAACGACGGCGCCATGAATGTCTGCGATTCACTGCGAAGAGAAGGCTATATTAGAAAACTGGGTGAAGCGACGGCGCGAGAAATTGAGGCGACTGTGCGAAAGGGCAAGCGGGCTCGAAGACTGTCAGAAACAGAGTTCGGACAGGTAGCTCTTTTAATGACGGGGTGGGCGTCCCGATGACAAAGAGCTTTTGGGTGTCGGCTCCTAGCCGTTAGTACTCCTTCGCAGGCGGACACCGTATGTCTGCAACCAGCCTGAAGGCGTCAGATGGTTTGCAATTCCGACAGACCGCTCCTGTCGATGGCAGTGTCTTTGGACTGGCTATCTCAAGCCCTGCAGCCACTGAGACACGAGAGCCTTGCGCTGGCTTGCTGACTGGGTGGCAAGCTCTTTGAGTAGCGCTGCCACATCCTCTTCATCGCAGTACAGGTAGGCCAGCGGCACACCCAAGGCCTTGGCAATCAGCCTTGCTGTCTCAACGGGCGGCTCGTGTGTGCCTATCTCGTAGCGGCTGATTCTGGCGCGGCTAGACGATTCATCGATGCCGATCTGCACCCCCACTTTTTCCTGAGACAAGCCCAATCCCTCGCATTGCGAGCGCATGCACCTTCAACGACGCTGGAATGGGTTCGACCGAAGAAGGGCAGATCCACTAATCTAGTCCTTCCACGCAACAAGGCCCGTGCTCCGGCGTGGCCCTTTTGCATTGCGCGCTAGAATGTGCGTCTTCTTCCATCCTATGTAAGAGCGAGAAAGGCATCTGGGTTATGACACCGCGAACTACCACCAAGGAATTCACCACCGTCCGCTGACGGTCCCTGGTTCGCGCCTGCTCGTTTCTCCCTTCCTCCCAGATCAAGCGCGGCCCCGTCCGCGCTTTTTGTTTTCTCGTACAAGGTTTTTTCATGATTCACATCACGCTTCCTGACGGTTCGCAGCGCGAGTACCCCGGCCCCGTGACGGTGGCCGAGGTGGCGCAGTCCATCGGCTCCGGCCTCGCCAAGAACACTGTGGCCGGCAAGGTGGACGGCAAGCTCGTCGATGCCAGCGACCGCATCGACCACGACGCGAAGCTGCAGATCATCACGCCCAAGGACCAGGACGGGCTGGAGATCATCCGCCACTCCTGCGCCCACCTGGTGGGCCACGCCGTCAAGCAGCTCTACCCGACGGCCAAGATGGTGATCGGCCCGGTGATCGACGAGGGCTTCTACTACGACATCGCCTATGAGCGCCCCTTCACGCCCGAGGACATGGCCGCCATCGAGCAGCGCATGAAGGAACTCATCGCGCAGGACTACGACGTCATCAAGAAGGTAACGCCGCGCGCCGAGGTGATCGAGGTGTTCCAGCAACGCGGCGAGGACTACAAGCTGCGCCTCGTCGAGGACATGCCCGACGAGAAGGCCATGGGCCTGTACTACCACCAGGAATACGTGGACATGTGCCGCGGCCCGCACGTGCCCAACACGCGCTTCCTCAAGGTCTTCAAGCTCGTGAAGCTGGCTGGCGCCTACTGGCGCGGCGATGCCAAGAACGAGCAGCTGCAGCGCATCTACGGCACGGCCTGGGCCGACAAGAAGGACCTGGAGGCCTACATCCAGCGCATCGAAGAGGCCGAGAAGCGCGACCACCGCCGCCTGGGCCGCGAGCTGGACCTGTTCCACATCGACGAGCACTCGCCCGGCACCGTGTTCTGGCACCCCAAGGGCTGGTCCGTGTGGCAGGAGGTGGAGCAGTACATGCGCCGTGTGTACCGCGACAACGGCTACCTGGAGGTGAAGGGGCCGCAACTGCTCGACTCCGCCTTGTGGGAGAAGACGGGCCACTGGGACAAGTACAGCGAGAACATGTTCGTTACCGAGAGCGAGAAGCGCGACTACGCGCTCAAGCCGATGAACTGCCCCGGCCACATCCTCATCTACAAGCACGGCATCAAGAGCTACCGCGACCTGCCGCTGCGCTTCGGCGAGTTCGGTGCCTGCCACCGCAACGAGCCCACGGGCGGCCTGCACGGCATCATGCGCGTGCGCGCCTTCACGCAGGACGATGGTCACATCTTCTGCACCGAGGACCAGATCCAGGCCGAAGTGCAGGCCTTCACGACGTTGCTGCAGAAGGTCTACAAGGACTTCGGCTTCACCGACATCATCTACAAGCTCGCCACACGGCCTGAGAAGCGCATCGGCACGGAAGAGAGCTGGGACAAGGCAGAGAACGCGCTGGCCGACGGCCTGCGCGCCTCGGGCTGCGAGTTCGAATACGCGCCGGGCGATGGCGCCTTTTACGGCCCCAAGCTCGAATACACGCTCAAGGACGCGCTGGGCCGCCAGTGGCAGTGCGGCACCATCCAGGTGGACCCGAACATGCCCGAGCGCCTGGACGCCGAGTATGTGGGCGAGGACGGCAACCGCCACCGCCCCATCATGCTGCACCGCGCCATCGTGGGCAGCCTGGAGCGCTTCATCGGCATGCTGATCGAACACCATGCCGGCGCGCTGCCCACGTGGCTGGCGCCGGTGCAGGTGGCGGTGCTCAACATCACCGACGCGCAGGCCGACTACTGTCGCGAAATCGCTGCAAAACTGCAAAAAGCACTGCCGAATCAAGACCTTAGGGTGGTGACCGATCTGCGCAACGAGAAGA
>Ga0222426_101065_pt1 | contig 12313 bp, 10 predicted proteins | sample 2B50Ametagenome_FD_180087 | JGI IMG/M metagenome (GOLD analysis project Ga0222426, IMG submission 180087) | Enriched microbial communities from leaf-cutter ant dump, University of Wisconsin, Madison, United States - 2B50A (version 2) | ecosystem: Environmental > Terrestrial > Nest > Insects nest... | reverse complement strand
AGAATGAAAAAGATTGTTTTGTCATACTTCCTCGCAATGACGTGCCTATTTTCTTCATTGCGAGTTTATGAAGCAATCTCATAGAGTGATATATAATCAAAGTATTCAAATTAAACTAGTTAAAGGAACTAATAATGAACCTAAAGGTTGCTTAGTCATGCTTCCTCGCAATGACGACCGTAAAGGCTTAATAACAATCCGTAAGTAATTGCCCTTTTTCTTTATAATACGCTAAACCTTTACCATTTATTTTCATGCAGATTTCGTCAATTACCTTTTCTACGTCTTGCTGCATTTGTAGGGCACCACAAATCATCACCACACCACCATTACTTAACAGAAGTGCTAAATAAGAAGCATCATTTTTAATCAGATCCATTACATAACAATGGTTTTGTTCTCTTGAAAAGGCTATTTGATAGTTCTTCAGTTTATGGCTTTGTTTCTGCTGATCAAGAAAGACTTTATGCTGCTTAATAATGTCTGTTTCTTTACGGAAACCTACATACAAATGGTTATCCGCATTTTTACGACTTTGTGTAACCATCCCCAGGAAAGGCGCTATCCCGGTTCCATTGGCAATCATGGCCAAAGGTTTATTTTTAGGCTGATGGAAGGATTCGTTCACCACCATTCGTGCTCTAAAAGTATCCCCTACTTTTAAATTGTTTAAATAACTAGAACCCAAACCAGATGGATGAAGTTTTACTACCAATTGTACATTTCCCTGGCATTTGGCTACTGAGTACAATCGTTCCCTGTTATCATCTGCAGGATAAATGGCCAACAAATCGCCCGAGGTAAACTTGGTACGTGTTGGGGTTCTAATGGTAAGAATAAAAGTATGTTCGGCATCTGACACTTCTGTGCGGTCCAACACCATCATTTTGTGCAAACCTTTAGGTTTCTTCGCATACAACGCAGGCGTGGTGGCCAATTCAACAGCAACCTTTTCACTCCACGCTTTTACCCATTGTACAAACTGGCTTGCCGATTTATCATCAATGGTGTGAAGTTCTACTATTTGCTTAGCCCAAGTTTGCTTGGTTAGTTTTTGATCTATCTGTTTAGCAAACTCACAAAAATCTGGATAGGCATGTGAACCAAAACCAATTACTGAGAAATTAACTTCATGCTTTTGCGGAAACTTCTCAATCAGTTGCAATACTTTATTGGCGTTTGAAGGTGGATCGCCCAAGCCATAAGTAGAAGTAAACACCAGCAAATGTTTTGCTTTTGGAAAAGCCTGATACTGGTTCAACTGCGCCAAATAGGAAACCTTACCTTGGGCAATCAACTGCTCGTGGACAGCATTGGCAAAACGTAAAGTACTTCCGTTCTCTGTGCCAACCAATAAAATAAACTCGGCATCAGTGGTTTTATGTTTGTTCTTGATTTTGGTTGCCCTACGCTTTAAGGTAATAGCGAAACCCGAATAAATAAAGAACAGGATATTTAAACAAGCAATCCCTAAAATACCTGCCCAAATCATGTTAGTCCGTCCAGTGTGCAGATCAAGGCTCAAGTTTTCCAGCACCAAAGTAGTAGGATATTTCACTTCGCTCAGTACCTTACCGCTAAACTGGTCAACAATTAGTTCCTTATCGCTCAGTTTTAGATTGTAATATTCTTCAGGATCTTCAGCAAAAGGAAACTCTATCTTTTTAACCTCTGCTAATTTGGTGTTTTTAAATAGCGTAAATTCCTCAATCTTTTGTTGTACGGGATCTTCTTTTGGCGCTACTATTTCTTTGTGTTCGGCTTTATGCCCTGGAAAAATCTGGAATCTCACCATACACAAATAAGTTCCCGTAAGGGCAATTACCAATACTGGAATAAGGATCAACCTGCCTGTAATGATATGGTAATATTGTGCAAAATATTCCTTCACCACTTTGGTGAAAAATTTGGCTAAACTGCGTTGTCTTTGGATGATTAAAGCCACGCCAGAAATCGCGATCAGCAACAGCAGGAAAGAAATAATGCCTACAATGAGTCGTCCTGTTTCCTTTAAAAACATGGAACGGTGCAATGCCGTAGTCCATTCCACAAAAGCGCTTTTGTCTACAGGCTTTCCAAGGATTTTGCCGGTAGTTGGATCCACATACGAGTCTACTTCGTTACCTTCTTCATCAAAACCTTTTAAGCGAACAAAACCGTTATGATCAACATCAAGCTCACTAATTTCGGAGAAGTTTTTCTTTAATATGGGAACGGTTTGCGCCACGGTAATTTCATTGAAATTAGCAGCACGGTATGAAGGCATTTTTTCTTGGATCGCATCAATAGCAAGTATGGCACCGGTAACCGATGCCATAACTAGAAAAAGCGATGAAATTAATGCCAATGCCAAATGGGCGTAACGCCAAATGGATAGGGTCATTCTTTATTTACGGTTGGGCTTTACTAAATCTAATGTATTTGATGTATCCTTTTCCATCCACTTTGCCAGCTAACGCATCTGTAGTTAAAGGAATTTCTACATCTGACAGGTGATATTTTTGGTCTTCTACAGACGATTCGAAGCGTAGTTTGTAACCTTTGTTTACTACAGCATCATCTATATCTAAATTGACCATGGTTCTGTCGCCACCGCCAATAGAAGCGCCTGTTTTAGCATCTAACTTTTGGGTTTTAGAGAAGAACTTGAACCACTCTTTAAATCCATTGTACCATTTTTTGTCCTTGCCCATCATGTACAAGGTTTTTTCGTAATCTCCCTTTGGATTAATCAAAGAAACTACAATATATGCTCCTTCGCCTGTGTAGGCATTCATTTGCAGCATACATTTATATTTTGAAGTTTGTGCCATTACTTGTGAAGAGAAACTCAACAACAAACCCAGCACAGCTATTTTAAGAAAAGATTTCATGTATATATCTATTGTTTTAATGGTGAGATGTTAGTTTTTAAGGAAATCTACCGAGATTTTCTTTTTAGACAAAAATTCGTTTTCAGCTGCTAAATCATAAGCCGTTTCGTCAAATTCAGTCTTTAAGCTTTTATCTGCTCCCGAAGCAATCAGGTATTTAAGGATTTGATCGTCTTTTGAAATTAAAGCTGCTCTATGCAATACCGTTATTCCTTCTTTGTTTTTGGCATTGATATCGATTTTTAACGCCGACAATTTTTTCAACAAACCTAAATCAGCTTTTGCAATGGCAATGTGATACAAAGTGCTACCATCTTTTTGAGGACCTTCTACATTCAATCCTTTTGCTTTAAGCAAGTTTAGTTTTTCTGTAAGTTCATCTTTTGCGTTGGCACCGCCTTGAGGACCAGCAGGTCTGTAGTTTTGTACGGCAAAGTAAGCTAGGTTATGTCCAGCTTGATCTTCAATTTTTACATTAGCACCTTTATCTAACAAGAAAGCAAGCACTTCAGGAGAACCGCTAGCTACCGCCGCAGTTAATGCAGATTCACCTCTTTCGTTTACAGCGTTGATGTTTTTAACTTTTGGAGTCAGCAATTCAACTACCTCTAGGTTTTTACCAGCTGCAGCATTCATAAAAGGCGTTACTCCTTCTCCGTCGGCTTTGTTTACATCTACTCCTTTAGTTAAGAAATATTTGATAATTTCCTCTTGATTTGGTTTACGTACAATGCTGTGTAACACGTTACCGTTTTTATTCGCAAAATTTGGGTTAAGTTTAAGCTCTTCTACCAAGTATTTATAAGACTCAATTGGCGCAGCAGTACCGCGTCCGCCTTGCGACATAAAAATTAAAGCCGCATTGGTAGCTTTCACTCCTTTGCCTAATAGATTTTTCAACACCTCAACATTACCACTTTTAGCAGCGTAGTCAAATGCTGTAGCGCCTTCACTATCTACGTCTTTCAACGAAAGTCCTTTTGAAGTTAAATAGTTGGCGATGGCTAAGTCGTTATCATTGGCAATCCCCAATAACAATAGGTTTGCGCCATTTCTGTATTTCTTTTTAAGATCAATGCCACCTTTTACAAAAGCATCATAAACGGCTACATTCTTTTGTCCACCTGATACCGCAAAAACAATTGGCTCGCTTCCGTGGCTATCTGGCGTTTGAATGTCTGAACCTTTTGCGATCAAATATTCCACTAATTCCGCATTACCTCTTAATGCTGCCCAGTGTAAATAGATACGGCTATCATGTGTAATCTTACCTACACCGTTTCCTGGTTGTTCTACTAAAAACTTAATGGTTTCAGTAGGTGCATTGTTATTGATGGCCATGGTGGTTGCATCAAAAGCTCTTGGATCTAACTCTGTAGGATTATTTCCTTTAGCAATTTCAGCTTTTACAGCTTCTACCGTTGGATTTTGTTTCCAAAAATCAGCTTGTAACAAGGTATTTTTATTTTGTGCCTTTACTGAGCCAAGCCCAAGAACAAATGCGGCAGCGAACATTACTTTCTTCATTTCTATTTAAGAATAAGGTTATGAATTCGCTTGCGAAATTACTTATTTAGACTAAATCTACATAATTAAATAAATGCTTTTTTTCGCTTTACGTCATTATTTCTATCTATTGCGTAAACAGCTATCAAAAAAGTGACGAACGGCTAGTTTTTAGTCACCATTATTTTATCAATTCTTTGGCCATCTTTATCTACAATTTCCAGAGTGTAATCCTCAATATTGATTTTGTCCCCTATCTCAGGGATATTTTGGGTATGATAAATGAATAGTCCCGAAACAGTGGTGTAGGCCCTGAACACTTCAGGTTCTATTTCTATTCCGAAAAACCTTTGAAACTCGGTTAAATTGTAATAACCATCTACCAACCAAGAATTTTCAGCTCTTTGGGTAATCGCGTATTCCATCTGATATTGCTGGGTCGCATCGCCAAGCAATGCATCTAGCACATCATCCATGGTGACCATGCCTGCGGTAGTCCCATATTCATCAACCACTATTGCGTAGTGCATCTTTTCTTTCTTGAAATGCTCCAAAACCTGATAGGCAGACCTATTTTCGTTAATAAATAAAGGCTGTCTGACAATTTTCTTTAGAGAGAATGGTTGATTATCTGCATCAAACAAATCTTTTAGTAGCACAATCCCTTTGATATGGTCTAAGCTATTTTTGGCACATACTGGATAAACAGAATGTTTTTCACTATTGATTTTATGTCTAACGGTATCCCAATCGTCGGTTTCATTAAAATAAACCAAATCGCTTCGGTGGGTATATAGCGAACTTACTTTTTTATCGCCCAATTCAAATACACGCTCTACAATGTTATGTTCAATTTCTTGGATTTCCCCTCCTTCGGCACTTTCTTTTACAATGGCTTTGATTTCCTCTTCGCTTACCTTACTATCGCGATTTGCTTTGATCCCGAAAATCTTTAATAGGATATTGTTTGAGGTGGTTAACAGCCATACAAACGGAGAGGTAATAGCAGATAGCCATTTCATAGGACGAGAAACCAGCATCGCCACTGGCTCCGGGAAAGTTAATCCCAAACGTTTTGGAAAGAGTTCGCCCAACACGATAGATAAATAGGTAATGAAGACTACGGATAGAATGGTTCCGATTTGGGTAGCATAAGGCGCTAATAGTTCCACTCCACTCAATGCTTGTGTAATGTTTTTGGTGATGCTCTCTCCGCTATATACCCCAAGTAAAATACCGATAAGTGTAATCCCTATTTGTACAGTACTTAAAAATCTGGTTGGATTATCAGCCAATTCCAGTGCTGTTTTTGCACCACTATTTCCTTTCTTCGCCGCCTTTTCTAGTTTATATCTCCTTGAAGAAACTAAAGACAATTCGCTCATGGCAAACACGCCATTGATCAATACGAGCACCAAAATAATTAAGAATTCCATGTTTTTATAGATTAATTGGGCCAAAATAGGACTTATCTAGCCACTATCATGTCGTGTAACTAAAAAATCATCCCTCCTTATCATAACGCAAACATTTGAAAAATAGCCGCTTGTATTTTTTTTAAGTTTTTAGCAGAAAAATATTTGTTTCGAATGTATAAAATTGTACTTTTGTCACACTCAAAAAAACACGGTGGATGTAGCTCAGTCGGTTAGAGCATCGGTTTGTGGTGCCGAGGGTCGTGGGTTCGAGCCCCATCTTCCACCCACTAGTTTTAAAAGCAGTTCTGAAAAGAGCTGCTTTTTTTGTTTCTTCCCATCCGAAATTTTATTGGCAAATGCTACTTTAAACCTTTTAAGAGTTCGCGATGTTTTTTCAAAATATTTAAATTGCCATCAAATTACTGTGAGCCATGACCTCTCTACTCATTTTTGCTGTAGTGCTTTTTGTTGTTATCTATTATGTCATTAGCAAATTGGACAGGATAAAGGACAATCCTCCCCAACAACCACACGTTGTTGAGGGTTTGTACGAAAAAATGGATATGATTAACGTAACTAGTACAGAAAAACAGCCTAGGTACAAGGAAATGTATGAGGGAAAGGATTTTTTAAATAAGGATACCTCTACCCTGGAAATGTTCATCATCAACGAGCAAATCAGTTCATTGGACCTTTACAAATTGGCCGACCTTAATGATATCCAATTACAAATCCACAGTGGATGGCACCAACTGCTCATTGAACTGCTCATCGAATTAGACCAATTAGGCTGGAACAGAAAGATATCTTGTATTAAAGAGAAATATGCATCCTTACGTTTTTATACAGACCACCGCTTCTCCGACGTAGTTGATCGCTATGAGCGCCGTTCGAAACAAGTGTGCGAAACTTGTGGCGAACATGGAGAAATTAGAAGTAGGACCGGTTGGGATTATGTTGCCTGCTGGCCGCACTATAGAACAGATATGGGCGAAGTGGAAATCTCAGCCGATGGATTTAGCTACAATAAAGTTCATTATAAATGGCGTGAGGTAAAGGGAATTCAGCTAGAAGACAGTAATCAATGGTGGGACGATAAAACATTGGAAACCCCCTATCGATGGCTGATCATCAGTTTCCATCACAATTTAGCTCAGGTCAAAGGTTGGGAACATGATAAAGTATATATCTATCATCACGCTTTAGGATTTGGAAAATTTTTGTTAGCTATCTTCCAAATGCACCATAAGTTCAATGGATTAGATTACAACTACATTGAACGTAATTTTCTACAAGCGCAATATTGCGAAGTTTGTGGCTATCAGGCGATATATGTTGGTGAATGTGAATGCTGTGAAAGAAACACCTGGGAGTACTCAAAACACTTGTACACGAATGTTTCACCACTAGAAAGATTGAAGAGCCAACAGCTTTCTTGGGCGGCTGAAGGAGGGGTAACTTACGAACAACAAAAGCTTCACTATGCCAAAAATCCTGACTTTAAAACAAGCTATACCCAGAAAGAATTAAAAGAATATCTTAATTATGATTACTCAAACGATGATGAATTTTAAGGTTTATCACGGAGAATTTTAAATGCTTTCGATGGATAAAATTACAAAAGCGGTATTTGACCAATACCAGATCAAAATTACTTCTAATCCTGAATTAGAAACAGACACTTTTGTTTCAGTCAATCCATTGCTAGACACATTGATTGAATTGCACGATTCAATAGCATTAGCGAGCAAGCTATACAATGAGATTTACGTAGCTAACAATCAGCAGTTTCTTTACATATTGATTGTACACCTGCCGGTTGCTGGCACGGTAGAGTGTATCCCGGTATTGGAAGCCGAACAACATACCAAATCGGATCATTTAATACTGCCTATTGCCTATATGCTGGCGATAACCAAAGAATGGCAAGCCAGAAGGCTTTGGTGGATCAGGCGTGAATTTGAAGTAAAAAATGGTCAGGGTATTATCCGGATCATCAATGATGACCAGTCTAATGCGCTCATTATCCAAAAGCCTACTGCCATCAACTGGCCCGATTGTCGTGGAAGCATTGGCGAATATTATGCAGTATCCACCTATGATCTACAGCAAAGGAAAACTCTAACACAGCAATTAGATGAAGTTTTAATCTCAGGCAATAATAGACAAGTACTGGAACAAATGGAAAGTTTTTTACACCTTTTCGAAGATGGTAAGTATTCTGTACACTTGGGCAAGTTGGAAATGAAGGGTTCTGAGGTGATATTTGACGTAGAAAGCAATTTACTTTCGAAAGAGAAGGAACTATTTGCCGCCAATTTCTATCCGTACGGAGATGGGGAGATCTACTTAGCTTCCAGACCAAAGGACAGTATCGACCCTCAAAGAGTTGCTTATTACGAAGAGCTGATCCGTAATGGTGCTAGGCCGAGAGTGGTTGTTTATACGCACTATCTCAGCCATAATTATGTCTATTGCAATCATTATATCATTGATGGGCACCATAAGCTAATGGCCTATATCAACTTGAAAGTTGACCCCTACGATGTCTATATTAGCAGGGATTGCTATGATATGAAAATGAGTAGCGAAGTCATTTTCGCTGCACTGAATATCCTCAACCCTCCTGCTTTCAGACATTTTCTGATCAACAGTTCTGATGAGAACTTATCGGGACTACTACCAACAGAAGTGACCCATATGCTTGATGAATTTTTGAGAACCGAAAAATATATGGATACCAATATTGCCCAGAACATCCGTAAGGCCTACCTCGATCCCACTCACAGGACTTGGGCAGAAGCCAGGCTTGCTGTACTTGGCCAAAATAAATATATTAATAAGGGGCTTATCCTCCCGTTTGTCCATCAGGCTCCTCAAGCCAGTTACGGTATATGGCACCGCTATCCCATCAATAGTCCTTCCGATTTCCAAGAATGGAAGGAGACTTACCTCGAAGACAAACCATTATCGACGAAGATGAGCAAGCTGTTGTTCAAACCTGTTGAGCAAATAGTAAAACATAGCAACGAGGCTTCGAATGCTACTGATATTTCACGTCATCTTAACAGCACTATCCGCTCGGAAAGTTGGTTGGGCACGAGAGAAGTAATCCTTTTGATTGTTATTTTTCTTGCATTGATTCAATTGATAGCAAGGGGTTGCTAATCTACATTCGATTCCAATATACACAGGGGTTTGTCCTTGTCTTTGATTTATGGATGATTTGAAATTATAAACCGTGCCCAAGGCTCTCAGCAATAACTTATTACAAAAGTTTAAAACCGTTCGAAAAAAGTACTATTTCTTTAAAGAGATATCTCCCTTAAAAGGTTATAACATTACTAATTTCTTCCACGTGCATTAAATATCATAGATCAAGATTTACAGCCTTTCGCAAGACTACTTTTGCTAAACAATAAAGACAAAATATCGTTGATCATTAATAAAACTTAAAACCATGAGTACACTAAAACTAAAAGACGGAACAGAGATTTTTTACAAAGACCAAGGACAAGGACCTACTTTAATGTTCCACCACGGCTGGCCATTATCGTCAGACGATTGGGATGCACAGGTGATCTTCTTTTTACAGAAAGGTTATCGTGTAGTAACTCACGACAGAAGAGGCCATGGACGTTCTAGTCAAGATATTTACGGACATAACATTGAGCAATATGCTTCGGATGCTGCTGAGCTAGTAGAATTTCTTGACCTGAAAGATGTGGTTCATATTGGACACTCTACAGGCGGTGGCGAAGTAATCCGCTATGTGAACAAGTACGCGAAGGGCAGAGCAAAAAAAGCCGTATTAATTAGTGCTGTCCCGCCTATTATGGTAGCTAGCGACAGTAATCCAGATGGTGTTCCGATGTCGGTTTTTGATGGCATAAGAGAGCAAACGCTGAACAACAGACAGCAGTTTTATATTGATTTGACCATTCCTTTTTACGGATATAACAGAGAAGGTGCTGACGTAAAAGAAGGTATCCAAAGAAACTGGTGGAGACAAGGAATGATGGGCGGAATTGTGGCTCATTACGATGGGATCAAAGCATTTTCGGAAACAGACTTTACCGAAGACTTGAAAGCAGTGGATATTCCAGTTTTAGTGCTTCATGGGGAAGATGACCAAATTGTACCTTATCAAAATGCGGCTTTAAAATCAATTAAATTATTGAAAAACGGAAAGCTGATCACCTACCCTGGCTTCTCTCATGGAATGCCAACTACCGAAGCCGCAACCATTAACAAAGATCTTTTGGAGTTTATCCAAGCTTAACATTGATCGTTTAGGAAATGATTTGAGGTACAAGGTCATTTTAAAAAAGCAGTTCTAAAAAGAACTGCTTTTTTTTGAAGTGATTAATAGTATCAAAGCGGACACTTGCGCTAGAATATGGATTTGTTAAAATTTTAATCAAAAAGCCCCAGTTCCTCCTCTTCTTTAGTTAACTCATCATCAGGTCTAATTTCGATATAGTTATAAATAAAATCCGCGAAATCAGATGTTTCTTTCATGTGGATATATAATTTACTATTTTTCCGTTCTATCTTATCTATAAGAAAGCAACTATGCTTCATAAAAAGTACTTCCTTTTCAACGGCATTATTGGTAACACGTGAGATATCCTTAGCATTGCTATTCTCGGTGGATGTACTTATAACGTAAAATACGATTTCATCTTCCCATTCTTCTTTAGATGTGGACAAGTAAAAAGGAACTTCCATCACTTTTCCTATGTATTTAGAAAAATAATTAATGTAATCTGGAATCGATGGAGAATGTATCTCCATTCTATAAACAATTTGACTGTTATAACTAGGTAGCTTATTTAGTGCTGAATGAAGGCCGACCTCATATTTCTCAATCAGCGTTCCTTTTTTCATGCTTCCGCTCTTCAAACGATAATGAACCATCGAACTGAGGTTACCAGAATAGTTAATAATTAATTCAGCATCATTGATACTCACTTCGCCGCTAATAACATCGTCAAGATTAGCGTAGTGTGCAACATTTTCAAGATATTCAGGTTTTAATTTGGCGTATTTACGTTTGAAAGTACTATCTTCTTCTTGCATGTTCCAATTCTATAAAATTCAAAATTAAATTAAGAGTCGATATCTCGTCCTAAACCTCATTAGATAACCTTGCAAACTTATTCCGATACTCAATTGGCGTAAGTCCTGTTAGTTTTTTAAAAATATCCCTAAATGATTTGGTATCAGTATAACCTACATCAAACATAATCTCGGTGATGTTCTTTCTCGATGCTTCAAAGAATGTTTTGGCGGCTTCTATTCTTACTCGTTGGATATATTCTAATGGTGTATTGTTGGTGGCGTCTTTAAACCTTCTTTCGAAAGTTCTGCGACCTGAATTAATCAGCTTCGCTAAAATTTCTATGGATATTTTATCGCTATAGTTTTTTTCAATGTAGTCCTGTACTTTTTTGATGTCCTCATCTCCATGGTTTCTCTGACCTTTGAATATGGCAAACTGCGATTGGCTATCTCTGCCAATATCCAAGGCAAAGTATTTGGAAACCATTACGGCCACTTCCCTATCCGAAAATTTTTCGACCAAGTACAAAATCAAATTCCACAAACTACTTGCACCGCCACTGCTGTAAATATTATCATGTTCGGTGATGATGGCTCCATCCTCTACCCCTATGCTTGGGTATCTTTCTTTAAACTCATTAATATAGGCCCAATGGGTAGAACATTTTTTGCCATCAAGCAAGCCCGTTTCGGCTAAAAGGAAAGCCCCAATACACAAACTGGCCAAACTTGCCCCCTGATCATGCAATTTTTTAAAATAAGGAATGGCATCCGCATTGGCTTTAATGCCTTTGGCCATATCACCAAAAGTAGGTGGTATAATCAGTAAATCTGTTTCGGCCAAGTCTTTGAGCAGCCGATTGGTTTTAACCATGTACTCGCCGTTGTTGGCAGGGACATATTCATTTAGCCCCACATATTCCACATCGAAAATAGGCTTTTTGCCAAATGCGGTTAAAAATTCATTGGCGGTATGAAAGGTTCTAAACGGTGGCGTTACCGCTTCAATTACCCCATATTCAGGCACAAAAACAGAAATCTGCATATCAATATTGCTTATTGAGCTACAAGGTAAAAATTATTTTGTCACAATTGACCCCTTATTTGTCGTTTTCGCCATAGCCATATGTTTTATCTCCACCCTATCTTTGAAATATCAAATCAATCTAAAAAAGAGAATGACACAATTATCAAAAATTACGGTAGAAGCAACAGTGAATGCTCCCGTAGCAAAAGTATGGGAAGCCTGGAACACACCAAGCGATATTATGCAATGGAACACCGCCGATCCAGCGACTTGGCACACCCCAAGCAGCGAAAACGATTTAAGAGTGGGCGGCAAGTTTAAAAACAGAATGGAAGCTAAAGACGGCAGCTTCGGTTTCGACTTCGAGGGCACTTACGATAGTGTAATCCCCCACCAAGAAATTACCTACACTATGGGCGACGGCA
>Ga0222426_101064_pt1 | contig 12324 bp, 10 predicted proteins | sample 2B50Ametagenome_FD_180087 | JGI IMG/M metagenome (GOLD analysis project Ga0222426, IMG submission 180087) | Enriched microbial communities from leaf-cutter ant dump, University of Wisconsin, Madison, United States - 2B50A (version 2) | ecosystem: Environmental > Terrestrial > Nest > Insects nest... | reverse complement strand
AGCCGGTCTATCGGCTGGCGGGACTGCCAGCGGCCGGTGTGCGCACGCTCAGTGTGGCCTTTGCCGATCGCCAGCGTCTTACCGAGCAGAACCAGCGCCTGCGCGAGGATCTGCTGCTGGCCAATGCCAAGCTCAACCGGATGGCGGCGGTGGCCGAACAGAACCAGCGCCTGAAGGAACTGCTCGACACCCAGCACAGCCTGGGCCTGAACGTGCAGTTGGCCCGGGTGATCGGCGTGGATCTGGGTGCCTATCGGTACCAGATCACGCTCAACATGGGGGCCCGCGACGGCATCGGGCCCGGGCAGCCGGTGATCGATGCGCATGGCGTGATGGGTCAGGTCAAGGAAGTGCTGCCGACCACGGCGGTGGTGATGCTGGTGACCGACCCCTCGCACGCGATCCCGGTGGTGATCGAGCGCACCGGCCTGCGCACGGTGGCCTATGGCTCGCGCGATGGCGACCACCTGGTGCTGCCGAACATTCCGCTGGCCGCCGACGTGCATGCCGGCGACAAGTTGCTGACCTCCGGCCTGGGCGGGCGCTTCCCTCCGGGATTCCCGGTCGGCGAGGTGGTCTCGACCGCCGCTTCGGTCAGTGGCATGTTCCGGGTGGCCCAGGCCGAGCCGGCGGCGGACATCGATCGCAGCGAGGACGTGCTGCTGCTGCATGACCTGGCCGAGCCGGATGGTCCGCCTGCACCGGCAGCGCCGGTCGGCCCGCCCGACGAACTTGCCGGCGGGGCCAGTGCTGCTGCTCCTGCGACGACCACGCCGGCGGCGGAGGTGGCGCGATGAGCCGGCAACGTCTGGTTCCGTGGTGGTTCGCCGGTACGCTGGTTTTCGCCCTGCTGTCGATGCTGGTGCCGCTGCCGGGGGCTCTGGAGCCGTTCAAGCCGTACTGGCCGGCACTGTTCCTGCTGTACTGGACGCTGGAGTCCGAGGATCGGGTGTCGCTCGGCATGGCCTTCATCATCGGTCTGTGCGCCGACCTGCTCAGTGGCGTGGTGTTGGGCGAGCAGGCCTTGCGCCTGTGTGCGCTGGTCTTCATCGTGCTGCGTTTCCGTTCGCGGCTGCGCTTCTTCCCGATGTGGCAGCAGACCCTGGCGGTGCTGGCGTTGCTGCTGAATGATCGCGTCCTGCTGCTGATCGTGCGGGTGCTGGCGGGGGCATCGCTGCCGCCTTCGGACTGGTGGATTTCGCCTTTCGTCGGTGCGGCGCTGTGGCCGTTCCTGTTCCTGCTGCTCGACGACCTGCGCGCGCGGCTGCGGATCCAGTGAGGCACGGATCGTGGTCATGAAAGTGCGGCGGTCGATCAAGGATCCGCGAGGCGAAAGCCTGCTGTTCCGCTGGCGCGCGCTGACCGGTTTTCTGCTGATTCTGGCCGGTCTGGGCCTGCTGCTGAGCCGCTTCGCATTCCTGCAGGTGACCCGCCACGACGAGTTCGTCACCCGCTCCCAGGCCAACCGGGTCAAGCCACGCGCGATTCCGCCCGCGCGCGGACTGATCTATGACCGCAACGGCGTGCTGCTGGCCGACAACGTGCCGGCGTTCCGGCTCGAGGTGGTGCCCGAGCAGGTCAAGGACATGGACGCCTTGCTGGATCGTCTCGGCCAGGTGGTGCCATTGGACCAGGACGATCTCGGCGCGTTCCACCGCCAACTGCGGCAGAGCCGGCGCTTTGACAGCGTGCCGCTGAGGCTGCGTCTGACCGAGGACGAGATCGCCCGTTTTTCGGTGAATCGCTGGCGTTTTCCCGGCGTCGACGTGGTGCCGTACCTGACCCGCCGCTATCCGCTGGGCGAGATGTTCGCGCACGTGGTCGGCTATGTCGGGCGCATCGATGCCGACGACCAGGCCAAGCTCGACCCGGTGCGCTACAAAGGCACCAGCCATGTCGGCCGCAGCGGTATCGAGCGTTCCTACGAGGACTTGCTGCACGGCAGCCCGGGCTATGAGCTGCTGGAGGTGAACGCCGACGGGCGCACCCAGCGGGTGCTGGAAACCCATGCGCCGACCCCGGGCAAGAACCTGTACCTGAGCATCGATTCGCGCCTGCAGAAGGTGGCCGAGGAGGCTTTCGACGGCCGTCCCGGCGCCGCGGTGGCGATCGATCCGCGCAATGGCCAGGTGCTGGCGATGGTCAGCGTGCCCACCTTCAACCCCAACCTGTTCGTCAACGGCATCAGCCAGACCGACTACAGCGCGCTGACCGGCGACCCGGGCAAGCCGCTGTACAACCGCGCCCTGCGCGGCGTGTATCCGCCCGGTTCCACGGTCAAGCCGCTGGTTGGCCTGGCCGGGCTGGAAACCGGCATGCGCCGCCCCGGCGATACCGTGCTGTCCACCGGCGTGTTCTACATTCCCGGGCAGTCGCGCGGCTATCGCGATGACCAGCGCGGCGGCGTCGGCACGGTGAACCTGGCGCGGGCGATCGAGATGTCGGTCAACACGTACTTCTACAAGCTGGCGCTGGACATGGGCATCGACCGGCTCAGCCAGTACATGGGCAAGTTCGGCTTCGGCAGGCCGACCGGCATTGATCTGATCGGCGAGTCGTCGGGCGTGCTGCCCTCGCGGGAATGGAAAGCCGCCAACTACAAGGAGCCCTGGTACCCGGGTGAGACGGTGATCGCCGGCATCGGCCAGGGGTTCTGGGCAGTCACGCCGCTGCAGCTGTCGCACGCGATCGCCACCTTTGCCGGTCATGGCGTGCCCTACGAGCCGCGTCTGGCGATGGCCACCCAGGAAGGCGCCGGCAGCAAGCCGCAGTTGATTCCGCATCCGCCCAGCGGGCCGTCGGTGATCGCCAATCCTGCGGACTGGGATGCGGTGAACCATGGCATGGAGCAGGTGATCTACGGCCCGCGTGGCACCGGCCGCAAGATCGGCGCCGGCTTTCCTTACCTGATGGCCGGCAAGAGCGGTACCGCCGAGCGCTTCTCGCGCCGTTCCGACGCCTACGACACCAATCGCAACACCGATTACCTGGCCAGCCGCCACCGCGCCTGGTTCGTCGCCTATGCACCAGCGGACAATCCGCAGATCGCGGTGGCGGCGATCCTGGAGTCCGGTGCCTGGGGCGCCGAGGCGGCCGGGCCGATCGTGCGCAGGATCCTCGATGCCTGGCTGGCCGGGCAGGGCGGCGAGTTGCCGGGCAGCCAGCGATTGGAGCCGCCGGCGGCAGCAGCGCCGGCGGCCGGAGACGCGGCCCCCGATGCGGCCACTGGCGCTGCGGCTGCAGTGCCACCCCTTGCCGGAGCCACGCCATGACCGGGCCGATGCTGATGCGCGTGCGCCGCTTCCTTGGCCGGATCCTGACGCGGCCACGGATCGACCTGCCGCTGGCGTTCGGCCTGTTGCTGCTGGGCGCGGTCGGGCTGGTCACGCTGTACAGCGCCGATGACGGACGCCTGGTGCTGGTTGGCGGTCAGGCCGGCCGCTTCGTGCTGGGTGGTGCACTGCTGCTGCTGGTCTCGCGCATTCCGCCGTCGATGCTGCGCAACTGGACGCCATGGCTCTACGCCGGCAGCACCGCGCTGCTGGTGGTAGTGGCGATCCTCGGTGAGGGGCGCGGCTCGATCCGCTGGCTGGACCTGGGCTTCATGCGCTTCCAGCCGTCCGAATTGCTGAAGCTGACCATGCCGATGATGGTGGCCTGGTACCTGCATCCGCGGCAGTTGCCGCCGAGCTGGAAGGACATCGTGGTGGTGGGCGCGCTGATCGCCGTGCCGGCCGGCCTGATCGCCGAGCAGCCGGACCTGGGCACCGCCGTGCTGGTGACCGCGGCAGGCGCCTTCGCGTTGTTCCTGTCCGGCATGGCCTGGTGGCGCATCGGCCTGCTGGTCGGCGCGGTGGGCGCGATGATCCCGGTCGGCTGGCATTTCCTGCACCAGTACCAGCGCGACCGCGTGCTGACCCTGCTCAATCCCGAGTCCGACCCGCTGGGCAACGGCTGGCACATCATCCAGTCGCAGATCGCGGTGGGTTCCGGCGGCGTGTTCGGCAAGGGCTGGCAACAGGGCACCCAGTCGCGGCTGGACTTCCTGCCCGAGCACACCACCGACTTCATCTTCGCGGTGTTCTCCGAGGAGTTCGGCTTGGTCGGCGTGGCTGCATTGCTGGCGCTGTACGCCTTCATCATCGGCCGCTGCCTGTGGATCGCGATGGAGGCCCGTGACACCTATTCGCGACTGCTTGCCGGCGCGATCGGCATGAGCTTCTTCGTCTACGTGTTCGTCAACGGCGGCATGGTCGCCGGCATGCTGCCGGTGGTCGGCGTGCCGCTGCCGCTGATCAGCTACGGCGGCACCTCGGCGGTTTCCCTGCTGACCGGTTTCGGCGTCTTGATGTCGATCCACGCCAATCGCAAGACGCATATCTGAACCGTGACCAGCGCGTCAGCGCTGTCGTCCGGCGCTCCGGTCATCGTCGTGGAGTCTGTTGCAATTGAGCATGTTAGGCTTGTTTGATCATCGGGATTCTCAAGAAACGCGCCTCGACATGCCCTCTTCTTTTCGCCTCCGGCTGCCCTTGCTGATCCTGCTTGGCGCGCTTTCCCCGCTTCATGCCCAAACCCATCCCGGCCAGGCCGAACTGGTCGCCGAGGTGGCGCGGGATACCGGCAAGAATCCGCAGGTGCTCAACGCGCTGCTGGACGGGGCGAAAAAGCAGCAGAGCATCCTCGACGCGATCAGCCGGCCGGCCGAGGGCAAGCCGTGGAAGGATTACCGGCCGATCTTCCTGACCAGCAAACGCATCGCCGACGGCATCGCGTTCTACCGGGCACATCGCGACTTGCTGGAACGGACCGGCCGGCAATACGGGGTGGCACCGGAGTACATCGTGGCGATCATCGGGGTGGAGACCAGCTACGGCGCCAACACCGGCAAGTACAAGGTGCTCGACGCGCTGGTCACCCTCGGTCTGTACTACCCGCCGCGCGCGGCGTTCTTCCGCGAACAGCTCAAAGAGTTGCTGGAGATGCCGGACAACCACCTGGCCGGGCCGATCGACACGCTCACCGGCTCCTATGCCGGCGCGCAGGGCTGGGGCCAGTTCATGCCCACCAGCATCCGCGACTACGCGGTCGATGCCGACCATGACGGACGCATCGACCTGAAGGGCTCACTGCCGGACATCTTCGCCAGCGTGGCCAACTACTTCGCGAAATTCGGCTGGGAACCCGGTGGCCCGGTGGCCGCCCGTGCCCAGCCGGATGCCGCCGCCAGGCCGATCACGGTGAAGGACGCGACGCCGCAGTGGCCGCTGGAGCAACTGGAGGCCTGGGGTTACGCGCCGCTGCAGCCGCTGTCGCCGGCGCAGCCGTCCAGCCTGCAGAAGCTCGATGGCGCCAACGGGCCGGAATACTGGTTCACCTTCAAGAATTTCCACGTGATCACCCGCTACAACCGCAGCCCGCTGTACGCGATGGCGGTGCATCAGCTGGCGGGCGAGATCGCCGCCGGGGTGGCCGCGGATACCGTCCGATGAGACTGCTGGCGTTGCTGGCGGCAGTGCTGCTGCTTGGCGCCTGCAGCGGCCACAAGACCCGACCCGCCGGTGCCGGCAAGGCGCCGGTCAGTCGCCCGGCCAGCCCGGGGCGCACCCACGATGATCTCAACCAGCCGCAGGAGCGGCGCTACCGCGACAACCATGACAGCGTGCCGAGCGGCTCGCTGGACGTCAGCAAGCTGGTCGAGCCGGTACCGAAGGTCGAGCCGCGCTCGCTGTACGGCAACAAGTCGCCGTACACGGTGCGCGGCAAGTCGTACAAGGTGCTGCCCAGCGCCCGTGGCTACCGCCAGCGCGGCATCGCCTCGTTCTACGGCAACAAGTTCCACGGCTACAAGACCTCCAGCCTGGAAACCTACGACATGTATGCCTTCAGCGCGGCCAGCACCACCTTGCCGCTGCCCAGCTACGCGCGGGTCACCAACCTGGAGAACGGCAAGAGCGTGATCGTGCGGGTCAACGACCGCGGCCCGTTCCACGAGGGGCGGGTGATCGACCTGTCCTATGCCGCGGCGGTGAAGATCGGCATCTGGCCCAAGGGCACCGGCCAGGTCGAGGTGGTGGGCATCGATCCATCCGACGCCACGCCGGCCCGGCCGGAACCGCCGGCACCGGTTGCGGTCTCAGGCGGGCGTTCGGACATCTATCTGCAGGTCGGCGCGTTCAGTGACGAGGACAATGCCGAGCGGCTGGCCCAGCGCCTGCGCGAAGCCCGGCTCGGGCCGGTCCAGGTCACCACGGTACGCGGCGATGCCGGCAACGTCCGGCGCGTGCGGATCGGGCCGCTGGAGACGCGGGACCGAGCTGACCAGATCAGTACCAGAGTCGAGCGCATGGGCCTGCCGCGCCCCCGGGTCGCGGTAGACTGAGCAGGATTTGCACCTTTCTTTTCCATCACGCCGGCGCCTGCGGCACCGGTTTTCCGCAACTGGAACCACCCCCACGATGAATTTTCTCCGCCGTACCCTGATCCCGCTTGCTTCCGCCGTCCTGCTGGTCGGCGCGGCCATCGCGCAGACCCCGCCGCGCCCGTCGCCGGTGCCGCGGCCGGTGGTGCCCGAGGCGCCGGTGCCGCCGCCGCCGGAAGTCGACGGCAAGAGCTGGGTGCTGATGGATTACGCCACTGGCCAGATCCTGGCCAGCAAGGATCCGGACCAGCGGCTGGAGCCGGCCTCGATCACCAAGATCATGACCGACTACGTGATCTCGGCCGAGGTGGCCAACGGCAAGATCAACATGACCGATCCGGTCACCATCAGCGAGAACGCCTGGCGTGGCGGTGGCGCGGCCACCGACGGTTCGACCAGCTTCCTCAAGCTCAACAGCCAGGTGCCGCTGAAGGACCTGCTGTACGGCATGATCATCCAGTCCGGCAATGACGCCGCGATCGCCCTGGCCGAACACGCCGCGGGCTCGGAAGAGGCTTTCGCCGGCCTGATGAACGCCTATGCCAAGCAGCTGGGCATGGTCAATTCCAACTTCCGCAATGCCTCCGGCTACCCGATCGACAACCACTACACCACCGCGCACGACATCGCGATCCTGTCGCGCGCGCTGATCCACGACTTCCCCGAGGACTACGCTATCTCGGCGGTGAAGGAGTTCGAGTGGAACGGGATCAAGCAGCACAACCGCAACACCCTGCTGTGGCGCGACCCCAGCGTGGACGGCATCAAGACCGGCCACACCTCGGCGGCCGGTTTCTGCCTGGCCGCCTCGGCCAAGCAGGGTGACGCGCGGATGATCGCCATCGTGATGGGTGCCGGCAGCGAGAAGGCGCGCGCCGATGCGGCGATGGCCCTGCTCAACTACGGTTTCCGCTTCTACGAGACCCACAAGCTGTACGACACCAGCAAGCCGCTGGCCACGCCGAAGCTGTGGAAGGGCCAGTCCAACCAGCTGCCGCTGGGCGTCAGCGAGGACGTGCTGGTCACGGTCAAGCGCGGCGACTACGACAAGCTCAAGGCCACCATGGACATTCCGGCCACGCTGATCGCGCCGTTCACCAAGGGCCAGCAGGTCGGCACCCTGCGCATCACGCTCGACGGCAAGCCGGTGCAGAACGTGCCGCTGGTGGCGCTGGACGACGCGCCGCAGGGCGGCTTCTTCTCGCGCCTGTGGGACAGCATCATGCTGTGGTTCCACAGCGACAAGAAGGCCGCCGAGCCGGCCGCGGAAGCCAAGTGATGCAGCCGATCGACTTCACCCAGGCCAAGCGCGAAGGCAAGGGCTTCCAGTTTCCCGGCGAGTTCGAGATCACGGCGGTGGGCGCGGCCAGCGCCAACCTGCCGACCCATGTGCCGCAGCTGCTGGAGCGCGCCGGCCTGCACGTGCTGCATGAAACCGTGCGCCACCGCCAGTCCGGCGGCGGCAACTACGTCTCGGTCACCGTCAGCTTCCGCTGCGACACCCGCGAACAGTACGAGTCAGCCCACCACGCCCTGCGCGCCGACCCGGACATCAAGTACACGATGTAGGAGAGGCCGGGATTGGGGATTCGTGATTCGGGATTGGTCAAGCAGTTCCGGCGACCGGATGCCCTTCCGGCATTCCAGACATACCGCAAACCTGCAAGATCACCGTGAACCACGAATCCCGAATCCCGAATCCCGAATCCCGCCCCCTGAAGATCCGCCGTCTCGGCCGCCAGCCGTACGAGACGACCTGGAAGGCGATGAGTGCTTTCACCGACAACCGCACGGCGGAGACGCCGGACGAGTTGTGGTTGCTGGAGCATGATCCGGTGTTCACCCTGGGCCAGGCCGGCAAGATGGAGCACGTGCTGGCGCCGGGCGACATTCCGGTGGTGCCGGTGGATCGTGGCGGGCAGGTGACCTACCACGGGCCGGGGCAGATCGTCGGCTATCCGCTGATCGACCTGCGCCGTGCCGGGGTGGGCGTGCGCGAGCTGGTGAACCGGATCGAGCAGGCGCTGATCGATACCCTGGCGCACTGGAACATCGACGCGGTGCGCCGCGAGGGTGCGCCCGGCGTGTACGTGGGTGCGGCCAAGGTGGCGGCACTGGGCCTGCGCGTGCGGCGCGGCTGCAGCTTCCACGGGCTGGCCTTCAACGTGGCGATGGACCTGGAGCCGTTCCTGCGCATCAATCCCTGCGGTTACCAGGGGCTGGAGGTCACGCAACTGCTAGACTTGGGCGGTCCGTCGCGACTGGCGGACGTCGAGGACGTACTGATCGGCGAGTTCTGCCGCCAGTTCGGTTTCGATGCCGAGCCGGCCGCTCCCCAGATTCCCGAACTCCCCGCTCGCGCAGCGGTCTGAAGCCTTCCATGAGCGAAACTCCCGCATCCCCCTCCCGCGCCATCCCGATCAGCGTCGTCGCCGGCACGGCGCCGGAAAAGCAGCTGGGCAATGACAAGATCGCGTTGAACCGCGCCGGCTTCGACACCGACGTGCCGACCCTGCGCAAGCCGTCGTGGATCCGCGTGCGCCTGCCGCAGGGCAACGCCGTGCAGCAGTTGAAGGCACGCCTGCGCGAGAACTCGCTGGTCACCGTGTGCGAGGAAGCGTCCTGCCCGAACATCCACGAGTGCTTCAGCAAGGGCACTGCCACCTTCATGATCCTGGGCGAGGTATGCACCCGCCGCTGCTCGTTCTGCGACGTGGCCCACGGCCGCCCGGCCGCGCCCGATCCGCTGGAGCCGGCACGGCTGGCCGAGACCATCGCCGACATGCGCCTGCGCTACGTGGTGATCACCTCGGTCGACCGCGACGACCTGCGTGACGGCGGCGCCGAGCACTTCGCCGCCTGCATCCGCGCCACCCGCCATGCCAGCCCGGACATCAAGATCGAGATCCTGACCCCGGACTTCCGCGGCAAGGGCCGCATGGAGCGGGCGCTGGAGGTGCTGAAGGACTATCCGCCGGACGTGTTCAACCACAACCTGGAAACCGTGCCGCACCTGTACCGTGAGGTGCGCCCGGGCGCCGACTACCAGTGGTCGCTGGACCTGCTCAAGCGCTTCAAGGCGCAGCATCCGGACGTGCCGACCAAGTCCGGCATCATGCTTGGCCTGGGCGAGACCATGGAGCAGGTGCTGGAAACCATGCGCGACCTGCGCGCGCATGACGTGGAAATGATCACCATCGGGCAGTACCTGCAGCCCACCCCGCATCATCATCCGGTGGTGCGCTACTGGACTCCCGAGGAATTCGACCAGCTGCGCGAAGCCGGCGAGGCGATGGGCTTCCATCACGTCGCTTCCGGTCCGCTGGTGCGTTCGTCCTACCACGCCGACCTGCAGGCCCATGCAGCCGGCGTCACCGAATCGGCCTGAAGGTATTCATGAAATTCCGTCCCGCGCTGGTCCTGCTGCTCGCTCTTGCCACCACCGGCGCCTGCGCCCAGTCGGCTGCCGATCTCGGCGCCGACAAGCCGCGCAAGGCGGCCACCTGGCCGCTGACGCCGACCACCCAGGAAGCCCAGGCAGCGCAGCTGTCGGCGCGTTTCCTGACCCGCTTCCACTACGACGCGCAGCCGCTGGACGACGCCATGTCGTCGCGCATCTACGATGCCTACCTCAAGCTGCTCGACGGCGAGAAGGTGTTCTTCACCCAGGTCGACCTGGCCAGGTTCGAGCCGGCGCGCAGCAAGCTCGATGATGCGGTGTGGAACCAGGATCTTTCCGCGCCGTTCGCGATGTTCAACGCCTACGTGCAGCGCGCCGTCGAGCGCATGGGCTACGCGCGCGAGCTGCTGAAGAAGGGCTTCGACTTCTCCGCCGATGAAAGCTACACCTTCGATCGCAAGGACGCGGCATGGCCGAAGGACCAGGCCGAGCTGGACGACCTGTGGCGCAAGCGCACCATGAACGATTGGCTGCGCCTGAAGCTGGCCGGCAAGGGTGACGACGAGATCCGCAAGACCTTGGACAAGCGCTACGCCAGCTACATCGAGCGGGTGAAGCAACTGGACGGTGCCGACGCGTTCCAGAGCTTCATGAGCGCATACGCCGAGACCACCGACCCGCATACCGACTACCTCGGTCCGCGTGCGGCGGAGAACTTCGACATCGCCATGAAGCTGTCGCTGGAAGGCATCGGCGCGGTGCTGCAGGCGCGCGACGACTACACCCAGATCCGCGAACTGGTGCCTGCCGGCCCGGCGAACAAGTCCGGCAAGGTCCAGGTCGGCGACCGCATCGTCGGCGTGGGCCAGGGCGAGAATGGGCCGATCGTCGACGTGATCGGCTGGCGCCTGGACGACGTGGTCAACCGCATCCGCGGCAAGAAGAACACCACCGTGCGGCTGGAGATCCTGCCGGCCGACGCCGGCGTCGACGGCAAGCACGAGATCGTCTCGCTGGTGCGGCAGAAGGTCAGCATCGAAGAGCAGGCGGCGAAGAAGAAGGTCATCGAGATCAAGGATGGTGACGTCACCCGCAAGATCGGCGTGATCGACCTGCCCACCTTCTACTCCGACTTCGGCGCGCGCAGTGCCGGCGACAAGAACTACAAGAGTGCCACCCGCGACGTCGCCAAGCTGCTTGGCGAATTGAAGCAGGAAGGCGTGGAAGGCGTGGTGGTCGACCTGCGCAGCAACGGCGGCGGCTCGCTGGCCGAAGCCAACTCGCTGACCGGCCTGTTCATCGACCAGGGCCCGGTGGTGCAGGTGCGCGATTCGCGTGGCCAGGTGCAGCAGCAGGGCGACGACCAGCCGGGCATGGCCTGGGACGGCCCGCTGGCGGTGCTGGTCAACCGCGGCACGGCCTCGGCCTCGGAGATCTTCTCGGCGGCGATCCAGGACTACCACCGTGGCCTGGTCATCGGCACGCCGACCTTCGGCAAGGGCACGGTGCAGAACCTGGTCGACCTGGACCGTTTCACCCAGAGCGACAGCGAGAAGCCGCAGCTGGGCGAGCTGAAGATGACCATCCAGGAATTCTTCCGCATCAACGGCGGCTCCACCCAGCTCAAGGGCGTGACGCCGGACATCGCCTTCCCGCAGAACGGCGACGACAAGGACTACGGCGAGTCGACCTACGACAACGCGCTGAAGTGGACCCAGATCGACCCGGCCAGCTACCAGACGGTGGCCAACCTCAACGCCTATCTGCCGCAACTGGTGCAGCAGCATGACCAGCGCGTGGCCGAGTCGCCGGCGTGGAAGCTGATGCTGGACGAGCTGGCGCAGTACCGCCGCATGCGCGCGAAGACCTCGATCTCGCTGAACCTGGCGGCCCGCGAGGTCGAGCGCAAGGATCAGGAGGCGATCCAGGCCGACTTCCGCGCACGGCACAAGGCGATCGATGGCGACAAGGATGCCAGCGACGACGAGCCCAGTCTCGACGATGGCCTCAACGCCAACGAGCGCAGCCTGAAGAGCGAGCTGAAGCAGGAGAAGAAAGCCAAGGACGCGAAGGACGTGCTGCTCGACGAGGCCGCACACATCCTGTCCGACGCGATCGGCCTGATCCAGGCCGATCCGAAGCTGGCTTCGGAAGTGCTGCCCTACGGCGGCCGCTTCTCCACCGCCACCATGGCCAGCGCCCCGGCCACGTCCAGCTCCACGCCGTAAGTCGGGCACCGCCCGACACCGGCAAAGCCGCGCGCCCGCACATGAAGCGGGCGGTGCTTCCGACGCGTAGGTCGGGCACTGCCCGACATCGATGAAGCCGCGCACCAGCATATGAACCGTAGGAGATTCTATGTTGGAGGGTCAAGCTGTTTGGCTGATCCTCGGCTTGTAATCGGACTGGCTTTTGAGCAGTGCGAAGGCGACGCGGGCCAGTTTGCGTCCGAGCGCGACGAGGGCTTGGACGCGGCTGAGGCCTCGGGCCAGAGCCCGTTCGT
>Ga0222426_101057_pt1 | contig 12383 bp, 13 predicted proteins | sample 2B50Ametagenome_FD_180087 | JGI IMG/M metagenome (GOLD analysis project Ga0222426, IMG submission 180087) | Enriched microbial communities from leaf-cutter ant dump, University of Wisconsin, Madison, United States - 2B50A (version 2) | ecosystem: Environmental > Terrestrial > Nest > Insects nest... | reverse complement strand
GAAGCCGCCCGCGCCGCGGCGGGCAGCATGCGGGCGCCAGGGTAGCGGCCGCGGATTACAACTGCGTGATGCCGCGACCTCCTCCCAAAGTCCGCCCCGACCGCCCCCAAAGGCGGAGTGCCCGGCGCCGCGCCAGTGGTTAGCGTCATCGGCACCTGTTGGCTGCCCAGGCAGCATCACCCGGAGGATGAACCCATGATGGACTGGAACGCACACCGCAATCAGCTGATGGCCGGCGTAGGCGAGCTCGGAAAACTCTCCCCAGGCACCGTCGACGGCTACCTCACCGCCAGCGGCGCCGGCCAGGAAACCGGCCACCTGGACGCCAAGACGCGCCAGCTGATCTCCCTGGCCGTGGCGGTGACCACCCGCTGCGACGGCTGCATCTCGGTACACGCCGCCGAAGCGGTGAAGGAAGGCGCCAGCAAGGCGGAAATCGCCGAGGCGCTGGGCGTGGCGGTGGCGATGAACACCGGCGCTGCGCTGGTGTACTCCACTCGGGTGCTGGCCGCGGTGGACCAGGCGGGCGGGGCCTGAAAGGCAAATCGCGGACGGAGTCCGCTCCTACAGCATGAGCGAGCATGGCTTTTCGTAGGATGGGTTTCGCAAGCTCAACCCATCCTACGAAAAGCACCTCGGCGCAACCGGCAAGACAGTTGTTCCTACAGGTTGACGCCGAACCTACCGCCCGCGCCGGACAGCCCCCTCTCCCGCTTGCGGGAGAGGGTTGGGGAGAGGGCGCTCTTAAACCCGACACCCAAGCCACCGGTAAACACCGTTCGCGAGCAAGCTCGCTCCTACAAAAGAGGCGACGTGCCTGCAGGGACCGCTTTTCGTAGGAGCGAGCTTGCTCGCGAACAACCCTCACAACAAAACCTAATGGGAAGACACATACACCGCCTCCCCATGCACCGGCGGAATCGCAAAACTCTCCCGCATCCGCCGCGCCTCCGCCTGCGGCGAACGCCCGAACAACCGCTTGAACTCCCGGTTGAACTGCGACGGGCTGGCATAACCCACGGCATGGCTGGCGGCCTGCGCCGTCATGCCCTGGCGCACGATCAGCAGCCGCGCCTGGTGCAGCCGGGTGCACTTCACGTACTGCATGGGCGAGGTCTGGGTGATCGCCTTGAAATGGCTGTGGAACGAAGGAACGCTCATCCCGGCCTCCTCGGCCAGGCGCGGCAAATCGAGCGGCTGCGCGTAATCCGTGTGGATGCGCCGCAGCGCCCTGGCGATCCGGCCGAACCGCCCCTGCATGGCCAGCGCCGCGCGCATGGCGGTGCCCTGGGCGCCGGTCAGCACCCGGAAATACAGCTCGCGCAGCAAGGCCGGGCCGAGCACCCTCGCCTCCAGCGGGTCGTTCAGCGCCGCCAGAAAGCGCAGGACGGAAGCGGCGAGCGCGTCGTCCATGGGGCTCGACATCATGCTGCGCGGCGCCTCCTTCGACGAGGGCGCCTGCTGCTGGTCGATCTGGATCATCAGTTCGGCGGCAAGCCGAAAATCCAGGTGCATGTAGATGGCCAGCAGCGGGCGCTCGGCCGTCGCGTCCGTTTCCATGGTGAAGGGCACCGGCACGGCGACGGCCAGGTAATGCTGCTCGTCGTACACATACACCTGATCGCCGAAATACCCGCGCTTGCAGCCCTGGCACACGATCACGATGCCGGGGTCGTAGAGCACCGGCGTCCGCGCCAGGGGCCGGTCCGACCTCAGGATGCGCACGCTGGCCAGCGACGTGAGGTTGTACCCCTCGTTGGGGGCCAGCGCCTTGAGCAGGGCGACCATGCGTTCCCGCTCCGGGGGATGATGTTCGGGTCCGATGTCTCTCATAGGATTAGGCAATAAAGTCAGAAGATGCGGTCTCTGAAACAGGCCGGCGGATGAGTATTGTGCGCTCATCCCCACTGAAATGGAGCCACAGCCATGTCACCCCACAAAACCTTGTTGATCACCGGAGCCAGCAGCGGCTTCGGGCTGGCCCTCGCCCAGGAGGCACTGGCGGACGGACACCGCGTGGTGGGCACCGTCCGCAGCGAACAGGCCAGGGCCGCGCTCGAAGCCCTGGCCCCCGGCCGGGCGCTGGGGCGCCTGCTGGACGTGACCGACTTCGCGGCCATCGAGCCGCTGGTCGCCGAGATCGAAAAGACCGTCGGCCCGCTGGATGTGCTGGTGAACAGCGCCGGCTACGGTCACGAAGGCATCCTCGAAGAATCCCCGCTGGCGGAAATGCGCCAGCAGTTCGAAGTGAATGTGTTCGGCGCCGTGGCGATGATGAAGGCAGTGCTGCCATACATGCGCCAGCGGCGCCGCGGCCACATCCTCAACATCACCTCGATGGGCGGCTTCATCACCCTGCCCGGAATTGCCTACTACTGCGGCAGCAAATTCGCCCTGGAGGGCATATCAGAAGTGGTGGGCAAGGAGGTCGAAGGCTTCGGCATCGCCGTGACCGCCGTCGCGCCCGGCTCCTTCCGCACCGACTGGGCCGGCCGCTCCATGGTCCGCAGCCCCCGCGGCATCGCCGACTACGACGCACTTTTCGACCCCGTGCGCCAGGCGCGCCAGGAAAAAAGCGGCAAGCAGCTTGGCGACCCGAGGAAAGCGGCCAGGGCCATGCTGCAAGCGATCGACTCGGCGAATCCCCCCGCCCACCTGCTGCTGGGCAGCGACGCACTCGGCCTGGTGCGCCAGAAACTGGGGGCGCTGGAAGAGGAAATAGCGGCCTGGGAAGCCACTACCCGCTCCACGGATGGATGAGGCGTCGGCCTGCGCGCGAATCGCGGACAGAGTCCGCTCCTACCCACACCGGCGGCCACGGCTTTTGCTTTTCGTAGGAGCGAGCTTGCTCGCGAACAGACTCCACTACGAGGCTCATTCGCGAGCAAGCTCGCTCCTACGAAGAGCTCCTCGGCGCAGTCGGCAAGACAGTCGCTCCTACAGGTTGACGCCGAACCTCCCGCCCGCGCCGGACAGCCCCCTCTCCCGCTTGCGGGAGAGGGGGCTCTTGAACCCGACACCCAAGCCACCGGTAAACCCCATTCGCGAGCAAGCTCGCTCCTACGCCGCCCCACCCACGCCATTCCCCTGTAGGAGCGCGCCCTGCGCGCGAATCGCGGGCAGGGCCCGCTCCTACGTTGTTTTCTGGGTTATTCCCCTTCGGGCCAGCGCAAGCGCTGTTCGCGATGGAGCCGCGCCCCGCGTTCACGGGAATGACGGGATTAAGATTCGTGTTTTCCCAGGTCATTCCCGCGAACGCGGGAACCCAATAGACAGTTGCTCTACCGGCCAGCCACCAAAGCCTTCTCCCGCGCCAGCTCATACAACTGCCGCGCCTCGCCCACCAACGGCGCCAGTGCGGAAGCCAGGCGTGACGTCTCGTGCACCAGCACATCGCCGACGTCATGCACCTCCAGCACCCGCAACAGGTCCTCCAGTGCATTCAGCCGGCGTTCGGCCACATCGTAGATATGTTCCGCCGGCGCGGCGGTATCGATATAGAGCACACCCTCGGACGCCTGGGCCTGCAACGCAACCAGCCTGCGATCAGCCATGGCGCACCTCCCGGGGGAAGGCGAAGGACGAATGGGACAACGGGGGATACACGACAGACACGAAGTGATACGGCATTTCCATTGCTCCTTAGTACGGAGGAAGGAGCCGCCAACCCGGGAATGGGTGGCGGATCGTGCGGGGTCGCAGTACCGGCTGTTCAAAGCAGTGCCCGGCCAGGCCGTAGCCTGCCCCACACGATCCGCCATAGCTGCACCAAGCAGCAGGCGCAAAAAAGCGCCTGTGCAAGGTGCGGTGGCGCTACGTGTGCTTTGAACAGTACCGGACTGCGATCCGGGCCACGGGATTGACCGTGGCGGAAGGGAATCTAGCGAGGGGGCTTGTAGGCTCACAAGGGAGAATGTGAGTGGGAAATTTCAGGAGAATCCATGAAGGCCAGGAGCGGACCGACGCCGGACTCCTGGCCAGTGAACGTGTACAGCCCATCCGGGCGGGCCGGACCGTCAGTAATCCCAGAAGGCCGCAATCCAACGGAAGGCATCGCCGTCGACGGCCACCCGGCCAACGGAGGGGAACGGCAGGTGCGTGGCCACCAGCAGCTCACCGCTGGCCGCCGCCTCCTGCATAAGACGGACGCGCACGCGCACCGATTCCTCGGGGTCGTGCTCGAAGCCGTTGTGCCAGTCGGGGTGGTCGAAGGCCACCGGGAACAGGGCGTCGCCGGCGAAGGTCAGGCGTTCGCCGGCGGATGTCACATGGACCACGCTATGCCCCGGCGTGTGGCCGCCGGTGAGCCTGGCGACCACGCCCGGCGCCACCTCGTGCTCATCCTCGAAGGTATGCAGCTTGTCGCAGTATGCCTCCATGAACTGCCCGGCAGTCGCGCGCAGGACGTCCGGCACCGGCGCCGGCATGGAGGTGAGGGAGAAATCGGGCGCAGCCCAGAACGCCACCTCGGTGGCCGCGACGTGGATGCGCACATCCGGGCGCAGCCGGTTCTTCACCTCGTCGACGAGCAACCCGCCGATATGGTCCATGTGCATGTGGGTGATCACCACGTCGGTCACCGACGCCAGGTCGATACCGGCGGCCTCCAGGCGCCGGGGGAACTGCCCGGCCCGCGGGAAGCCGGGGAACTGCCCGCCCAGGCCGGCGTCGACCAGAATGGTCTGCTCGCCGCTGCGCACCACCAGTACGTTCAGCGCCCAGTCGAACGCCTCCGGCCCCAGGAACATGTCCTTGAACCAGGCCGCGCGGGCGGCCGGCTCGGCATTGGTGGACATGGTCGCGGTCGGCAGCGGCAGCACCCCATCGCTGACCACCAGCACGTCGATCTCGCCGACCCGCAGCGCATAGCGCGAAGGCACCAGCTCTTCCCTCTCCTGGTGTTGTTCATTCTTTTGGGTGGAATTCTTTTGAAAGGAATAGTTCAGATGCATGTTCATGACGTTTCCTCGGAAGAAGTGGCCAATAACCTGGAAGTCGTTCCTTCGGGCTCGGCTGGGCGATAGGCGAGCACCGAAATGCAGGGCCGTTGCAGCGAATCGTCCGCTGTGAACCCATGCTATTGAGGGGGACTTCCTGGCGCACTTCTCCATCGGGACGGCAGGGCTATACCTCTGTGGCGGGGGGATATACGAAGGTATTTCTATCAGTAGCCCAGCCCCGCCAGTACCTCCCCCACCGACTTGGCGGCCGGGCGCCCGTAGAAGGCCAGCAGGCGGTCGGCGCGGTTGGTGAAGAAGCCGTCCACGCCGGCCTCGGACAGGCGCTTGAAGTCCACGTCGGAATCCACCGCGTAGGCATGGATGAACAGGCCGCGCTGGTGGGTCAGCTGGTTCATCCAGGGTTTCACCAGGTCCATGTAGCTCTGCTCGCCGCGTTCGCTGAGGGTGGCCGAGGGGCCGGTGCCGACGGCGCCGTGGGCCTTGGCCCAGTCGATCCAGGCGCTGAATTCCGCTTTGGATTTCACTTGCTGGCCGGCGTAGAAGGTGGCCTTGTCCGGGGCGCCGGAGTCCTTGAAGGCCACGTCAGAACGCGGCGTCATGTAGCCGTCGCCCACCCACAGCAGCAGCACCTTGGGCACCTGCGGCATGCTCTTTTGCAGCAGTTCCAGGCTGCCTTTCTCGAAGGTCTGCAGCACCACGCCACCACGGGCCAGGCTTTGCGGGCTGAGCCAGCCCCTTCTTTGCAGGGCCTTGCGCAGGTCTTCCTCGATGCCGGGGAACTGCGCCGGGACCTTGGTTTCCAGATACAGGCCGGGCTTGTGGGCGCCGCCTTCGGCGATGTCGATCAGCTCGTCCAGGGTGAGGATTTTCAGGCCGGCGAACTTCGCCCGGGCGCGTTCGGGGTAGGCCTGGTTGAACCAGCTGCCGGCGTCCAGGCGCTTGAGTTCGGCGAGGGTGAAGCTGCTGACCGGGTCCTTGGCCCGCGCGGGGAAGACCTCGGCGACGTTGGTGGTGCGTTCCAGGGTGTCGTCGTGCAGGGCGACCAGCACGCCGTCGCGGGTGCGCTGCAGGTCGGCCTCCAGGTAGTCGGCGCCCAGCTCGCGGGCCGCCAGGTAGGCCGGGGCGGTTTCCTCCGGAGCGTCGTGGGAGGCGCCGCGGTGGGCGATCACCGTCGGCCAGGGGATGCCGGCCCTGGCGCTCAGGGCCTGGCCGGGATTTTCCGCGGCGGTGCCGGCGAGGCTGGTGGCGAGCAGGCCGGCGAGGCCGAGGGTCTTGAGCAAGGTATGGCGCATGGTCGAGGTCCTTCTGCGGTTCAGGGTGAGCTACGCGCGAGTCGGGCGGCTGGCGCCAGTCTGCCAGGGCAGTGTTGCCGAAAGACGGCCGGCGGGCCTTACTCGGCCAGCATCGCGGCGCTGCGCAGGTAATGGGCGATCTGTCGCGTCTCTATGTCGTCGAGCGTGCGCAATTTGATGTGCCGCCGCTGCTTGCCGCCGCCCTCCAGCACAGCATAGGGATCATCCAGGCTGGCGCCCTGGCTGAGCTCCAGCGAGACGTGGCCGGCATAGGCGAAGACGCCGCCGAAGGGCCGCGCCCGGGAAAACAGTACGCCACCGTACTTCACTTCGTCATGGACATCGGGCATCACTGCCAATGCCAGTTCGCGTACCCGGCAGAGCAACTGGAAGTTCGTCTCGCTGACCAGGCGCACGTCCTGCAGCAACCGATCGACGGCGCCGGCCTGCTTCTCGTAGCGCACGTCGCGGGCATCGAGGTTGGCCACCTTCTGCCAGCCGTGGCGCTGGTAGAAGCCGTTGGCGCGAATGCCATCCGAGCCATCGGTGACCAGCCAGATGCGCGCATGTTCGCGGAACAGGCTGGCCTCGGCCGCCGCCAGCAGCAGGCGCCCTGCCCCAAGGCCCTCGTATTCCGGGCGGACGAACAGGGCGAAGACTTCCCCCGCCGCCCCATCCACCATGGCGAAACCCACGGCCACCCCATCCGCCTCGGCCAGCCAGCAGCAGGGGCCGAGGCTGATGGCCTCGGCCACGCTGGCCGGGGTGATGCCCAACTCGGCCAACTGCTCGTGGGACAGGTGGTTCTGGCGCACGCTGGTGCGGATGGCGAACAGGGTCGCCACGTCCGCCTCGGTGGCGGGGCGAATACGGATCATCTTCGGGGCTCCGGCCTTTGCATGGGTCGCCGAGCATAAGCCGTGCGCCCTGGGCTTTGAGGAAGAAGCTGTATCGGGAAGTTAGCCGACATTCCGGGAATGGGGGCAATACACCTTATCCGCGATAAGGCCTGGCACCGGCCTGGCGGCCGGATCGCGACGTTGCAGGCGAGCACGGCTTTTCGTAGGAGCGAGCTTGCTCGCGAATGAACCCCGCAGCGGAGTCTGTTCGCGAGCAAGCTCGCTCCTACGATGCGCCCTCCTCCGAGCCCACCTGTAGGAGCGCGCCCTGCGCGCGAATCGCGGGCAGGGCCCGCTCCTACATTGGTGCGCCATGGGTGATGCAGCGGTCTATTGGGTTATTCCCCTTCGGGCCAGCGCAAGCGCTGGCCCGAAGGGGAATAACCCAGAAAACAGCGAGCGGACCTTGCTCGATCGGGGCCTCCAACAGGCGCTTCGTGCTCGAATCCGCGGCGCGCCGGGGGGCAAGGTCAAACGGCGGATAACCGCGAACGGTTATCCGCCCTACGCCTCGCCCACCTTTCAACCGCCCTTCTTGTCTTCCTCGTCCTCGGCCTTGATCTCTTCCAGGGCCAGTTCCAGGCCCCAGCTGGAGGCTTCCACCGCGGGCGCGGCCGGGGTTGCCGGCTGGGCGCTGGCCGCCTGGGCCTGGGCCGCGGCCGGGTTGTCCCGGTGCAGCTTGAGCTTCAGCCGCAGGTTGTTCGCCGAGTCGGCGTTCTTCACCGCCTCTTCCTCGCTGATCGCGCCTTCCACCGCCAGGTCGAACAGCGCCTGGTCGAAGGTCTGCATGCCCAGCGCGCGGGACTTGTCCATGATCTCCTTGATCGAACTGAAGTCGCCGCGCTTGATGATGTCGCTGATGGTCGCGGTGCCCAGCAGCACCTCCACCGCGGCGCGGCGCTTGCCGTCCTGGGTGCGCACCAGGCGCTGGGAGACGAAGGCCTTGAGGTTGTTGCCCAGGTCGTTGAGCAGCTGCGGCCGGCGCTCTTCGGGGAAGAAGTTGATGATGCGGTCCAGCGCCTGGTTGGCGTTGTTGGCGTGCAGGGTGGAGATCGCCAGGTGCCCGGTGTCGGCGAAGGCCAGGGCGTGCTCCATGGTCTCGCGGTCGCGGATCTCGCCGATCAGGATCACGTCCGGCGCCTGGCGCAGGGTGTTCTTCAGCGCGGCATGGAAGCTGCGGGTGTCCACCCCCACCTCGCGCTGGTTGATGATCGACTTGCGGTGCCGGTGCACGTACTCGATGGGGTCCTCGATGGTGATGATGTGCCCGCCGCTGTTGCGGTTGCGGTGGTCGATCAGCGCCGCCAGGGAGGTCGACTTGCCCGAGCCGGTGCCGCCGACGAAGAGCACCAGGCCGCGCTTCTCCATCACCACCTTGAGCAGCACCTCGGGCAGCTTCAGGTCTTCGAACAGCGGGATGTCCAGCTTGATGTTGCGCGCGACGATGGACACCTCGTTGCGCTGCTTGAAGATGTTGATGCGGAAGCGCCCGACGCCGGCGACCGAGATCGCCAGGTTCATCTCCAGCTCGCGCTCGAATTCGGCCTTCTGCTCCTCGTCCATGATGGCGTCGGCGATGCGCGCTACGTCGCCGGCCTTCAGCGGTTCGCTGGACAGCGGCTTGAGCACGCCGTTGAACTTGGCGCAGGGCGGCGCGCCGGTGGAAAGGTAAAGGTCGGAACCGTCCTGGCTGGACAGGATCCGCAGCATCGCTTGGATTTCCATCTGTACTGCATCCGCACGCTAGGGGAAGGCGCTGCCCACGACAGGCAAGCGCTTGTAGGAATAATCATCAGACTCTAGGTAGGCCGTCAGACGGGCACAATGCCAGCCCCGGAAAAATGCGATGTACGTCACTGCCTCCCGAGTGGCCGAGCGGGAGTACAATCGGCCATTTCCTTCAGCCGAGAACCTTCCATGCCCGTCGCCATGGCCCGCCACATCCTGGTCAAGACCGCCGCCGAGGCCGAGCAGCTCAAGCAGCGCCTGGCCAAGGGGGAAGACTTCGCCGCCCTGGCGAAGAAGCATTCCACCTGCCCCTCCGGCAAGCACGGCGGCGACCTCGGCGAGCTGCGCCCCGGACAGTTAGTGCGCAGCGTCGACGCGGTGGTGTTCAAGAAGCCGCTGAACGTCGTCCACGGTCCGGTGAAGAGCCAGTTCGGCTACCATCTGGTGCAGGTCTATTTCCGCGACTGACGCCGGAGAACCCATGACGCCCGACCAGATCGCCCGCTTCTGCCTGCAACTGCCCGGCGCCCGCGAAGACCTCAAGTGGGGCAGCAACCGGGTGTTCTCGGTGGCCGGCAACAAGATGTTCGCCATCCTCGACTTCCTCGACGAGGGCCGCGGCGGCCTGGCCTTCAAGGTCGGCCCGGAACTCTTCCTCGGCTTCGTCGACCGCCCCGGCATCCGCCCCGCGCCCTACCTGGCCCGCGCCCACTGGATCAGCATGCAGCGCCCCTACCCCATGGGCGCCGACGAGTTGCGCGAGGCCCTCACCCGCTCGCACCAACTGGTGGTCGCCCGCCTGCCCAAGCGCCTGCGCCTGGGCCTGCTGCTGGACCCGGCATGAACCGCCAGCTCACCTGGGAAGGCCTGTGGCAGGCCCCGCCGGCCAGTTGGGAGCGCCTGCACCTGCAGGACGGCCGCGCCGACAGCCAGTTGCGCGTGGCCGCCGCCGACGGCCAGCCGCCCTACCAACTGGAATACCGCCTGGAATGGGACACCGACTGGCGCCTGCGCGAGGCCGAGCTGCTGGTGGAAGGCGAACACCTGCAACGCCACCTGGCGCTGCTGACCGACGGCCAGGGCCGCTGGACGCTGGGCGATGGCACTGCGCTGGATGAACTGGATGGCTGCCTGGACATCGACATCTGGCCCAGCCCCTTCACCAACACCTTCCCGATCCGCCGCCTGGGCCTGGGCGATGGCCAGTCTGTTGCGCTGGAGGTGGTCTACGTGGAGGCTCCAAAGTTGCAGCCGAGGAAGATGCGACAGGGCTACACGCGCCGGGATGCCAGCCATTACCTGTACCGCAACCTGGAGGGTACGGACTTCCAGGCGTTGCTGGAGGTGGATGGGCAGGGGCTGGTGGTGGATTATCCGACGCTGTTCCGGCGCGTCTGATTCCCCGGTAAACACGGAGCGCGCCCGAACAGGCGCTTCGTGCTCGAATCCGGGGCGCGCCGGGGATCACGGTCAAACGGCGGATAACCGCGAACGGTTATCCGCCCTACGCAAAACCCACCCGTAACGTAGGGCGTACAACCGTTCGCGGTTGTACGCCGATACACCCGGCTTCGTGCAAACCCCTCAGGTAGTTCGTTAGCTAGCTTTCCTACAAGCCGACGGCGGTTCATCATGCTTCTCCCCTCTCCGCCCCGCTGTTCGTGTCCATGTCCGCCGATACCGCCATGTCCCGTTCCAACGCCGCCATCACGCTCGAGGTGGTGTCGGTGGTGCTGTTCACCTTTCTCGCCTACCTGACCATCGGCATTCCCCTGGCCGTGCTGCCGGGCTACGTGCATGGCGAGCTGGGCTTCGGCTCGGTGCTGGCCGGGCTGGTGATCAGCGTGCAGTACCTGGCCACCCTGCTCACCCGGCCCTACGCCGGCAAGGTGATCGACAACCTCGGGCCCAAGCGCGCGGTGCTCTACGGCATGCTCGGCTGCGCCGGCAGCGGCCTGCTGATGCTGCTTTCGGTGTGGCTGCAGGGCATGCCGGCGCTGAGCCTGGGCTGCCTGCTGCTCGGCCGGATGATCCTCGGCACCGCCGAGAGCCTGGTGGGCACCGGCGCCATCAGCTGGGGCATCGACCGCGTCGGCTCGCTGCACACCGCCAAGGTGATCTCCTGGAACGGCATCGCCAGCTACGGTGCGCTGGCCGTGGGCGCACCCTTCGGCGTGCTGCTGGTGCAGCACCTGGGGCTGTGGAGCATGGGCGCGGTGGTGATGCTGCTGGCGGCCATCGGCTTCGCCCTGGCCTGGCCCAAGCGCGCCGCGGCCATCGTCCACGGCGAGCGCCTGCCCTTCCACCACGTGCTCGGCCGCGTGGCGCCCCATGGCACCGGGCTGGCCCTGGGCGGCATCGGCTTCGGCTGCATCGCCACCTTCATCACCCTGTACTACGCCAGCCGCGGCTGGGGCGGCGCGGTGTACTGCCTGAGCGCCTTCGGCGCCTGCTTCATCGGTGCGCGTCTGCTGTTCGCCAACGCCATCAACCGCCACGGCGGCTTCGCCGTGGCCATCGGCTGCCTGCTGGTGGAAAGCCTCGGCCTGCTCCTGCTGTGGCTGGCCCCGGGGCCCTGGTCAGCGTTGGCCGGCGCAGCGCTGACCGGCTTCGGCTTCTCCCTGGTGTTCCCCGCCCTGGGCGTGGAGGCGGTGCGCCTGGTGCCGGCTTCCAGCCGTGGCGCGGCGCTGGGCGCCTACTCGCTGTTCATCGACGTATCCCTGGGCATCACCGGGCCGGTGGCCGGCGCCATCGCCACTGCCTGGGGCTTCCGTTCGATCTTCCCCTTTGCCTGCGTCGCTGCGCTTCTCGGCCTGGGTCTGAGCCTGTGGTTGCAAAGGCGTAATCGTGAAAGGGGCTCGGGCTGAGCGGTGGTGTTGTTCAGTTAAGTGATTCTTTGGTTTGGGGAAGGTGCGCAATGCTGGGTTCGCGCCCTCACCCCGGCCCTCTTCCGGAGGGAGAGGGGCTGTTCGTGCCACTGGAGCGTCCGGCGTGGCCGGTGAATCCAATCGCGGACGGAGTCCGCTCCTACGCCCGCGCTTCCCTGGAACCGTAGGAGCGGGCTCTGTCCGCGATTCGGCGGATAACGCCGTAGGCGTTATGCGCCCTACGGATTTCCGACGGGGTTGCGGCAGGGGTTGGGGCTCTGCAAAGAGCGCCCTCTCCCCAACCCTCTCCCGCAAGCGGGAGAGGGGGCTGTCCTGAGTGGGGGGAGAGTCCTGAGTCATCCTGAAACACCTGCCCCCCACCTCGTCATTCCTGCGAACGCGGGAACCCAGTGACGGCCAGGTTCGCGAGCAAGCTCGCTCCTACGAAGAGCAAAAGCAGCCCTGCTCTGGCTTTTGCTCTTGAGTCTTCCAGAGAAACATCCGCGCGCACCGGAACGCCCCTTCAGAAGGCCGAGCGAAACCGGCGCTCAGGAGGTCATGCGACATGGATGTCGCGAGAGCCCCGCGGGCTACAGGGACGTACCCTCGGGGCGGGCCTCCGTGGCGGGGGAGTTC
>Ga0222426_101048_pt1 | contig 12458 bp, 10 predicted proteins | sample 2B50Ametagenome_FD_180087 | JGI IMG/M metagenome (GOLD analysis project Ga0222426, IMG submission 180087) | Enriched microbial communities from leaf-cutter ant dump, University of Wisconsin, Madison, United States - 2B50A (version 2) | ecosystem: Environmental > Terrestrial > Nest > Insects nest... | reverse complement strand
GCTCGGCGCTCTGCGTCAGGTCGAACACCGAGAGGTTCTCGCCTTCCTCGTACTGGCCGGCGCTGTGGATGATCTGGTCGATGTGCTTGAGCGCTTCCTTGTTCGGCGCCAGCACGATGCGGAAGCTCTGCAGGTTCGACACCTGGCGCTTGTTTATCTCGCGGTTGAACAGCGCCAGTTGGTGCTCGAGGTTGTCGTAGTCGCTGCGGATGTTGCGCAGCGTCCGCGCGATGTCGGTCACCGCCGCGCGGCGCGCCTTGGCCAGGGTCAGGGCTTCGTCGGTGCGGTGCGCGTAGGCGTTGATCAGCAGTTGCAGGCGACGCTCGGGGTCGTCCTCGCTGTCGAACTTGGCCACGCCCTTCAGGCGCACCTGGGCGTACAGCGCCTCGATCTGGCCGTCGATGCGCTGCAGTTGCTGCCAGGTGTCCTGGTAGTCGTTGAGCAGCGGCAGCAGGTTGTCCAGGGAGTCGTCCACCGGCTCCATGAACGGCGTGCCGAACGGCAGGTCGGCGGGCAGCAGCTGGCGGCGGCGCAGGGCGTCGTCGAGGGTGCGCTGCTTGGCTTCCAGGTCGGCCAGCTGGCGGCCCACCAGCTGCAGCTTGGCGGAGAGCTGCTGGACGCGCTCGGTGAAGGCGTCGGCCGAGCGCTTGAGTTCGTCCTGGGTGGCTTCCAGTTGCGCGAGTTTTTCCAGCTTGGCCGGTTCCTCGGCGCTCAGCGTCTCGCTGCGGCGGAAGTCTTCCAGGGCCTTCTGCGCGTCGAGCACGTCCTGGTACAGCTTGTCGGCCTGGGCCTTGCTGGCGTTGCGGTCGGCGGCCACGGCCTGCTGCGTCTTGAGCTGTTTGAGCTCCTTCTCCAGGCGCTCCTTCTGGTCGCGCAGGGCGGCGCGGTCGGCCAGGGCCTGCAGCGCCGGCGGCTCGATGTGCGAGAGGTCGATGGCAAGGCCCGGCACTTCGAAGCGCTCGCCCTTGAAGGCGTCGAGGATCTTCTCGACGCTGCCCACCCACTGGCCTTCCTCGTCCAGGCTCACGCCCTTGTCGCCCAGCGGCAGGCTGAACAGCGCGCCGTTGAACAGGCGCATCAGGCGCTCCACGTCCTGCTGCGAGAACTCCTCGCGCAGGCGCGCATAGCTGTTGTTGTCGGCGTGTTCGAGCTGCTGGCGCACGCTCTTCACGCGCTTCTCCAGGTCGCGCACGCGCTCGTCGAGGTCTTCGCTGGAGAACTGCCGCGAGTGGGCCAGGGCGCCGGCCAGTTCGTCGTGGGCGTCCTTGGCGGCGAGCAGTTGCTGCTCCAGGACCTTGGCGTCTTCGACCAGGGCGAAGCGGTTCTTCAATACCGCCAGCTCGCCCATCCAGCGCTGGATCTCGCTGATCTCGCGCTCCAGGCGCATCAGCTCGGCGGTACCGCCGCGCTGTTCGTTCTGCAGGCCGTCCTGCTCGCTGCGGTAGTGCTCGGCCTGGATCACCAGCTCTTCCTTGCGCGCCCCGGCGTAGTCTTCCCAGGTGCCCAGCAGGTTGTCGAGCAGCGGCGAAAGGCGGTGCATCTTGCCGCGCAGGAATTCGCGCTGCTGCACGCCGTTGGCCAGCGCCTCGACCAGCGGGCCGGCGGCGACCAGGGCCTGGTAGTCGCCCTCCATGCGGCGCACGTCGCGGAAGGCTTCCTCGCAAGCGGCGATGTAGTCGACGCTACCCGAGCGCAGGCTGTGCTCGAAGGCGTCGAGGAACAGCTGCTTGAGCTTGGCCGCGGTGATCTCGCGCATGTGCAGCAGGTTGATGAACAGCGAGCGGAAGGTCTTCAGGCTCTGCTCGCTGGTGGAGCGCAGCGGGATCAGCGTCAGGTCCAGCGGCACCGAGGTGTGCCCGCCGACCAGCAGCCGGCGCAGCTCGTCGGGCTTGAGTTCGTAGGCCTTCAGGCCGGCGCGCTCCAGGCTGGCGTACAGCTCGCGCAGGCGCAGGCAGGTGCCGTTCTTCTGGTAGTGCTCCAGGTCCAGCTCGCCCTGGTAGGCGAAGAACTGGTGGCCGAAGCCGCCGCCCGGGCCGCGCCCGCCGCAGCCGATGACGTGGCGGCCGTGGGGCAGTTCCAGCTCGATGAGGATGTAGCTGGTGTCGGTGGCGAAGTAGAACTTGCGCGAGGCTTCCAGGCTGTACTTGCCGAAGCTCATGTCCGACATGCGCGCCAGGATCGGGAACTGCAGTGCGTTGATCGAGGCGGACTTGCCGAGGTTGTTGGCGCCGTAGACCGACAGCGGCTGCTCCAGGGGGAACACGCCGAGGCTGTAGCCGGCGGTGTTGAGCAGGGCGAAGCGGCGAATGCCGTAGCGTTCCTGGGTCATGCCTGGGCCTCCATGTCGGCTTGTTCTTCGGCGATGGCGCGGGCGAGGGCGTCTTCCTCGCTTTCCATGACTTCAATGAGCGGCGCGGCCGGCTCGGCGGGTTCTTCCAGGCTGACGATCGGCTCCTCGTCTTCCTCGGCCAGGGCCGGGGCGACATAGGCCAGGTCCTTGGCGTGCAGGCTGGCGGCCAGGTCGCGGTCCTGCTGCACCGACAGGCAGACGTCGAGGAAGCGGTGCATCGGCGGCAGGAAGCGGTACACGCCGTTGTCCTCGGCGGCGAAGCCGAGCTGGGTCATCCGGCGCATGACCTTCTCTTCCAGTTCTTCCTGGGTGGTCACCTCGGCCTGCAGGAACAGGTCGCGGTACTTCTCCAGCAGCGGCGGCAGCTCGTCGCGGCCGATGCTGCCGCCGTCGAGCACGGCCAGCGGGTCGCGGCCCTGGTCGGCCAGGTGTTCCACCAGGATGAAGGTGAACAGCGCCAGGCGCTGGGCGGTCTTGTTGACCTGGGCGCCGATCTGCTCGGGAACGAAGTAGTAGAAGCCACGGGTGTCGCAGACCAGCTCGAAGCCCAGCGAGCGGAACAGCGCGCGGTACTGGTCCTGCTGGTTGGACAACTGGCTGTACAGCTCGGGGTCGCGGCGGCTGATGTGGAAGCCCTTGAACAGCTCGCGGAAGATCGGCCCGAGCTGGGTCAGTTCGGAAAGATTAATTTGCATGGGGTTCGCTCGCTTTGTCGGCCTTGCCGCTCGGGGCGGCGAGCAGGGCGAAGGAGCACAGGCTGACGCTGTGCTGGGCGGTATCGTAGTCGCGGCGCTCCAGGCGCTCGCGCTGGAAGCGGCCGTCGCGCGACAGGCGCGAGAACCAGTAGAGCAGCTCGTCGGTGGCGCCCTCGGGCTCCTGCTGCAGCAGCCAGACCATCAGGTCCGGCAGCGGCAGGGCGGCCTGGCAGCGCTCGAGCATCTCCCGCGCGGTGCGTGGCGCGTTGCGCGGGCCGTCGCCGCCGCGCTTGCCGGTCGCCTTGGGGAAGTGCGCGGGCTTGGGCTCGAAGCGGGCCAGGGCGAAGACGTAGCTTTCCACCTGCGAGGCGCTGCCGAGGAAGGTGCTCTGCGGCCGGGTGAACAGCGGCAGGGAGGCCTGGGGCACGGCGTCGATGCCCTTGCGGCGGATCACCGACAGGGCCAGCGCGGCGCCGCGAGTGATCGCGTTGTGCCGGCGGGCTTCCTCGCGCAGCGGCAGCAGCAGCTCGCGGGCGCGGCGCAGGGTGAGCTGGGCGGTGGTCTGCATCTCCAGGATGCGCGCGTGGGTGCGCAGCAGCTGGTCGTCGTCCACCAACTGGCCCAGGCGCTGCTGTTCGCCCAGCAGGCGCAGCAGCACCTGCTCGACGCGGCGCACGCCCTGCTCGAAGGCGCCGTCGGCGGAGACCAGCTGGATCATCGGCTCGACGTACTCGTCCCAGGTCGCCAGGACCTCGGCGTAGCGCTGGCGCAGGGGAATCTGCCGGTCGCTGGTCTTGGCCCGCTCGGCCACGGCGATCAGCGCCTGTTCGTCGTTGGCCAGCTTCTTCAGCACGTCGCGCACGCGCATGTCGAGCAGGCGCAGCTGGCGCGCCAGGTCGTTGCCGTCGCGCACCTCGAAGGCGTCGCGGATGTAGCCGGCCAGGCGTTCCAGGTGGCGCAGGTAGGCCTCGATCTCCAGGCACAGGCCCAGGCGGTGTTCGTGGCGCAGGTAGGCGAGGAAGTCGTGGATCTGGGCGTTCAGCTCGAAGCGGTTGGGGCTCTTGGCCACCGGCACCAGGATGTCCAGGCGGATCCACTGGTCGAGCAGGGCGGTGACGTCCGCCGGGCTGCCTTCGGGCAGCTGCGCCGTGAGTTGCAGGCGCAGCTCCGCCAGGGCCAGGGTGCCGCTGTCGAAGCGCTCGCAGAGCGGTTCGAGCAGGGCCCAGTGTTCGGCGAGGGCGCGCAGTACGCGTCGGGGGTCGATCATCGGGTAGCCGCTGTTGACGGGTAAAGGGGGCGATTGTACTGCAAAGGTCCGCCCGCGGCGGAAGGGGTGACGAAACGCGGCAGTTTACGCCGTGCGGGGTGTCGCCAGGGCCCTGAAAAGCGGCGTTAACCCCCTGAAATTCCTGGCATGTTTTCTGCCAGTTGGCTAACAGACACTAGCCAATTGCCGCCATGACTTACGACGCCGCACTCGCCAAGGCCCGCTGGGCCGAACTGGAGCGCCAGGACGACCTGGACTGGGACCTGGACGCCATCACCGACCGTAGCGAGGCCATCGACTTCCTCAGGCGCTTCGAGAACCGCCTGTGCATCTATTCCTCCTACGTGGAGAAGCTCTACAGCAACTACAGCTTCGTGATCCCCGAGAGCCAGGAGGGCGGCATCACCATCCTGCCCAACGAGCAGGCCTGGTTCGACACCTTCCACGACATCCCCGCCGACGCCGTGGAACCCACCGGCATCCACATCCTGCCCGGCGAGACCATGGGCCACAGCGGCCTGTACCTGAAGATCCCCGGCGAGCACCGCCTGGTGGGCTCCGCCGAGCTGCCGTTCCAGGACGGCCTGAAGCTGCTGATCCGCCGCTACCGCATGCGCGACGAGCCCTTCCTGCCGGTGCTGGTCAAGGGCGACCTGCGCGAGTACGAGGCGCGCATGCCCTCGCTGCACCTGCACCGGCTGAACAGCGCGAAGCTGCAGGCGCAGTCGCGGCTGAACCTGGAGGCCATAAAAGGCGCCATCGCCGAGCACCTGATCGGGCTGTTCCGCCACGGCTGACGCGGCTGTTACGCCGGTGTGACCTTGGGTAACACGGCGGCCAGCTGCCAGCAGGCGATTCTCGACTATGGGTCGGGCCACGATGGCCGGCGACTCCCTATAGTGGCAGACAGGGTTTTTTGCCCTTTGGTCGGCGAACGAGAAAAGAACAAGAGGTGGCCATGGCCAGCAGCCGTATCAGCCTTCCGCGCCCCGCCCGCATCGCGCTGGCGACCGGCGCCTGCCTTGCCTGGATGGCCCTGGCGGCGCGCGCCGACATGGTCGCCCTGGACGACGAGCAACTGTCCGACGTGCAGGGCGCCGGCATCGGCTTCGTGGTGGACAACGCCATGATCGACGGCAGCAAGGCCACCACCAACATCACCGGACTGAAAGACCCCAACGGCAAGGACGTCTCCATCGCGGTGCGCAACCTCTACCTGGGCGCCACCGGCAGCAACCACGGCAGCAACCTGCAGCCGGTGACCATCGGCCGCCTGACCTACCCCTTCAAGCTCAACCTGGCCAAGGGTTCTGTGCTCACCACCCAGCTCGCCGACGGCCGCGTAGTCAACACCCTGCCCAGCGACGCCGACGTGCTCGAACTGGCCTTCCCGCCGCTGATCGCCAACAACGCCGGGCAGCCCTGCATCAGCGGCTATGCCGGCGCCGGCAGCGGCTGTTCGAGCCGCGCCAGCGAGAAGGTCGACCTGGGCGCGCGCTTCGACTTCACCGTGCCGGTCAGCGGCGGCACCCGCACCGACGTGCTGGCCCTGGACTTCCAGGACCTGGCGATGGACGGCAGCTACCTGCGCCTGTGGGGCTCCAGCGCGCGCAGCCAACTGGTCGGCGAGCTGCGCCTGAACCTCTACGCCAAGACACTGGACATCCTTTCCTGCGCCGCGGGCAACACCAACTGCGCCAGCGCGGCGGAGAAGGCCGCGCGCAGCGTCTACCTGACCAACGCCTACGCCAGCGTCGCCCTGGGCTACGGCAAGTCCCAGCCGCTGCTGCTGTCGGTGACCGCCGACGGCAACTTCACCTTCGAGCTGCCCATGCTGACCGCGGCCAACGCCGCGGACTTCTACGCCAACGCGCCGCGCACCAGCCTGGTGATCGACAACCTGAACATCGGCGGCACCCGGGCCTCCTACGGCGCGGTGCCGACCGGCGGGGTCAACCTGGGGCGCAGCGAGCTGTCCGGGTTGAGCTTCAACTACCTCAAAGTCACTTCCCACAACCTCTGACGGAGCACGGCACGATGAGCTTTCCACCGCTGCTTCCGCCCCGCCGCCGGCTCCGGGCCGCCGCCGTCGCCCTGCTGGCGATGCTGGCCGGCACGCTCGCCCAGGCGGAACTGCGCACCCTGCCGGACGACGACCTTGGCCAGGTGGTGGGCCAGGACGGCCTGAGCCTGGGCGTCACGGTCAACATCCAGAAGACCCCCAGCATCACCCGTTGCCCGGGCGGCTGCGGCGCGCGGGTGGCGATCCAGCCGGCGGGCAGCGGCAACAACTTCCTAGTGCTGGACAACATCAGCGGGACCTTCAGTTTCGACGAGGTCACCGTGGACATCCTCTCCATCAACAGCGGCTTCGGCGGCGACGGCGCGGCCTTCAACCGCCAGGTCCTGCGGGTCGGGCTGAAGGACGTCAACTTCAACGGCGTCAGCCTGACCCTGGCCGGTGCCAACAAGGCCCGCAGCACCGATGCCGGCCTGGTGCAGACCGACCTGCTCAGCGCCCGCGTCGACGGCGTGCTGCACGTGCAGGGCAACCTCAACCTGTTCCAGGTCCCGGCCCGATGAGGGGAGCGCGCATGGCCGGGACCAAGCTCCAGGGGGAAAACCCATGACGTTCCTTTCCGTACGGCGCCTGCTGCTGGCCGGCGTGCTGCTGTGCCTGGCCGGCGGCGCGAACGCCGAGCTGCGGGCGCTGAGCGACAGCCAGCTGTCCGACGTCACCGGCCAGGCCTTCATCAACCTGGCCACCGACGCCGCCGCGGGCATCAACTACACCCGGCTGAACATCGGCGCCACGGTGGAAACGCAGCTGAACATGAACAAACTGCAGCTCGGCCTCTACGACCGCGCCGGCGAAGCCGCCAACAGCGCGGACATCTCCATCAACAACTTCGCCCTGGGCACGGTCAATAACCAGACCGGGCAGATCAACCCTTTCACCATCGTCGATCCCTACGTCGAGTTCGCCTACGACGGCAACAAGATGGTCGGCGTGCGCATCGGCTTCAACCAGGCCAAGGGCGTGCTGTCCGGCGACATCCAGTCGCTGACCGGGAACATTCCGGTGCACATCAAGGGCACTGCCGACGCCATCTACAACAAGGCCACGGTAGGGCAACAGCTGCTGCTCGGCCTGGCGGGCATCTACCGCAGCAGCACGGTGGAGGCGGATGCCGGCCTGGTCACCTCCGGCGGCGCCAGCGACCCGGTGCGCGGCACCTACGCCGGCATGACCAACGGCTCGCAACTGGACTGCACCAATGGCTGCGTACCGCTGTGGACGGATATCGTCACCGGGCTGTTCACCTCCAACAACTGCGCCATCCTCGGCATCACCACCTGCTTCAAGCTCAGCCAGTTCCAGTCGCTGCCGGTGGGCGACCTGAGCCAGGCCGGCCTGGCCGGCGCCGCCAAGGGCTTCTTCATCTCCCTGCAGAGCCAGGACGTGCAGTGGCGCGACATGGACACCGGGCAGATGATCACCGCGCTCAAGGGCGCCTTCATGAACATGCCCAAGTACCGCGACGCCAACGGCAACCTGGTTTCGCCGATCAACATCGACTTCAACCAGGCCTTCAACGGCATCCCCCGCCAGGACACCTGCGTCGGTATGAACAAGGGCTGCTGAGCGGCCCATCCGCCGGCCGGCCTTTCCGTCGGGCGCGTTTCACGCGACAATTCCGCTCCGTTGCGTTTAGCCCTGCGCCCGCAGGATGCCCACAGGTACAGGACTCTTGATCGAAGAAGCCCGCCGTCGCGCCTACCTTGGCGCCATGCAGGTCGCCTCCTGGCTGCCCCGCGTGGTGCTGCCCTTCGCCGCGCCTTCGCGCCCGCAGTTGCTGGAAGTGCCGGAGCCCGTCCAGGCTCCGGCGCCGAGCGCTGCGCCCGAAACCGCCAGCACGCCGGCCGCCGCGCCGGAGAAACCGGCGCCGACGGCCGAGGCCCGGCCATCGATCCCGGTGGTGGTGCCGCGCCCCGCCGCCCAGGCCCGCCCGCCGGTGGCCGCCGAGGCGCCTGCCGAAGCCGAGGCGCCTGCGCCACGCGCGCCGGTCGAGCCGCCGCCGCGCTTCAGCCTGCAGTTGCTGCGCGCCGGCGCCTGTGCGCTGCTGGTCGAACTGCCTACCGGCGAGCCCCTGGCCAGCCGCGACCCGGCCTACCTGCTGCTCAAGGACCTGCTGCGCGCCGCCGGCCTGCCGGACAGCCCGCAACTGCTCGGCGAGCCGGTGCGCTGGCCGCTGCTCTCCGGCGGCAACATGGACCAGGGCCCGCAGGCGGCCCGCGAGTTCGTCCAGGGCTTCGTCGCCGCGCGCCTGGAAGACAGCGGCCCGTGCCGCTGCCTGTGGCTGGTCGGCCGGCCCGCCGTGCGCTTCGCCGGCGAGGCGGACGACGAGGCGATGCTGCGCGAGCTGCAGATCGAGGAACTGGGCGTGGCCTGGGCCATCCCCGGCCTGGAGCGGCTGAGCGACGAAGCCGCCCTCAAGGGCGAGCTGTGGCGCGCCATGCGCCGGGTACGCCAACGCTGGCTGGACCAGGACGCAGAATGACCGACGCCATTTCCTTCCGCCCGATGACCGAGGCGGATCTCGACGCCGTGCTCAAGATCGAATACGCCGCCTTCAGCCACCCCTGGACCCGCGGCATCTTCACCGACGGCCTGAAGAGCTACGACTGCTGGCTGATGTTCGAAGGCACCCAGCAGGTCGGCCACGGCGTCATCCAGATCATCCTCGACGAGGCGCACCTGCTGAACATCACGGTGAAGCCGGAGAGCCAGGGCCGCGGCCTCGGCCTGCGCCTGCTCGAACACCTGATGGCGCGGGCCGGCGAGCTGGGCGCGCAGGAATGCTTCCTGGAAGTGCGCGAGACCAACCAGAGCGCCTACCGCCTGTACGAGCGCTTCGGCTTCAACGAGATCGGCCGCCGGCGCGGCTACTACCCGGCGGTGGGCGGGCGCGAGGACGCCCTGGTGATGGCCTGCACGCTGCTCGACTGACCGTCATCCAGGCCATATCCGGCCGCCGCGCACAGGCGTAGGCTGGGCGATCAATAACAAGAACAAGGTCGCGACATGAAGCCAACCGCTGCAGCGGCGGCGCCTGCCCGTCGTCATCCGCTTCCCGCCTCACATGCCGCCGGCGCGCGGCAGGAGGGCGTCCATGTGTGACACCCTCGTCCTGCGCGCCGACGGCTGCACCTGGTTCGCCAAGAACAGCGACCGCGAGCCCTCCGAACCCCAGCGCCTGCTGCGCCTGCCCGCGGTGCGTGGCGATACGGCCAGGCAGATGCGCGCCACCTACCTGGAGATTCCCCAGGTCGCCGACCGCCATGCCGTCATCCTCAGCCAGCCCGCTTGGCTGTGGGGCGCGGAAATGGGCGTGAACGAGCACGGCGTGGCCATCGGCAACGAAGCGGTCTTCACTCGCCTGGTGGACCAGACCGGCGAGGCGCTGCTGGGCATGGACCTGGTGCGCCTGGGCCTGGAGCGCGGCGCCAGCGCGCGAGAAGCCCTGGAAGTGATCACCGGCCTGCTGGAACGCCACGGCCAGGGCGGGCCGGCGGGCTTTCGCAACAAGCGCCTGCGCTACGACAACAGCTTCGTCATCGCCGATGCCGGCGAGGCCTGGGTGCTGGAAACCGCCGGCCGCCTGTGGGCGGCGCGGCGGGTGGAGCGCTGCGCCATCTCCAACGCCCTGAGCATCGGCCACGAATACGACCTGTGCAGCCACGACCTGCCGGCCCACGCCCGGCGCCTGGGCTGCTGGAACGGCCGCGGCGACTTCCACTTCGCCCGCGCCTTCGACGGCCGCCTGCTGCCCTGGGTGGCCGGGGCGCACCAGCGCCGGCGGATGAACCAGGAGTTCCTCGCCAGTTGCCCGCGCCAGCCTGGCTGGGAGGCCCTGGTGGTCGCCCTGCGCAACCATGGCCGGCGCGACCACAACTTCACCCGCCACGACAACCGCCAGGTGTGCATGCACGCCGGCAGCTTCTGGCGTCCCTCGCAGACCACCGCCAGCCTCATCGCCCGCCTGGGCCCGGACGGCCCGCGCCTGGCCGCCACCGGCACCTCGGCGCCGTGCCTGTCGCTGTTCCAGCCGCTGGGCTTCGAGGCGGCGGCCGGCGCCAGCCTGCTCAGCAAGGCCGATGAGCCGCTGGAGCAGTCCCTCTGGTGCCGCTTCGAAGCGGTGCACCGCCGCGCCCTGGTGGATGCCGAATTCGCCGCCGCCCTGCGCGCGGGGCACGCCTGGCTGGAGGCCGAGCAACTCGCCGCGCTGGACCGTCGCAACCCCGACTGGGCGCGCCTGGCCGCCGAAGCCGAGGCCTGGCACGCGGCCTGGCAGCAACTCGCCGGGCAACTGGAGCCGCGCCTGCCGCGCTGGTGGCGGCAGCACGCCACGCCTTGAGCCATAGTGCTTGTCAAAGGCCGCCGGCGTTACGTAAGGTGCGCCAGCCGCAGAGGAGGAGCCACCATGAGCGACCTGGAACAACTGTTCGAGAACAACGCCCGCTGGGCCGAAGCAATCAATCGCGAGGACCCTGACTTCTTCGCCAAGCTGGCCCGCCAGCAGGCACCGGAATACCTGTGGATCGGCTGCTCCGATGCGCGGGTGCCGGCCAACGAGATCGTCGGCATGCTGCCCGGCGACCTGTTCGTCCACCGCAACGTCGCCAACGTCGTGCTGCACACCGACCTCAACTGCCTGTCGGTGATCCAGTACGCGGTGGACGTGCTCAAGGTGAAACACGTCCTGGTCACCGGCCACTACGGCTGCGGCGGCGTGCGCGCCTCGCTGCAGGACCAGCAGTTCGGCCTGATCGACGGTTGGCTGCGGACCATCCGCGACCTCGCCTACGAGTACCGCGAGCACCTGTCCCAGTTCGCCAGCGAGGAAGAGCGCGTCGACCGCCTGTGCGAGCTGAACGTCATCCAGCAGGTGGCCAACGTCAGCCACACCACCATCGTGCAGAACGCCTGGCATCGCGGCCAACCGCTGTCGGTGCACGGCTGCATCTACGGCATCAAGGACGGCCGCTGGAAGAACCTCAACGTCACTGTCAGCGGCCTCGACCAGCTGCCGCCGCAATACCGCCTGCGCCCCATGGGCGAAGCCTGAGCCGCCCCGTGCCGGTCGTCCGGCCCGCCTCGCCGGGCGCGCCGGGCAGACCGAAGATAGGGGAAGGTCACTGACGAAGAGGCGAGCATGCGCGAACTCTGCGTGATCCCCGGCGACGGCATCGGCCGTGAGGTCGTGCCGCCGGCCGTGGCCGTACTGCAGAAACTGCTGCCCGACCTGCGCCTGCGCGAAGCGGAGGCGGGTTGGGACTGCTTCCAGCGCCACGGCACCTCGGTGCCTGAGGCGACCCTGGAGGCGCTGCGGGCATGCGGAGCCGGGCTATTCGGCGCAGTTTCCTCGCCCAGCCACAAGGTGGAAGGCTACCGCAGCGCCATCCTGCGCCTGCGCCAGGAACTGGGCCTGTACCTCAACCTGCGCCCGGTGCGCACCTGGCCGGCGGTGTCGCCCCACGCCGGCGTCGACCTGCTTATCCTGCGCGAGAACAGCGAAGGCCTGTACAGCGGCCGCGAGCACTGGGAGGCCGACGGCGTGGCCATCGCCGAGCGGGTGATCAGCCGCGCCGCCTGCACGCGCCTGGCCCAGGCCGCATCACGCATCGCCCGGCAACGCCAGGCGCGGCGCATCACCCTGGTGCACAAGGCCAACGTCCTGCCGCTGACCTGCGGCCTGTTCCGCGACACCTGCCGCGACCTGCTGGCCACCGAAGGCTGGGGCGACGTGCTCGACGAGCGCCTGGTGGACGTGGCGGCCCTGCAACTGGTGGAGCTCCCGGAGGCCTTCGACCTGATCGTCACCAGCAACCTGTTCGGCGACATCCTCTCCGACCTCGCCAGCCACTGGGGCGGCGGCCTGGCCCTGGCGCCCTCGCTCAACCTGGGCGAGCGACTGGCCCTGGCCGAGCCGGTCCACGGCAGCGCCCCCGACATCGCCGGCAGCGGCCGCGCCAACCCCCTGGCTGCCATCCTCAGCGCCGCCATGCTGCTGCGCTTCCACTGGCACGACGAAACCGGCGCCACGCGCATCGAGCGCGCGGTGGAAAGCTTCCTGCGCGAAGA
>Ga0222426_101042_pt1 | contig 12515 bp, 12 predicted proteins | sample 2B50Ametagenome_FD_180087 | JGI IMG/M metagenome (GOLD analysis project Ga0222426, IMG submission 180087) | Enriched microbial communities from leaf-cutter ant dump, University of Wisconsin, Madison, United States - 2B50A (version 2) | ecosystem: Environmental > Terrestrial > Nest > Insects nest... | reverse complement strand
AAAAAAGATAAAGACGGCGCAATGCCATCGGAATAAAGCGGATACGGAAGTTGAAGCGACAAAGTTCTTTAAGAAAACACAATCATGTAAGCGTGACGAGTAGACAAACGAAAGTCATGAACAAATTCAAGTAATTCGTTCAATTCGATCCAAGATCAGAGATATAAAAAAAGAATTCTGATTATGTAAATAGTTGGAATCAAAAACTTCATTTTACAATGGAGAGTTTGATCCTGGCTCAGGATGAACGCTAGCGGCAGGCCTAATACATGCAAGTCGGACGGGATCCGTCGGAGAGCTTGCTCGAAGACGGTGAGAGTGGCGCACGGGTGCGTAACGCGTGAGCAACCTACCTCTATCAGGGGGATAGCCTCTCGAAAGAGAGATTAACACCGCATAACATCAACAGTTCGCATGTTCGGTTGATTAAATATTTATAGGATAGAGATGGGCTCGCGTGACATTAGCTAGTTGGTAGGGTAACGGCTTACCAAGGCGACGATGTCTAGGGGCTCTGAGAGGAGAATCCCCCACACTGGTACTGAGACACGGACCAGACTCCTACGGGAGGCAGCAGTAAGGAATATTGGTCAATGGGCGGAAGCCTGAACCAGCCATGCCGCGTGCAGGATGACTGCCCTATGGGTTGTAAACTGCTTTTGTCCAGGAATAAACCTAGATACGTGTATCTAGCTGAATGTACTGGAAGAATAAGGATCGGCTAACTCCGTGCCAGCAGCCGCGGTAATACGGAGGATCCGAGCGTTATCCGGATTTATTGGGTTTAAAGGGTGCGTAGGCGGCCTATTAAGTCAGGGGTGAAATACGGTGGCTCAACCATCGCAGTGCCTTTGATACTGATGGGCTTGAATCCATTTGAAGTGGGCGGAATAAGACAAGTAGCGGTGAAATGCATAGATATGTCTTAGAACTCCGATTGCGAAGGCAGCTCACTAAGCTGGTATTGACGCTGATGCACGAAAGCGTGGGGATCGAACAGGATTAGATACCCTGGTAGTCCACGCCCTAAACGATGATAACTCGATGTTGGCGATAGACAGCCAGCGTCCAAGCGAAAGCGTTAAGTTATCCACCTGGGGAGTACGCCCGCAAGGGTGAAACTCAAAGGAATTGACGGGGGCCCGCACAAGCGGAGGAGCATGTGGTTTAATTCGATGATACGCGAGGAACCTTACCCGGGCTTGAAAGTTAGTGAAGAGTGCAGAGACGCACTCGTCCTTCGGGACACGAAACTAGGTGCTGCATGGCTGTCGTCAGCTCGTGCCGTGAGGTGTTGGGTTAAGTCCCGCAACGAGCGCAACCCCTATGTTTAGTTGCCAGCATGTAATGGTGGGGACTCTAAACAGACTGCCTGTGCAAACAGAGAGGAAGGTGGGGACGACGTCAAGTCATCATGGCCCTTACGTCCGGGGCTACACACGTGCTACAATGGATGGTACAGCGGGCAGCTACATAGCAATATGATGCTAATCTCTAAAAGCCATTCACAGTTCGGATTGGGGTCTGCAACTCGACCCCATGAAGTTGGATTCGCTAGTAATCGCGTATCAGCAATGACGCGGTGAATACGTTCCCGGGCCTTGTACACACCGCCCGTCAAGCCATGAAAGTTGGGGGTACCTAAAGCATGTTACCGCGAGGAGCGTGTTAGGGTAAAACCGATAATTGGGGCTAAGTCGTAACAAGGTAGCCGTACCGGAAGGTGCGGCTGGAATACCTCCTTTCTAGAGTATCGAAGATCGGTGCTCGTCACGTTACATATGATTGCAGGAAGAAAAAACATCAGAAGAAAGTGCCCGCCCCTAAGGGAGCAGGACCGAGAGAAAGAGATGAACAAGATAAGCTAGTCCCGTAGCTCAGTTGGTTAGAGCACTACACTGATAATGTAGGGGTCAGCAGTTCAAATCTGCTCGGGACTACGAAAACGAATGGGGAATTAGCTCAGCTGGCTAGAGCACCTGCCTTGCACGCAGGGGGTCAACGGTTCGAATCCGTTATTCTCCACATCTCCGGTGAAGTATAAAAGATATACTTCAGGATACCGGAAAAAGAGTTCTTTGACATATTGAAAGAGAAAAAAAATTACAAGAGAAGACAACAGTATAGAGACAATACGTGTATGTGTCTGAAGTAAGGGAGAGACCCTCGGTGAATGCCGAACGATCCCGAACCTAGCATACGGGTATATATATCAAAAGCAGCCGCATAGTAGCAAAAGGCTATGCCGGTGAAGAAAGTAAATAAGGGCACACGGGGGATGCCTAGGCTCTCAGAGGCGAAGAAGGACGTGATAAGCTGCGATAAGCTCCGGGGATTGGCAAATGCGACTTGATCCAGAGATTTCCGAATGGGGCAACCTGACTATTTGAAGAATAGTCGTATAAAACGCGAACGCGCTGAACTGAAACATCTAAGTAGGCGTAGGAGAAGAAAATAACAATGATTTCCCAAGTAGTGGCGAGCGAACGGGAAAGAGCCCAAACCGATCATGTTACGGCATGGTCGGGGTTGTAGGACCACGGCATTGTACAGCGCTATGAACTGGAAGCAGGTGGGAAACTGCGCGACAAGGGTGAGAGCCCCGTACAGGTAAAGAATGTTGACATAGTGGTATCCTGAGTACCGCGGGACCGGAGAAATCCTGTGGGAATCCACCAGCACCATCTGGTAAGGCTAAATACTCCTGAGAGACCGATAGTGAACCAGTACCGTGAGGGAAAGGTGAAAAGAACCCCGAACAGGGGAGTGAAAAGAACCTGAAACCGTGTGCTTACAAGCGGTTGGAGCAGACGAGTTCTGTGACAGCGTGCCTTTTGCATAATGAGCCTACGAGTTACTCTTGTCTGGCAAGGTTAAGTCCTTCAGGGACGCAGCCGAAGCGAAAGCGAGTCTTAATAGGGCGCATAGTCAGATGAGGTAGACGCGAAACCTTGTGATCTACCCTTGGGCAGGTTGAAGTTGCAGTAACATGTAATGGAGGACCGAACCGATAAACGTTGAAAAGTTTCCGGATGACCTGAGGGTAGGGGTGAAAGGCCAATCAAACTGGGAAATAGCTCGTACTCCCCGAAATGTTTTTAGGAACAGCGTCGGCGTAGAGTTTGATAGAGGTAGAGCTACCGATTGGGTGCGGGGGAGTCAAATCCTACCAAATCCAGACGAACTCCGAATGCTATCAAATATAGCCGGCAGTGAGGCTTTGGGTGCTAAGGTCCAAGGCCGAGAGGGAAAGAACCCAGACCATCAGCTAAGGTCCCCAAATTCGTTCTAAGTTGAACTAACGAGGTCCGGTTGCCCAGACAGCTAGGATGTTGGCTTGGAAGCAGCCATTCATTTAAAGAGTGCGTAACAGCTCACTAGTCGAGCGGCCGGGCGTGGATAATAAACGGGCATCAAGAACGGTACCGAAGCTATGGATTTGCATTGAAAGATATGCATCTGGTAGGGGAGCATTCCATCGCCGGGGAAGCAGTTTGGCAATGAACTGTGGAGGTTATGGAAAAGCAAATGTAGGCATAAGTAACGATAAGGCGGGTGAGAAACCCGCCCACCGAAAGACCAAGGTTTCCTGATCAACGTTAATCGGATCAGGGTCAGTCGGGACCTAAGGCGCACCCGAAGGGGGCAAGCCGATGGACAACTGGTTAATATTCCAGTACTCTTCATAACTGCGATGTGGTGACGGAGTAGTGACACTGCCGCGAACTGACGGAATAGTTCGTTGAAAGGCGTAGGTATAGGGACGGTAGGCAAATCCGCCGACCCTGCTGAAACCCAATAGTACAGCAAAGCTCCGGTGGCGCTGATAGAGCAGGTAAACAGACTTCCAAGAAAACCCGCTAAGCTTCAGGTTATGAAGACCCGTACCGCAAACCGACACAGGTGGTCGAGGAGAGAATCCTAAGGTGCTCGAGTGAGTCATGGCTAAGGAACTCGGCAAAATGGCCCTGTAACTTCGGGAGAAGGGGCGCTGTCTCGTAAGAGCAGCCGCAGTGAAAAGGCCCAGGCGACTGTTTAACAAAAACATATGGCTTTGCAAAATCGCAAGATGAAGTATAAGGCCTGACACCTGCCCGGTGCTGGAAGGTTAAGAGGGGATGTCATCGCAAGAGAAGCATTGAATCGAAGCCCCAGTAAACGGCGGCCGTAACTATAACGGTCCTAAGGTAGCGAAATTCCTTGTCGGGTAAGTTCCGACCTGCACGAATGGTGTAACGATCTGGGCGCTGTCTCAGCCATGAGCTCGGTGAAATTGTGGTATCGGTGAAGACGCCGATTACCCGCAACGGGACGGAAAGACCCCATGCACCTTCACTATAGCTTAACATTGAGATTGGGTACAGGATGTGTAGGATAGGCGGGAGATGTTGAAGTGGCTTCGCCAGGAGTCATGGAATCAACCTTGAAATACCGCCCTTTCTGTATTCGGTTTCTAACTCCTTTATGAGGAGGACATTGTTTGGTGGGTAGTTTGACTGGGGTGGTCGCCTCCAAAAAGGTAACGGAGGCTTTCAAAGGTAAGCTCAGTACGCTTGGTAACCGTACGTGGAGTGCAATGGCATAAGCTTGCTTGACTGTGAGACCGACAAGTCGAACAGGGTCGAAAGACGGACATAGTGATCCGGTGGTTCTGTATGGAAGGGCCATCGCTCAAAGGATAAAAGGTACGCTGGGGATAACAGGCTGATCTCCCCCAAGAGCTCATATCGACGGGGAGGTTTGGCACCTCGATGTCGGCTCGTCACATCCTGGGGCTGGAGAAGGTCCCAAGGGTTGGGCTGTTCGCCCATTAAAGTGGCACGCGAGCTGGGTTCAGAACGTCGCGAGACAGTTCGGTCCCTATCTGTTGTGGGCGTTGGAAGTTTGAGTGGATCTGACCTTAGTACGAGAGGACCGGGTTGGACAGACCTCTGGTGAACCTGTTATGCCGCCAGGTGTACGGCAGGGTAGCTACGTCTGGAATAGATAAGCGCTGAAAGCATCTAAGTGCGAAACTAGCCACGAGATGAGACTTCCTTATAGGGTCGTAGAAGATGACTACGTTGATAGGCCATAGGTGTAAAGGTTGAGAGACCAAAGCCAAGTGGTACTAATAGCCCGAAGCTTTCTCAAGCAGACAGACACTGTTGTCTTCCTCTTTAATTTTTAAGAAACAAACAAGAAACGTAACTCTTTCAATAGCTATGTCATTTGGCATGAATCACATGATATGAATCATGATAATGTCAATAAAGATTTTTAGGTGCCTATATCGGCGGTGTCTACCTCTTCCCATTCCGAACAGAGCAGTCAAGCCCGCCAGAGCCGATGGTATTGCCGTAACAGGTGGGAGAGTAGGTCGGTGCCTTTTTTTACACGGAAGCCCTTGCTGGAAACAGTCAAGGGCTTCTTTCGTTTAAGTACTTCCGTATTTCCATGTACAGGCTATGGCATATCCTCCGCTTATCGGTATCGCAGCACTAAGCTTGAGTTTACTGTATGATAATTTTCTAGTGCTAAAACTTGAACAAGCGAATTAAGTCTATTGTAACTCACTCTGCTTACTTAATGTAGAATTACTGGTATGGTTTTATATAAACAAAATGCATATGTATGATCTTCTTAGTGAGAGTATTGTTGACGTTATCAAATTCGCAAACCGATAACGTTCGTTTTGCCGAGCAGGAATGAGGTCATAAAACTAGTAATAGAGAAGTCCAAGTTTAGAACATTTATATGGAATTTTAACTTAAATATTTATAATTTTTTACTTAATATTCCATATGCCTCGGGATGTTCAAAATATGAGCAATGAGACAATTATAATACGCTACGTATAGATATTTAAGTTAAATGTTTAATTTTTTTAATCTTTTGCAGGTGGTAAAGTGAATTATTGGAATGAATTGTATATTTGTGGATATTAACTTATATAATGAAAAAAGCTAAATTATTAATGTTGGGCCAAATGATGGCAGTTATTGCTCTACTTATATTTTCCGAAACACTTTGTGCTCAAAAGAAATCTAATAATACAGATTATATTGTTTTCATGAATGGAGATAGCTTATATGGGAAAATTTCTTCAGTTACGGATAGTAAATTGTCATGGCGTGATGGAGATACGCAGATGGATTTTTTTCCAGACCAAGTTTTTCGTGTTTATCAAAATAGTAAAAGCAAAATTTTCGCACCTTCTTACATCGAAACAGGGCTAGAAAAGGTTAAAAATACAAAACCTCAGATTTTTCGGATTAATAAAGAAAAATCAGAGGAATTAAGATTTGCTGAATTAATTCAGGATGGTGAAATAATGGTCTATTATTTTAAAAGCTCTGGCTTGGCGGTGGGAGGTGGAACCTCTGGACCTATTCTCGGTTTCACGACAACGAAATATTGGTGTGCTCTTAAGCGTTCTTCTGGGGAGATAATTGAATTGAATGATGTTGTAAAAGATATTTTGGGGAATGATGTAAAACAAAGGGCTAAAGCGCTATCAGCATTAATAGAAGATGAACCAACCATATTAAAGCAATTTCAGCTTGAAAGAAAATATAGTTACGAGTTGTTTTTAAATTATATAAAAAAGTATAATGAAGCTAGGTTATCTAAAGAAAATGGGGCCAGCATCGTTTCGGAACGTATAATATATTAGCTTATTGGCGTCATTTATGACGCCAATAAGCTAATATATCATCACAAAGGAATTCTGAGATAATAAACTTTAATCTTCTTCTGTATAAAAGTCGATCAACGAAGAGATATAAGGATCTTCCCATCCATCCGAAATATTATCAAAGTCTTCATCAGGTATATTCGTTTGCCTAATTTCTAAGGAAGTCCCTTTTTTATGTTTATGCAACTTTAATGTAACAATAGAAGGGCTGTCTGTTTCACCGAAATACCATTCTTGTACAATTTTTGTCGATGGTGCCAGTTCCAAGAATCGGCCAGTTATAGCACCATCCCACAAAGAGAATTCTCCATTGACAGTAGGGTCTATAGACACAAGGTCCCCTGTCCAAAGACGAGCGGTAATTTCGGTCGTTAAAGCAAGATACAGCTCCTCTGGAGTTGCAGGAATAATAGCATATTTCTTGAATTCTTTCATGGTGCAAAGTTACTCTTTCTTGTAATTTACCACTTATTTTGACTTCATTTTTATTTATCTTAATTTTATCGCAAATTATTGGGACAACATGAGTAATTTTCTGCCAAATTCTTTAGTGAAAAAGTTAGGAGTGAATCCGTTATTTGATACTGATGCATTTATTAAGATACATGAGGAAGGTATTCGGGCGACAGCAATACGCCTAAACCCTAATAAATTAGAAGATTGTCCGTTTCCTAGTGGGGGGCAAGTTCCCTGGTGTAATGTGGCTTATTATCTTCAGGATCGTCCAGTGTTTACGTTAGATCCATTATTTCATGCTGGAGCATATTATCCACAAGATGCTTCTTCCATGTTCATCGATCATATCATTCGAAGTTTGAAGTTACATGAGGGGAGTATTCGGGCGTTGGATTTATGTGCCGCACCAGGAGGAAAGTCTACCTTATTAAACAGTAGCTTACATCCGGAATCACTCTTGGTTGCAAATGAAATTATTAAAACAAGGGTTACAATCCTGCAAGATAATTTAATGAAATGGGGAAATGCGAACACAGTAACTACAAATAATGATCCTGCAGCGTTTAATCGTCTTCCTGGATACTTCGATTTGATGGTTGTTGATGCGCCATGTTCTGGATCTGGAATGTTTAGAAAAGATGCCGATGCCATCGATGAATGGTCCGAAGCTAATGTTAAGCTGTGTAGCGAAAGACAACAACGGATTTTGGTTGAAAGCTTGAGTGCTTTAAATAAGGGCGGATATTTGTTTTATTCAACCTGTTCTTATTCACCGGAAGAGAATGAAGATATTGTCGATTGGCTATTGGATAGCGGCGATTTTGAATCTGTTGAAATAGCTATTGAAGAGCATTGGGGAATTGATCATACAAATTCTAATAAGCATCGTGCACACGGTTATCGATTTTACCCGCATAAATTAGGTGGAGAGGGCTTTTTTATTGCTGTCCTTAAGAAGGTTGGTGAACAGGAAACATTCAATAGAAAACGAATTAAACCGGAGAAATCAGATGTACCCAAAGAAATTTTAGATAGCTGGATTTCGGATAGTACTAGTTTTCATACTTTCCTTCATCATGAGGATATATATGTTTTCCCAAAAATGTATGAGGATGATCTAAAGTATCTACAAAATGTGCTTTATCTTAAGAATGCGGGAACCAATGTCGGCAAGCTTAATAGAAAGGAGCTAATACCAAGCCATGCACTGGCCTTGAGTAATCATTTGACCAAAGACTTTCAATCGGTAGAATTGTCGCTTGAAGATGCACGTAATTACCTTAGAAAGGAAAATATAACTGTGGATACGATTGGCGAAAGTCTTCAAGGATGGACAATAGCAAGTTTTGAAGGTAAACCTTTGGGCTGGATGAAGGTATTGACCAACCGAATCAATAACTATTATCCAAAGGAATTGAGGATTGTAAATTTGTAAAATATAGCGGCATTGAACACGGAGAATGTGTTTATAAAAGTTGTGCTTAGGAAAGGCTTACGATAATTGAACAGATATCTTTAGCAACTTCTTCTTTCGATTTTAGGCTAAACTCATGGGTATTTCCAGCCCGATCGATTATAGTAACTTTATTGGTATCTGTTGCGAAGCCGGCCCCTTTATCCTGCATGGAATTGAGTACGATAAAATCCAGGTTTTTTCGAATCAATTTGTCTTTTGCATTTTCGAGCTCATTATTGGTTTCCAATGCAAACCCAACGAGTAATTGCTTTTCTTTCTTTTTAGCCCCTAAAGTTGCCAGAATATCTGCCGTTTTTTTCAGCACAATGGAGAATTCGTTTTCTTTCTTTTTTATTTTTTGATTAGCGACTTCAACTGGTGTGTAGTCTGCCACAGCAGCACTCATCACAATAATATCTGCGGCATCAAAATGTTCTTCACAGGCATGTAACATCTCAGCTGCCGAGGTTACTGAAATGGTATCGACGCCTTTGGGCAGTTTAAGGGCGCTGGGGCCTGATACTAGCGTGACGTCTGCGCCAAGTTCTTCAAGTTGTGTGGCGATAGCATAGCCCATTTTTCCACTTGAATGATTGCCAATGAATCGAACTGGGTCTATAGCTTCATAAGTAGGACCTGCAGATACTAACGCTTTCTTTCCTGCTAAGGGCAAGTCTCTCTCCGAAAATTTAACTAAGAAATCCAGTATTTCTTCTGGTTCCGCCAAACGTCCCTCACCTACTAGGCCACTAGCCAATTCCCCTTTTCCTGGAGGAATTAGGATATTACCATAAGAACTAAGCTTATTGATATTGGATTGTGTGGACGGGTGTTTCCACATATCTAAATCCATTGCTGGAGCGAATAGCACCGGACATTTCGCTGATAGATACACGGCAGTTAGGAGGTTGTCACAAAATCCATTGGCCATTTTGGCCAGTGTATTTGCCGTTGCGGGAGCGACTAAAATGTAATCCGCATTTAAGGCAATTTCGACATGATTATTCCATTCCCCGGTATTCGGCTGATAATAATCAATTAAAACAGGATTTTTGGAAAGAGTGGAAAGCGTAAGCGGAGTAATAAAGGCTGTCGCTTCTTTTGACATGACTACGTTAACTCGGGCATCTGCTTTTACTAAAAGGCGGATGAGGGATGCAATCTTGTATGCGGCAATACTGCCGCATACAGCAATTACAATATTTTTCCCAGCTAAAGCCATTGTTTAAGGATTAGTCCTGCTCTTTTGAAGGATTTCTGTAGTACACTTTATCGTGTAAAAATTCATCAATAGCAACCAAAGTAGGTTTTGGCATACGCTCGTAATGTTTTGAAATCTCAATTTGCTCACGGTTTTCGAATACCTCTTCCAAGTTATCGTTGTTACTTGCAAATTCCGCAAGTTTTCCGTTCAATTCTTCTTTAATGTCTACTGCAATTTGGTTCGCGCGTTTAGAAATAACTACAATAGATTCATAGAGATTGTCTGTGCCTTTGTCCAATTGTCTCAAGTCACGTGTAACTGTAGAGTTTGGAATTGAATTGTTATTTTTTTGACTCATGTTTTTGGGTATTTTCTTTTTCTTTTTTCGCCTTTTGTTCTTTGATATATACTTCCTGCTCTGCAACGGCTTTATTATAATCCTTCACTTGAGAGAGGGCGGTTTTAATCCCTTTTTCAGAATTTTCACGAAGGGATTCTGCCTCTTTCATATGTTTGCTATTCGGAAAATTACTTGCGAAGCTACGATAATAGTCCAAGGCATCATCAAATCTACTTTCTTGTTTCAGGAAGAAACTTTTGGACGCATAGATGTATTGTGCTTTTAATGTTAAAAACTCAATCTCTTCCGCGTATTTTGTATCAGGGTATTCTTTTAATACATTCTGTAATGCGATGACAGCTGCCCTGTAATCATCCGTCAGCCCCATGTCATAATACAGTCTTGCATTAGCAAATGCTTTAAGCTCGAGCTTATCTCTTAATTTCTGAATAAGATCTGCGGCTTCTTTGGACCGTTCTGATTCGGGATAGAGATTGACAAAGAGCTGTAATGCATCAATTGCTTTTTTTGTATTCGCTTGATCTAACGTTGATCTTGGAGAATCCAAATAATAGCAATAGGCATGCATAAATCTACATTCTTCTGCTCTTGCACTGTTTGGATAAACATCCGCAAAATCTTTAAAGTGAAATGCTGCCGATGTATAATCTTTCAGCCGGTAGTTGGCAAATGCCAAATAATAGTAAATATTTTCTGCTTCAGCTTGTCCACGGAATTTGGTCCGCAAGTCATCAAACAAAACTAACGCCTTTGTATATTTCTTTTTCTCATAAAGTTTTACGGCCTCTTCGTACTTTTGAGCGATGTTATTGCTTGCGCGCAATTTCTCAAATTTACTTTTACAACCAGTAAATACCAATAGAAACATCATGCCGGCACAGATAGCCGCTATACGCCTATTTAAAAACATTTTACAAAGATAAGTGAATTTGTTATACTAATCAATTAAATTTTACTGCGCAATATAGTTTAATAATTATTTGATCGCAAAAACAACATTTCTTATTAACATTCTTTAACTCGATTGGAGCTATGAAGAGGGTATATTGTCATATACTTGTTGTTTTTCCATTGGTAGCGAGGCCTAAAAATACACATTTTAAAATATTTGATTATCTTTACATATTACAATCATTGAATAGCATTAAGAGTATGACTTTAAAAGAAAAAGTTGAGCAAGCATTAGATACCTTGAGACCATATTTGGAGACTGATGGCGGAAATGTGAGTGTTGAAGAGATTACAGCGGATAATGTCGTGCGTTTAAAATTATTGGGAGCATGTGCTTCATGTTCAATGAGCATTATGACCTTTAAAGCTGGTTTAGAGCAGGCGATTAAGAAAGCTGTTCCTGAAATTACAGCAGTGGAGGCTATTAATTTAACAGATCCCGATTCCCCAGAAGCAACTTTACCCCCTGTTAATTAGTTTTTCTACTTAACACAATTTAACGGCTAGTTCGGCTACTTTTTTTTAAATTTGTTCCATGAAGTTGCTGGTTTCTATATTATTTGCTGTATTTCTATCTTTTTGTTCCTCTGCTTTACATGCTCAGGAAAGGAAGATTGTTCAGTACTCCGGTATCGTAACAACGGTTGGGTCTGGACTTCCTGTAGGTTATGCGACCGTCACTAATTTATCTTTCAGGAATGAAGCATTTGCGGCAAATAACGAAGGCTATTTCTCTTTTGTAGCACATGTAGGAGACACCATTCGTTTTACTTCCGTCGGTTTTGATCCTTTAGTTGTCACTATTCCAGAAGTTCCTGGAGATAAATATACCGCAAATATCATTATGCAAAATCTAGTTACGGAACTCCCGATGGTAACCCCCTATCCATGGGCAAGTATCGAAGAGTTTAACATTGCATTTATGAATCTAGACGTTTCTGAGGATAACATCGTGAGAGTTAGGAGGTCCTTGTCTTATGAATCATTAGCGGCAATGGCAGCTGTAATACCACGTGACGGAAATGAAATGCGTTCAATTAACAATGCGCAGAGTTTTAATACGATGAATAATAAAGTCATCAACCAACGTTATGCTAATCCATTGTTAAATCCTTTTGCATGGGGCAGTTTAATCCAACAGATTACAAAAGGTAGTCAGAGCCGAAAAAGCTCAAGTTATTAATCAGTTGCCTTTAATTTATTTAATTCTCTGACACTTAGCTTTGCAGAGAAATAGGAAACTAGGCCAGAGATACTAATGACTGTCATGAAGACTAAAATATAGTCACTCCACTTACTTACCATAGGGTAGCTGTCAATAATTGTATTTGCTCCATCTTCTACACGAATGATGCCATAGGCTGACTGGATATAGTTGAATATGGCGCCTATCAATAGACCTAATACACAG
>Ga0222426_101039_pt1 | contig 12537 bp, 9 predicted proteins | sample 2B50Ametagenome_FD_180087 | JGI IMG/M metagenome (GOLD analysis project Ga0222426, IMG submission 180087) | Enriched microbial communities from leaf-cutter ant dump, University of Wisconsin, Madison, United States - 2B50A (version 2) | ecosystem: Environmental > Terrestrial > Nest > Insects nest >... | reverse complement strand
AAAAAAATGGAGCAATTGCTTCTTTAAGCTTTGGTGCTGAACGAAAGTTTGCCTTTAAACACAAAACGAGCAAAGAAAAAATAGACATCATCTTGGGTCATGGAAGTTTATTGGTGATGAAAGGTCTTACACAAACGTATTGGCTGCATCGGCTTCCACCGACAAAAAAAGCGTTCAGTGCACGAATTAATCTGACATTTCGAAGCATTGATCAGCTGTAGTCTTACAGGCCCAAGGTAAGGCTTACAGGAATGGACACCTATTTGTAGGTAGACTTCACAACAGCATTCAGTCATTAATCGTGTCAACCTTTTCAAACATAAAGGCTGACACGATCGATCGGGTTATTTAATAACGTCCCAGCTGTTGTCCTTGGCTGTGTAATCCATAAAAATGCCACCGTCCAAGGTAATATTTTTCACCTTTTTAGTCGAAGTCCAAGTCAGGATTACCTGTTTTTCATTGTGTTGCCAAATTGACGGAGTTTGGTGTTTTGTCTCCACCGATCCATCCGTATAGGTAATCAATACATCAAACGGAATTGCAAATCCCCCAACATTGGTAATCGTAAGTGTATTTTTACCGGCAAGCTGTTTAAAACCATTCACTTTAAGGTCGATGTAATTATTGGTGAAATACCAATTTTTCCAATACCAGTTTAAATTCTGCCCAGCTCCAGCATTGATGCTGTAAAAGAAGTCCCAAGGCGTCGGATGTTTTCCATGCCATAGCTCCATGTAATGGTGTAGTGCTTTTTTAAACAATTCATCGCCAAGATAATCCCGTAACGCAATATAAGACAATGCGGCCTTGATGTAGGCATTGTTGCCGTACCCTAAACCATTCAACTGAGAGGTCATGGTAATCAAGGGTTGGTCTTCTTCTGTAGAGGGGTCAAAGATATAGCGCTTTACACGGGCATCTTTGAAAAGTTCTTTATTTTTTTCGGCACCAATCTCCGCATTTCCAATCCAGAATTCCAATGCAGTAGCCCAGCCTTCATCCATATAACCATATCGCGTCTCATTGATACCCATGTAAAAAGGGAAATAGGTATGTGCAATTTCATGGTCTGCTGTTTGCCGTGCATCCACGAGATTATCTGGGACACTCGAATCATTAATCATCATCGGATATTCCATATCTGCAAACCCCTGAACGGCTGTCATTGTTGGGTACGGATAGGTGACACCAGGCCAATTTTTAGAAAACCAGTCAATGCAATATTGCTGCCAACCAATGTATTGTTCGAAATCTGGCGTTCCGGCGATATAGCTTGACTGCACACTCACGCGCTTACTTCCCAAATCTACACTCCCGCCATCCCAGATATAATTATCACTCACACTGAAACAAAAATCAGGCACATAGGTTGCTTTGAATTTCCACTTATTCCAGGCTTCTTGTGTTGTCACTTTCCCCGCTTTCATTTCGGCATCTGTCGCGATATTTATTGGCGTATCGCTGACTTTTGATTTTTCGAAACGGTCCAGAATAGGTTTCTGCAGTACCTCAACCGCATTTGTCAATTCACCTGTCGCCCATACAACAAAGTTCTTCGGAACAGATATCTCAAATTGATAATCGTTGAAACCATTGTAGAATTCTTGTCGGCCATTATGTTCCAGAAGATCCCAGCCATTGTAATCGTCGTATACGGACACACGCGGATAAGAGTAAGCACAATAAAAGGTGGAAGCATTCAATAGCCCTTCACGGTCGCTTTCGACAGATAACGGATATTCCCAGCTAATGTCCAATGTTGCAGTGCTTCCCGGAAGGATTTTCTGCCCAAAATCACCTAACTTCACCGTTCCCCAGTCCTTGCTGTTTACATCGTAAACTTGACCATTCAGTTTAAACGATTTAATCTTTAGGCCCGAAGTCAGGTAGTCGTCCGAAGCGTATGCCGCACGTACCGCATTAGGTTTGTGCACATTGTTCACAAATCGGATAGCCAAGCGTTTCAATGTATCGGGACTATTGTTTGTGTACAGAATAGTCTCTGTTCCACTCACCATCTTTGTGGCCGGATCCAATTGCACCCGCACATCATACTTGCCAAAATTCTGCCAATAATTTTTTCCTGGTAGACCCGTTTTGGTACGGGTTCCTTTTTCGATCGCTTGCTGAATATTTCTTGGGGTATACAGTTCTTGCGCATGAGCTACCCCTGTCAATAAAAGCAAAGTCAATCCATAATTAAATATAGTGCGTCCTATCATATCCTAGTTTAAATAATCAAACTAAGATAAATTTGCTGTGATTTGCAAGTTTAATTCTCCAGCTCCACAAGAAAAATAAACTTCTTCAACACAATACCACATTTGCATTTGTTCAGAGATCAAAAAAAGACAGGCTCCGAGTACTTGAGAAAACATTTTATTTTTTTTGACGTTTAGTTTTAAGATAGACCCGAATGTATGCATCAACTTTTACGTTTTAACGATTTCTTCCGACATGCTTTTTTAGGAATACTTTTAATTTCAATCCCTACGCTGCTCGCTGCCCAAACCGATGCAAAAACAGACTCTCTTGCACAGTACAAACATCAGCGTGACTCGGCCTTGGCCAGTCAATACGATATATCGGATCTAATCGGAAGAATAATCCATCCCAAACGAAAAAAGGAACATGCGAGTAAACGCTCTCCCATCACCTTAATGCCCAACATTGCCTACAACCCAACCATTGGTGGTCAGATCGGAATCAAGGCTGTCGCGGGGAAAGTATTGGGTGACCCCAAAACAACGACCATGTCGATCGCAGCGACATCCGCCTCAATCACCACAAAAAACATCATGGTCTTCTATATTAGCCATAATATCTTTACACCCAACAATAAACTAAATTTTCAGGGCGCTTTTGCACTTGTCAAAATGGTCGCTTTAGATGCGGGTTTGGGTATGACTCCCCATGGAAAATGGAACAATGCCGATGAAGAGATCCTTGCCAACCCGGACCATAAAAAATACGGAGCAAAATATAACGCATTTACATTTAATGAAAAAGTCTATAAACGGATCGCCGACGGACTATTTGTTGGAGCCGGATTGGCGTTTGACTTACGACGAAAAATAACCAGCAGTGGCCCCAATGGCAACATTACGCCCAATACCATCTACACCGAAAAACATGGCTTCGAGCCCGACAGTTATAATTCCAATGGACTATTGCTCAATATGCAATACATGACAAGAGACAACCCCAATAGGCCTTACAAGGGTATCTATTCGGATATCGGTGTGCGATGGAACACAACGCTGTTGGGCAGTAGCAAAAGTGCTGTACAGCTTACCACCGACTTTCGAAAATACTTTAGTTTATCTCAGTCCGACCCGGCTCATGTACTTGCCTTCTGGTATTGGGGCTCCTATAAACTCGGTGGTACACTCCCCTATTTTGATCTCCCCGGAACGGGAAGAGACGTCGCCGTCAGAAGCGGCCGCGGTTACACCATTGGTTATTTCAAGGGAATTTCTTTCGGTTATGCCGAAACAGAATACCGCTTCCCAATTTTAAAGAATCGCTTTTTGAGCGGAGCTGCTTTTTTTAACCTACAGACTGCCAGCGACGAACTGGGCACCAAACTTTTTGAAAGGTGGCAACCTGGGGGTGGTGCCGGATTACGGGTACTCTTTAACAAAGCAACACGCACAAATCTATGTCTGGACTATGCCTTTGGAAAATATGGTTCCCGTGGTTTCTTTTTGGGGCTGAATGAAGCTTTCTAATTCCAGATTGCGACAGCTTTGTTTGCCATAAAATAACTAAATTAGCCGATGTTGTTGCTCTTTCTATTCACGAAGAGTAACTGAATTGGCATTGACGATACTTCATCATGAATTTAAAAACCTTTTTTCTATACATTCTATTATTATCAGGTCTTGTTTCCTGTCATCAGACAAAGACGCCAATAGCAACAAAGAGTGACGAACAAAAGAAAGAACAGGTAGTCCCTCCTGCATCACCACCACTCCCATCGGATACTTCGAGCTACGATAGCCCGCGTTTTTCAGACAGAATAAAGGAACAAACGCAGCAGTTAATGAAAATGAACGATGCCGGCCTCTTCGATAAACTTCACCAGAAGTTAACGACAACACTAAGTGCAGACCAGAAAGATTATTTTCTTGGGCATCCTAACTTGACTGTTTTAGCGATCGCGAAAGGGAATATCTTCAAAAATGGCCCCGGAGACTTTGGGTATATGCTGTACAACAAAGATAATCATCACATCGAGATCACCTTGTTCGATCATAAAAACAATACATACAACACACTGTATAAAGAGTTAAAAGTTGTCAATACCCTTCAAAATCTGGATTGTTCATCCAGTTTTGGATCGCTCGATTATCTCGTTGCTTCCGAACTGATTTATCAAGAGGATTATATTCGATTAAACAATTCAAATTACCTGATTGACGACAATTCCTTTGATGTGACCGATATTTCGACGAACAAAAACTTTGATTTGCAGCGGGGATGTCTGAACAAAAAATTCTCAAAAGAAGCCATGGCCAACAGTCTTTGTGTACCGACCAGCTCCGTATATGCGAATTTTCAATGCCTAAAATACAATAAGAAAATGCAGATTTTTGAAATTTATTTCAGTCAGGAATTTGCAGACTAAGCCGACCAAACCTTAACGATGAAAAGATATTACCTACTTGCTACCCTTGGTTTATGTAGCAAATTATATGCGCAGGAAGTGGATACTACGACTAATCGGCTAGAACAAGTCGAAGTTAAAGCCTACTTCAATAAACAACCGCTATTGCGATTGACATCTTCTGCAGCTGTGTTAAGCAGCCAAATGATCCAATCCCAGCAGTCGCCCTCCTTTATTTCAGCAATGAACAGGGTGCCGGGTTTACGCATGGAAGAACGTTCCCCTGGGAGTTACCGGCTAGCACTCCGTGGGAGTATGGTCCGTTCACCTTTTGGTGTTCGCAATGTCAAAATATACCTGGACGACTTTCCTTTTACTGACGCAGGCGGGAACACCTACCTTAACTTGATAGATCCCTCCGCAATAGGGCAGATAAATATATTGAAAGGTCCAGATGGATCGATCTATGGGGCCAATTCAGGCGGTGTCCTCTCCTTTTATAGTAAAGGATTTGATCGATCTGACAAACCTGAAGTCAACCTCCAATTAACGGGGGGCTCCTACGGTCTTTTTCAGGAACAGCTCAATGCAATATTACCCATCAACCAGACTCAGCAACTTGCTATCAATCAAAGTTGGACAAGAAGTGACGGTTATCGCCAGAATTCAGCCTTAAACAAAAAGAATATCCAACTCAATTACAATTGGCAATATGCAAAAACATCCGAATTAAAATTCACCGGTTTCTATTCGGATCTCGGTTACCAAACTCCGGGAGGGCTCACCGCAGCACAAATGGAGAGCGACCGCAGGCAGGCCCGGCCTAAGGGCGGACCAAATCCTGGTGCTGCTGAACAAAAAGCAGCAATCTACGATAAAACATTCTTTGGTGGACTGAGCAACCAGACGCATCTCAGTTCTAAGATGACCATATTCGCTAGTGTATTTGGTTCATCCAATCAGATCAAAAATCCCTTCATCACCAATTACGAGAAAAGAGATGAAAAGAATTTAGGAACGCGCCTGTATTTATCTTATGTCGATCTGTTGAGCCAAGATTTAAAATATGAAGTCCAACTGGGCTTGGAAGCGCAAAAGGGATGGTATGCTATTGACAATTATGACAACGCCCAAGGTGTCGCTACCGATCCTCAGGCCAAGGACAAATTGGAAAACAGTCAGCAATCATTTTTTGCACGCACCCAACTGGAGTGGCTAGAGCGTCTCCAGGTAGAGCTGTCGCTCGGATTAAATGAGAATAAAATTGGCTACCAGCAACGTTATCCTGTCGCACAAGAAAACAAAGAAAATATTGATTTCGGGAGTACATGGATGCCACGAGCAGCACTATCCTATTTGATCACTCCAATGCTTGCACTTAGAGCATCGATTTCTAAAGGTTTCTCTGCACCAACTGTTGCTGAAGTCCGCTCGTCAGACAATACAATTAATACGATGCTGAAACCAGAAACAGGTACAAACAATGAATTTGGGCTTCGTTGGCATTTGTGGAATCGCCGGATTATTTTAGATGCAGCGGCCTACACGTATCAAATGAACAATGCCATCATCCGACAGGTACGGGATAATGGTGCTGAATATTTTCAAAATGCGGGTAAAATAAACCAAAAGGGATTGGAAGCCTCGCTATTCATGTATTTGATCAGGCCTCAAACAACCGGTATGGTCCGTAGCCTACAGCTGACCAGCAATTTTTCCCTCAATGACTACAGTTTCAAATCCTATCAGGTAGGCGACAAAAACTATAAGAACAATAAACTTCCTGCGGTTCCTAAAACGGTATGGGTAAATTCGTTGAATATACTTTTCCCGAATGAATTCCAGTTGGATCTTCTTTCCAATTTAACAGCAGCCATACCACTGGATGATGCAAACACTGTTTATGCCAAACGGTATCATCTTTTACAAGGCAAATTATCCTGGAGCAAATCTGTCTGTTCACAGCATAAAATCAGATTTTTTGTTGGGGCCGACAATCTACTCAATGAAAAATATAGTCTTGGAAACGATATCAATGCTTTTGGAGGACGGTATTTTAATCCTGCCCCTTTACGCAATTATTATGGCGGAATGAGTTTTAACTTTTAACCAAGCATTATGGACTTCCATCAGTATACATTGACCGATATCGATTTCACCAAGGTGAGCCGTTATTCTTATTTTCCTTGGATGGACCTGACATTGGCCCATTTTCAGGTTAATGCGATGGAAATGGAGGTCAATCAGGCAACTTTTCAGGTACTGGAGAATTATACCGATTTTGAAGTGATGATCATCCATACATTGCCCACAACAGCCGTTTTTTGCAATTGTCCACAAACAGGATTCTGCCGTCATCAAAAGGCGGCTTTAGGTAAACTATTTACACAGGAGAATTGGCTGGCTTTTTTTGATCACAACCGCTATCAGCATCTCCTCAAGAAGGTTGCGGCACAATATGGACTGGAAAAGGAACCGTCTTTAGAAAACTATTTTGCTGCGCAGATCAAAGCAGGGAAGCTGGAGTTTCTGTTAAAAGACAAACAGCTAACCTCCATTGATGACTTTGATCTAGTAGAGGAATCTCTTGCCCCAAAAAAGGTCAAGACGACAGCCGAACAGCAGCATCATTTTGTGGTGTTAACGCGCAACCGGTATTACAAAAATCTACAAATACTCCTGTGTCAAGCTCCAATGACGAAATCCGGCCTACCTAAAAACCCGATTTCCGCCAGTGAGAGCCAGTCACGTATCTGGCAAAGCAGCTCGATTGAGGAAATGCAATTTTACACCGCTGTTTACCAATTTTCTCAAGCTATGCAACAGGATATCGAAATCAGCTCCAGTCTGAAGGCGGTTGCAAAAAACCCATTACACCTCGATTTTTATCTACATGACTATGAAAAATCCGACAATATAACAGCCTCCACCTTATCGCCGGTTCAATTTAACCTAAACAAAGGTGATATTAAGCTCTTTATTTCAAAAAAAGGTGCATTTTATACCATTCAAGGAGAAATTCATATTCATACGATAGCCTACAATTTACAGGATTTAGTCGTTCTTTTGGACCATTTCATTCTCATCAAAAATCAGCTTTTTCTGATTGAAAATAGGTTTCACCTCAAGTTGATCCGTTTGTTTGGCAACAAAGGTGAGCAATTGTTGATCCATCAGCGTAAGTTCGAAGAATTCAACAGGTTGTTTTTGGAACAGATAGCACATTCCGTGGAGTTAAATTTTAAAGATATTCCCAAAGCAAGCAAGCCACAGCTGAAGGAAAATCTGTATTATCAGGACATGCAGCCACTTTTGTTTCTGGAAGAATCGGAAGATTTTGTCAACCTTATTCCTGTCATGCGTTATGGTGAGGTCGAAATTCCTATTTTAAGTAAGCGGAATATATTTGGTACAGACAGCAAGGGTACACAATTTTTGGTCGATCGGAAACGTGAAGCTGAAACAAAAGTTATTTCCCTGCTACTGAAGCAGCATCCCTATTTTCAGGAGCAAATGGATGAGGGAAGCTTTCAGCATTTTTATTTGCATCGCAAATACTTTCTGGATAGCAACTGGTTTCTGGATGCTTTTGAGGAGTGGCAGCATCAGGGTATACAGATCATCGGATTTAATACGTTACGTGGAAATAAATTAAGCCGTTTTAAGGGAAAAATACATGTGGAGGTCCTCAGTGGACAAAATTGGTTCAATGCCAATATACAGGTCAAATTTGGCCCCAAAAGTGTCTCCCTAAAAAAACTTGAAAAGGCAGTACGGAACCGCTCGCAATTTATCACCTTGGATGACGGCACTCAGGGCATTTTACCGCAACAGTGGCTCGATAAATTTGAGGCCTATTTTAACGCAGCAGAATCGATAGCTGATGATTTCATTGAAATTCCAAAATACAAATTCAATGAAATCGATCACCTGTTTGATCAGGCTGAGTTAGACCCTATCGTGTTGGCGGAGATCAGCACGTTGAGAAAGCAGCTCGCTAATTTTTCTTCGCTATCCGAGGTCCAGGTACCACCAACTTTTGTCGGAAACTTACGCCCTTATCAGCAACAAGGACTACAATGGCTGCATTTCTTGGATGGGCTTAATTTTGGTGGCTGTCTTGCCGATGACATGGGACTTGGCAAAACGATCCAAATATTAGCCTTTCTGGCTACTCAAAAAGCAAAGGGACAACCTGCACCAACATTACTTGTACTTCCCACGACCTTAATTTTTAATTGGCGGCATGAAATACAACAATTTCTTCCATCTTTTCAAACGTTGGTTTTAGATGGTCCAAATAGAATAGAAAAAGGGATGCAGTTTGAACAATATGACCTTGTTTTAATTTCTTATCACAACCTCCTGACGGATATTAATACGTTAAAAAAAATAACCTTCAATTATGTCATATTGGACGAATCGCAGCAAATTAAAAACCCGGATTCCCAGCGATACAAAACGGTAAATTTATTAAAATCAAGAAATCGCATTATTTTAACAGGAACTCCTATCGAGAATAATACGATGGATCTTTATGCCCAGCTTTCCTTTATTGTGCCGGGTCTACTAGGAAGCAAAAAATATTTCAAAGATGTCTATACGACTCCTATTGATGCTTTCCATGACCGCAAGAGAAAAAAAATGCTAAAAGAGAAAATAAAGCCTTTCATTCTCCGTAGAACAAAACAGGATGTATTACGTGATCTTCCTGCAAAAAATGAACTGGTCCTTTACTGTGAGATGAAAACTGCCCAACGGCGAATTTATGATCTTTATGAAAAAGAGTTTCGGGATTTTATCTCTGCCAAAGATGGCGATGAAATCAAGAAAAGCCCCATGCATGTCCTAAAAGGTCTAACAAAATTGCGTCAGATATGTAATTCAAGCAAACTGCTCCAAAACGAAGATCTGACTAGCGCTGCGGACTCTGCCAAAATCGAAATGCTTATCGAGCAGATTCAGCATAAAAAAGACCAGCACAAAATGATCGTGTTTTCACAGTTTGTCAGCATGCTCAACCTGATTAAAGAGGCTTTGGATAAACAGGGTATTCGCGCGTTAATGCTCACAGGCCAATCCAAAAATCGAGGTAAATTGGTTAGTGATTTTCAATCCGACAAGGATATCCCCGTTTTTCTGGTTAGCCTAAAAGCCGGTGGTACCGGACTTAATCTTACCGCGGCCGATGTCGTGTACCTGGTAGACCCCTGGTGGAATCCTGCTGTTGAACAACAGGCGATCGACAGGATCTATCGCATGGGGCAACAAAAAACGGTCACCGCAGTCCGATTAATCAGCCCTAACACGGTCGAAGATAAAATTCAAACCTTACAGCAACATAAAAAGGAGATTAGCAACAGTATTCTGGATGACGGCGGAAGTTTAGATGTCTTTTATCTCGACAAAAGCTATTTAATGAATTTGCTACGCTAAACTATTGAAATGAAAAAAGGGGACATCGATCGATGTCCCCTTTTTTTGATATAATTCGTTTTCAGCTGCTCTTTACTTTTTGTCAGAAATGTACGTCTTGTTACCATTTCCGTTGATATAATATTTGCCACCTTTTGGACCGAGATAAACTGTATGTCCATTATATTTTTCACTTGTTGCTTTATCAGCTGTAGCTACGGCATCCTTTTTAACAGCAGCGGCTTGTTTTTCAGCTTTAGCGCTTTCTTTTTTCACGGCTTTTTCCTTCGCTTCCATTGGTGCTGCTGGCGCTGTTTTTGTATCAGCCACCTTTTTCGTCTGCGCTGACTTTTCCTTGACAGCAGCTTCCTTCTTCGCTGTAGCTTTCACCGGCGCTGCCTTCGTTTTCGTTTCGGCCTCGTTGGCTTTAGTCTTTACTTCTTTTGCTTTTTGTTCAGACTTTTTGGCTTCTTTTTCCATTTTTTTAGGAGCCGTTTGTGCATAGGATTGTCCCAAACCCATTGCAGCGATCAAAGCTAATGCAGCTGTGATTTTTTTGAAACGATTTATTGCTTTCATAACTCAATTGTTATTTAAATAATTGTAAATAAAAGTACAATACAAATGCCATATTTCGATTTAATTACCTGAAAAAATATGTTTAACAAATTTTTAACTTAGCCAAGGAATTATTCGACAACTTGTTTTCTAAATTTCGAATCAATTATATATTTTACCCCCTTTGCATCTATAAATACGGGCTTTCCATGGTAGTGCTCATTACTGCGTCGATCAATGGCAACACGATACCGGGTGGGGGAGCTAGTGGAGCTGTAGGTTATATTGCCAACCGATTCTCCAGGGCTAACGATTACTTCCGAACCTTCATATACGCGCTCACTCACCCTGCCGGTAAAACGCTGTTTTCCCGTTGACGTTTTTATTTTCTCCTGCTGCTCGGGCTCTTTATCAATCGGCGCAACGTCCAAGGTCATCACATCGACCTGTGGGCTTAAAGGGAAGAATGGATCTACCCACCGATATACAAAATGATAATCGGTTTCTAAGTTATTAAAAGCATGCATTTGCTGTGCCCTTACAACACTTATCCCACCTCCTAAAATCAGCAGTGGCAGTAGGCAACGTCTAAAGAAGATTAATTCAACTCTTAACATATCTTTTTTTCCTTTCGTTTAAGTGCTTCCAAATAAAATGCCATCTCTCTATAAAGCACTCATCTTTAACACATTTTTAACTAAAATAAATTAGTTTGATATTTAACTGTTTTATATTTAACTTTGTACTATGAAAAACGAATCCATGAATCCAGTAAAACCCTTAGTGGATAGTATCATTGCCTTGCGAACGAGCTTAAAACAATACTATATCCAGAAAATAAAGGAACAGCAATTGGATATCACCTATGAAATGTTGCAAGTATTGGCAGCACTGTGGAAAAAGGAGCAAATGAATCAGCAAGATATAGCCACAGCAATACAGAAGAACAAAGCAAGTGTCACTCCGCTGATCGATAATCTTTGTAAACGGGATCTGGTTAAACGCGTCAGCGATCCCAATGACAGACGAAATAATTTAATCGAATTAACGGTAAAGGGAGACGAATATAGGACATTATTAGACCCTGTCCAGCAAGACCTCTACCGTGTGATCCTGCAGGAGATATCAGAAAAAAAAGTATTGGAAATTACAGAAACTCTCGAAAAATTGACCGCAATTATTGATAAGCAATAGTATCGGGAGCCTTGATTTTCAGAAAAAAGAAGATAAGTAATTGAGTCATGAGCAATTCAACATTAAGTGAGAAAGAAATAAAACGAAGGCGGAAGATATGGATCATCAACATCCTATCTGCGGTCGTCATTGTGGTAACAATTATCTGGGGTATCTTAGTTTTTTTCCACATCAACGAATCTGTTTATACAGATGATGCCCAGGTAGATGCCCATATTACCCCTATAAATTCGCGTATCAGCGGTTATATCAAAACAATTCGATTTGATGAGCATCAAAAAGTTCACAAAGGCGATACACTCGTCATTATTGATGATGCTGAGTACAGAATTTTATTACAAAATGCACAAGCCACTCTTGCCGATGCCAAAGCAAGTAAAACAATATCGCAATCTGGAATTGCCATTGCCGGCAATAGTACTGCGATAGCAAATGCCAATATCGATGAGATGAGAGCCCGGCTAGATAATATGGAATTGAATTATAGGCGTTACGAGAGTCTGGTGAAAGATGAAGCAGTAACACAATATCAATTCGATCAGGTAAAAGCAGATTATGAGGCCATGTTAGCCAAATATAAGGCACTTTTGGCGCAAGAGCGTGTATCGAAACTTAACACACATGAGTCTGAACAGAAGCTGTCAATCAATGATGCCTCCTTACTAAAGGCCGAATCTGCGATTGATCTAGCCAAGTTAAACCTTTCGTATACGGTTATCACTGCACCGTACGACGGGGTATTGGGACGGCGGACGATA
>Ga0222426_101034_pt1 | contig 12592 bp, 6 predicted proteins | sample 2B50Ametagenome_FD_180087 | JGI IMG/M metagenome (GOLD analysis project Ga0222426, IMG submission 180087) | Enriched microbial communities from leaf-cutter ant dump, University of Wisconsin, Madison, United States - 2B50A (version 2) | ecosystem: Environmental > Terrestrial > Nest > Insects nest >... | reverse complement strand
CGTGGCTCCACAGGTTGCTCACCGAGGCCTGCGGGCCGCCGTGGCCGCTGGCCAGCAGCCAGATGCCGAGCAGGATCATGCCGATGATGGCGGCGACCTTGATGATGGCGAACCAGAACTCGGTCTCGCCGAAGGCCTTCACGTTGAACAGGTTGATGGCGTTGATCAGCACGAAGAACACCGCCGCGGTGGCCCAGGTGGGGAACTCCGGCCACCAGAACTGGATGTACTTGCCGACCGCCGTCAGTTCCGACATGCCGACCAGGATGTACAGCACCCAGTAGTTCCAGCCGGACATGAAGCCGGCGAAGCCGCCCCAGTACTTGTGGGCGAAGTGGCTGAAGGAACCGGCGACCGGCTCCTCGACGATCATCTCGCCGAGCTGGCGCATGATCAGGAAGGCGATGAAGCCGCCGATGGCGTAGCCGAGGATCATCGACGGGCCGGCGGATTGCAGGACACCGGCCGAGCCCAGGAACAGGCCGGTACCGATGGCGCCACCCAGGGCGATCAGCTGGATGTGGCGGTTCTTCAGGCCGCGTTTGAGCGAGCCTTCATGCAGATGGGGGTGTCCATCCATTGCGGGGTTCCTCGGTAGAGGGGGTTGGCATTTTTATCGTTATGGTGCGCGGGGTAAGCGCGAAGACTAACGAAAAACGGGAGCCCGAGAGCTCCCGTTTTCGATTTTCAGGCGTGAATCAGCGCGGGAAGGCCGGCGGGTTGACCCCTGCCATCTCTTCCATCACGCGGACCACCTGGCAGCTGTAGCCGAACTCGTTGTCGTACCACACGTACAGCACGACGCGGTTGTCGTTGCAGATGGTGGCTTCGGCATCGACCACGCCGGCGTGGCGGGAGCCGACGAAGTCGGTGGAGACCACTTCCTGCGAGCTGACGAAGTCGATCTGCTTCTGCAGGTCCGAGTGCATGGCCATCTGGCGCAGGTACTCGTTGATCTCCTCGCGGGAGGTCGACTTGTTCAGGTTCAGGTTGAGGATGGCCATGGACACGTTCGGGGTGGGAACGCGGATGGCGTTGCCGGTCAGCTTGCCTTTCAGCACCGGCAGGGCCTTGGCGGCGGCGGTGGCGGCACCGGTCTCGGTGATCACCATGTTCAGCGGAGCGCTGCGGCCGCGGCGGCTGCCCTTGTGGAAGTTGTCGATCAGGTTCTGGTCGTTGGTGTACGAGTGAACGGTTTCGACGTGGCCGTTGACGATGCCGTACTGGTCATCCACAGCCTTGAGCACCGGCACGATGGCGTTGGTGGTGCAGGAGGCGGCGGAGACGATCTTGTCGTCGGCGGTGATCTCGCCATGGTTGATGCCGTGGACGATGTTCTTCAGCGCACCCTTGCCCGGGGCGGTGAGGATCACGCGGTCGACGCCGGCGCACTTCAGGTGCTGGCCCAGGCCCTCGGCGTCGCGCCACTTGCCGGTGTTGTCGACCAGCAGGGCGTTCTTGATGCCGTACTGGGTGTAGTCCACCGAGGACGGATCGTTGGAGTAGATCACCTGGATCAGGTTGCCGTTGGCGGTGATGGTGTTGTTGGCCTCATCGATGGTGATGGTGCCGTCGAACTTGCCATGCACGGAGTCGCGGCGCAGCAGGCTGGCGCGCTTGACCAGGTCGTTCTCGGCGCCCTTGCGCACGACGATGGCGCGCAGGCGCAGGCCGTCGCCGCCACCGGTCTTCTCGATGAGGATGCGCGCCAGCAGGCGGCCGATGCGGCCGAAGCCGTACAGCACGACGTCGGTGCCTTCGCGGGCGGCGCCGTTCTGCTTGCCGACCACGTCGGCCAGCTCGTCCTTGGTGAACTGTTCGATGCTGCGGCCATTACCCTCGGCCTTGAACTTGGCGACCATCTTGCCCAGGTCGACGGAAGCTGCGCCGAGCTTCAGGTCGCTCATGGCCTTGAGGATGGGGAAGGTGTCGTGGACCGACAGCTCGGCTTCGTCGGCCAGGCGGTGGCGGGCGAAACGGTGAGCCTTGAGGATGTCGATCACCGAACGGTTGATCAGGCCACGGCCGTAGATCGAGGTCACCACGTTGTTGTTGCGGTAGAGCTGGCCGATCAGCGGAATCATGGCTTCCGCGAGGGCTTCACGATCGATCCACTCACCGAGACACTGGTCGGGCTTCTGATTCACGGGCATTACCTTCCACATGTAGGAGAAGAAAAAAGGGGCTACATTATGACGGTGCAGGCCATCGCCGGCAATCTGCAGCGCTGCAAAGACTGACAGCCGTCAATCGGGATAGTTACAATCCACCCGGTCAAATTTCCGACCGGAGCCCGCTACGCCCGTGTCCGTATTGCGTATTCCCGCCTTGCCGGCCGCGGCTGGCAAGCAAACCTGGGGCAACCTGCCCGGCGCCGCCCTGAGCCTGGCGATCGCCGAGGCCGCCGCCCAGGCGAAACGATTCACCCTGTTGCTCACCGCCGACAGCCAGAACGCCGAACGGCTGGAGCAGGAGCTGCGTTTCTTCGCCCCGGACCTGCCGGTGCTGCAGCTGCCGGACTGGGAAACCCTGCCCTACGACGTGTTCTCGCCGCACCAGGACATCATTTCCCAGCGCGTCGCCGCCCTCTACCAGTTGCCCGGTCTCAAGCACGGCGTGCTGGTGGTGCCGATCAGCACCGCCCTGCACCGCCTGGCGCCGGCCAGGTTCCTGCTGGGCAGCAGCCTGGTGCTGGACGTCGGCCAGAAGCTCGACGTCGAGCAGATGCGCCTGCGCCTGGAAGCCGCCGGCTACCGCTGCGTGGACACCGTCTACGAACACGGCGAGTTCGCCGTGCGCGGCGCGCTCATCGACCTGTTCCCGATGGGCAGCGAGTTGCCCTACCGCATCGACCTGTTCGACGACGAGATCGAGACGCTGCGCACCTTCGACCCGGAGAACCAGCGCTCCATCGACAAGGTGCAGAGCATCCGCCTGCTGCCGGCGCGCGAGTTCCCCCTGCGCAAGGAGGCGGTCGCCGGCTTTCGCGCGCGCTTCCGCGAGCGCTTCGACGTCGACTACCGGCGCTGCCCGATCTACCAGGACCTGACCAGCGGCCTGACCCCCGCCGGCATCGAGTACTACCTGCCGCTGTTCTTCGAGGAAGGCGAGACCTCCACCCTGTTCGACTACCTGCCGCAGGACACCCAGGTGTTCTCCCTGCCGGGCATCGAGCAGGCCGCCGAGCAGTTCTGGAACGACGTGCGCAGCCGCTACGAGGACCGCCGCTACGACCCCGAGCGGCCGCTGCTGCCGCCGGCCGAGCTGTTCCTGCCGGTGGAGGACTGTTTCGCCCGCCTGAAGAACTGGCCGCGCGTGGTGGTCAGCGCCGAGCCCGTCGAGCCGGGCGTGGGCCGCGAGAGCTTCCCCGCCGAGCCGCTGCCGGACCTGGCCATCGAGGCCAAGGCCACGGAGCCGCTGGCCAAGCTGCGCCGCTTCATCGAGGAATTCCCCGGGCGCATCCTGTTCAGCGCCGAATCCGCCGGGCGCCGCGAGGTGCTGCTGGAACTGCTGGCGCGGCTGAAGCTGCGCCCCGGCGAGGTGGACGGCTGGCCGGCGTTCCTCGCCCAGCCCGAGCGCCTGGCCATCACCATCGCGCCGCTGGACGACGGTCTGCTGCTGCAGGACGAGGTGGCGCTGATCGCCGAGAGCCCGCTGTTCGGCCAGCGCGTGATGCAGCGCCGGCGCCGCGAGAAGAGCCGCGACGGCGGCGAGAACGTCATCAAGAACCTCACCGAGCTGCGCGAAGGCGCGCCGGTGGTGCACATCGACCACGGCGTCGGCCGCTACATGGGCCTGATCACCCTGGAGATCGACGGGCAGAGCGCCGAATTCCTGGCCCTGCAGTACGCCGACGAGGCCAAGCTCTACGTGCCGGTGGCCAACCTGCACCTGATCGCCCGCTACACCGGCAGCGACGACGCCCTGGCGCCGCTGCACAAGCTCGGCTCCGAGGCCTGGCAGAAGGCCAAGCGCAAGGCCGCCGAGCAGGTCCGCGACGTCGCCGCCGAACTGCTCGACATCTATGCCCGCCGCGCCGCGCGCAAGGGCTACGCGTTCAAGGACCCGCAGGCCGACTACGCCACCTTCTCCGCCGGCTTCCCCTTCGAGGAGACGCCGGACCAGCAGGCGGCCATCGACGCCGTGGTGGCCGACATGCTCGCCGACAAGCCGATGGACCGCCTGGTCTGCGGCGACGTCGGCTTCGGCAAGACCGAGGTGGCCATGCGCGCCGCTTTCGTCGCCGTGCACAGCGGCAGGCAGGTGGCGGTGCTGGTGCCCACCACCCTGCTCGCCCAGCAGCACTACAACAGCTTCCGCGACCGCTTCGCCGACTGGCCGGTGAACGTCGAGGTAATGAGCCGCTTCAAGACCGCCAAGGAAGTCGAAGGCGCGGTCGGCCAGCTCGCCGAAGGCAAGGTGGACATCGTCATCGGCACCCACAAGCTGCTGCAGGGCGACGTCAAGTTCAAGAACCTCGGCCTGGTCATCATCGACGAGGAACACCGCTTCGGCGTGCGCCAGAAGGAGCAGCTCAAGGCCCTGCGCAGCGAGGTGGACATCCTCACCCTCACCGCCACGCCGATCCCGCGCACGCTGAACATGGCGGTGGCCGGCATGCGCGACCTGTCGATCATCGCCACGCCGCCGGCGCGCCGCCTGTCGGTGCGCACCTTCGTCATGGAAGAACAGAAGGCGGTGATCAAGGAGGCGCTGCTGCGCGAGCTGCTGCGCGGCGGCCAGGTCTACTACCTGCACAACGAGGTGAAGAGCATCGAGAAGTGCGCCCGCGACCTGGCCGAACTGGTGCCCGAGGCGCGCATCGGCATCGGCCACGGGCAGATGCACGAACGCGATCTGGAACGAGTGATGAGCGACTTCTACCACAAGCGCTTCAACGTGCTGGTGGCCTCGACCATCATCGAGACCGGCATCGACGTGCCCAGCGCCAACACCATCCTCATCGAGCGCGCCGACAAGTTCGGCCTGGCCCAGCTGCACCAGCTGCGCGGGCGCGTCGGCCGCAGCCACCACCAGGCCTACGCCTACCTGCTCACGCCGCCGCGCAAGCAGATGACGCCCGACGCCGAGAAACGCCTGGAAGCCATCGCCAACGCCCAGGACCTGGGCGCCGGCTTCGTCCTGGCCACCCACGACCTGGAGATCCGCGGCGCCGGCGAACTGCTCGGCGAAGGCCAGAGCGGGCAGATCCAGGCGGTGGGCTTCACCCTCTACATGGAAATGCTCGAACGCGCGGTCAAGGCCATCCGCAAGGGCGAACAGCCCAACCTGGAGCAGCCCCTGGGCGGCGGCCCGGACATCAACCTGCGGGTGCCGGCGCTGATCCCCGAGGACTACCTACCCGACGTGCACGCCCGGCTGATCCTCTACAAGCGCATCGCCAACCAGCTGGACGAGGACGGCCTGCGCGAACTGCAGGTGGAGATGATCGACCGCTTCGGCCTGCTGCCCGACCCGGCGAAGAACCTGGTGCGTCTGACGCTCCTGAAACTGCAGGCGGAGAAGCTCGGCATCGTCAAGGTGGATGCCGGGCCCCAGGGAGGCCGGGTAGAATTCGCCGCCGATACCTGCGTCGACCCGCTGGTGCTGATCAAGCTGATCCAGAGCCAGCCGAACCGCTACAGGTTCGAAGGCGCGACCCTGTTCAAGTTCCAGGTGCCCATGGAGCGCCCGGAAGAACGCTTCAACACCCTCGAGGCGCTGTTCGAGCGCCTCGCGCCCAACGTTTCCTAAAGGACCAGTATGTTCCGCTACCTGCCGCTGCTGCTTGCCCTTATCGCCCCGGCGAGCTTCGCCGACGACCTCTACCAGGTCGAACTGATCCTGTTCCAGCAGGAAGGCGACGTCGTCTACTCCAGCCAGCCGGCGCCCGACGACTGGGCCAAGGGCGCCCAGCCGCTGGGCGAGGACAGCCGCCGGCCGACGGCGATGGACGCCCAGGCCAACAAGCTGGCCCAGACCCAGGGCTACCACGTGCTGATGCACAAGGCCTGGAAACAGTCCATCGGCGACACGCCGGTGAAGATCGCCCTCAGCGAAGGCCGCCAGCAGGACGACCACTTCCCCGTGGAAGGCACCATCAGCCTGCGCCAGCAGCGTTTCGTCGACACCCAGGTGGACTTCTGGATCAACCAGTTCGGCGCCGACGGCCTGCTCGCCGGCAGCCAGCACATGGTCCAGGACGTCAGCCTGAAGAACGACGTGCTGGCCTACCTCGACCACCCCAGCCTGGGCATGCTGATCCGCGTCAGCCCGCTGAACGCCAAGCCGACCACCCCGCCGCCGGCGGAGATGCAGGAAGAGGCACCGGCCGGGCAACCGCAGCAACCCGCCCCGGAAGCCCCGGCCAACGGCGGCTTCGACGCCCCGCCGGCGAGCGAGCCCGACCAGCAGTAAACCCGCCCTGAAGGCCGCGCCATGGTTCCGTTCGCCGAACACCTGCAACGCATCCCCTGGCGCCGCCTGTTCCCCGCCGTCACCCTGGTCCGCGGCGAGGCCTACGCCCGCGAGGGCCGGGTGCAACTCAGCCGCCTCACCGAGCGTACGCTGGACAGCCTGTGCCAGGGCTCGGGCGGCAACCGCTACCGCCAGCGCATCAGCTTCTCCCGCAGCGGCGACACCCTCGACTGCCAGTGCGACTGCCCGGTCGGCTTCGACTGCAAGCACTGCGTGGCGGCGCTGCTGCAGTTGCTGGAGGAACAGCCGGCCTCCGCTGCCACGCCGTCGCCACCTCCGCCCGCGCCGCCGCCAGTCAGCCAGCCCGCCAGCAACCTGTCACCCCTGCTGCAGGCCTGGCTGAAGAAGCTGCCCGCGACACTCAAGGCGCAGCCGGCAGCCCGGCAAGCGTACAGCGCGCCCCTGCACTACCGGCTGACGAAGAGCGGCCGGGTGTTCATCCATACCGCGGCGTACGGCGAGGACGGCCGCCGCCTGGGCTACCCGCGCATCCAGTCGATCGCCCTGGCCCTGGGCCGCGGCGTCGCCGAGCAGGACCGGCCGATCCTGATGCGTGCGCTGGGCGCCGCGGGCGTGCAGCCCCACGACAACGAAGTGCTCCTGCAAGGCAGCGATGGCGCCGAGCTGCTGGCGTTGCTCCTGCGTAGCGGGCAGCTGTTCCTCGAACTCGACGACCTCTCCAGCCGCCTGCAGCCGGGGCCGGAGCTACCCGCCCGGCTCGCCTGGCACTACCGCGAGGACAACTGCTACGCCATCGCCTGGGAAACCGACGCCGAGCCCCGACCGCAACTGCTGACGCAACTGACGCCGCCCTGGTACGTCGACCGCCAGGGCCGGCGCGCCGGGCCCCTGCGCCACGGCCTGCCCGACGCCCTGGCCGGCTACCTGCTGAACGCCCCGCCGGTACCGGCGGAGCAGGCCACGCTGTTCGCCCTGCAACTGAAGGAACTGGCGCCCACCGCGCCCTTGCCGGTCTCCACCGGCGAACGCCGGCTGGATGACGTGCAGCCGGTGCCGCACCTGCGACTGAGCACCCTGCGCGACCACATCTTCGGCGACCGCGACAAGCACCAGGCCTGCCTCGAATTCGCCTATGGCAAGGAGCGCGTGCACGGGCCGGCGCGCAGCGGCCAGCCGGTCCGCTATCTGGAGGACGGCGCCTTCGTCGTCGTCGAGCGCCAGCCCAAGGCCGAGCAGGCCTTGCGCAAGGTCCTGCAGCGCCTGGGCCTGAGGAAGCTCGACAAGGGCGCAACGTCCCACGGCCTGGAAAGCCGCTACGACTGCTACCGCCCGGTCGACGACGGGCAATGGGCGCGCATCGTCCGGCAGCTCCCGGAGCTGCGCGCCCAGGGCTGGGAGGTCGAGATCGACGCGGACTTCCCCTTCGACTTCAGCGAGGTCGAGGACTGGTACGCCCGCATCGACGAGGAGCCCGGCCACGCCTGGTTCGACCTGGAACTGGGCATCGTGGTCGACGGCCAGCAGATCAGCCTGCTGCAACCGTTGCTGGAACTGATCCGGCATCGCCCGGCGGCGCTGCATGGCGGCGCCGGTGCCGAACTGCCGATCCGCCTCGATGCCCGCCGCCGGGCCGATGGCAAGCCCCTGAGCGTGAGCCTGCCCCTGGCCCGCGTGCAGGCCATGCTCCAGCTCCTCGAAGGCCTGCTGCTGGCCAGCGCGCAGCGGGACGACGCCAGCCTGCGCCTGTCGAGCGCCGACGCCGGCCTGCTCGCCCCGCTCGACGAACACCCCCTGCACTGGCAGGGCGGCGAGCGCCTGCTGCGCTTCGCCAAGCGCCTGCGCGGCCACCAGCAACAGCCCTGCGCGGCGCCAGCGGGCTTGCGAGCCGAACTGCGCCCCTACCAGCTTCAGGGCCTGGCCTGGATGCAGGCGCTGCGCGAACTGGAGGTGGGCGGCATCCTCGGCGACGACATGGGCCTGGGCAAGACGCTGCAGGTGCTGGCGCACATCCTCACGGAGAAGCGCGCCGGGCGCCTGGACCGCCCGGCCCTGGTGCTGATGCCCACCAGCCTGGTGGCCAACTGGCAGGACGAGGCCGCACGCTTCGCCCCGGACCTGCGCGTGCTCACCCTGCACGGCAGCGACCGCCACAAGGGCTTCGACGAGCTTGGCCAGTACAACCTGCTGCTCAGCACCTACGCCCTGCTGCCGCGGGACATCGAAGCGCTGAGCCGGCAGCCGCTGCACCTGGCGGTATTCGACGAGGCGCAGTACCTGAAGAACGCCAGCAGCAAGTCGGCCCAGGCCGCGGCGAAGCTCGACGCCCGCCAGCGCCTGTGCCTGACCGGCACGCCGCTGGAGAACCACCTGGGCGAACTCTGGGCGCTGTTCGACCTGATCATGCCCGGCTGGCTGGGCGATGCGCGCGGCTTTGCCCGCCTGTACCGCAACCCCATCGAAAAGGCCAGCGACGGCCAACGCCTGGCCCACCTCAACGCCCGCATCAAGCCCTTCCTGCTGCGGCGCAAGAAGGAACAGGTGGCCAGCGAACTGCCGCCCAAGAGCGAGATCACCCACTGGGTGGAACTCAGCGACGTCCAGCGCGACCTCTACGAGACCGTACGCCTGGCCATGGACAGCAAGGTCCGCGCGGAAATCCAGCGCAAGGGCCTGGCGCGCAGCCACATCGTGGTCCTCGAAGCCCTGCTCAAGCTGCGCCAGGTCTGCTGCGACCCGCGCCTGCTGGACAGCACCCTGCCGGCGGTAGGCTCGGGCAAGCTCGCCGGCCTGCTGGAAATGCTCGACGAACTGCTGGAGGAAGGCCGCCGCGTGCTGCTGTTCTCGCAGTTCACCTCGATGCTCGAACTGATCCAGGCGGAGCTGGAGCAACGCGGCATCCCCTACGCCCTGCTCACCGGCGACACCCGCGACCGCCGCCAGCCGGTGGAAGACTTCCAGCAGGGCCGCGTGCCGCTGTTCCTGATCAGCCTGAAGGCCGGCGGCACCGGCCTCAACCTCACCGCCGCCGACACCGTGATCCACTACGACCCCTGGTGGAACCCGGCGGTGGAACAGCAGGCCACCGACCGCGCCTACCGCATCGGCCAGGACAAGCCGGTGTTCGTCTACAAGCTGATCGCCCGCGGCACCCTGGAAGAGAAGATCCAGCAGTTGCAGGCAAGGAAGGCGGCGCTGGCGGCCGGCGTATTGGAAGAAGGCAAGGACGGCGGCCTGCAGCTGCAGGACAGCGATATAGACGCCCTCTTCGCCCCTCTGCCGAAAACCTGACCTGCCGCACGATTCTCATGTAGGAGCGCGCCCTGCGCGCGAAATCGCGGGCAGGGCCCGCTCCTACAGCCCACCGGGAGGCATGGCGTTCCATTGTAGGAGCGGCCCTTGTCCGCGATAGCCGGACGTCCCGGCGCGATTCGCGGATAAGATCCGCTCCTACGGGTACGCCCTCACACCATGCGCGCGCCCTGCGCGCGAAATCGCGGGCAGGGCCCGCTCCTACAGCCCACCGGGAGGCATGGCGTTCCATTGTAGGAGCGGACCTTGTCCGCGATAGCCGGACGTCCCAGCGCGATTCGCGGATGAAATCCGCTCCTACGGGTACACCCTCACACCATACGCGCGCCCTGCGCGCGAAATCGCGGGCAGGGCCCGCTCCTACAGCCCACCGGGAGGCATGGCGTTCCATTGTAGGAGCGGACCTTGTCCGCGATCGCCGGACGTCCCGGCGCGATTCGCGGATAAGATCCGCTCCTACGGGTACGCCCTCACACCATGTGCGCGCCCTGCGCGCGAATCGCGGGCAGACCGCGCCGGGGTGCTCTTCGTAGGAGCGAGCTTGCTCGCGAACAGACTCCGCTGCGGGGCTCATTCGCGAGCAAGCTCGCTCCTACGAGAAGCCATATCCGCCGGTATGGTAGGACTTGTCCATGATAACCGGACATCCCGGCGTGAATCGCGGTACGAGGCCTTTCAGCCCACCAACACCCGCGCCAGCACCTCGCGCACCTTGCCGATGCCCTCGTGCAGGGCCTGTTCGATCTCGGCCATGGTGATGATGCCGCTGGACTTGCCCGCCGCCGGGTTGACCACCAGCGACAGGCAGGCATAGGGCAGCTCCAGCTCACGGGCCAGGGCGGCTTCGGGCATGCCGGTCATGCCGACGATGTCGCAGCCATCGCGCTCCAGCCGAGCGATTTCCGCCACCGTCTCCAGGCGCGGGCCCTGGGTCGCGGCGTAGACGCCATGGCTGCTGTGCGGGTGGCCCAGCGCCTGCAGCGCCGCCACCAGCTTCTGGCGCAGCCCTTCGTCATAGGGATGGCTGAAGTCGATATGGGTGACGTGATCGATGTCGCCGGCGAAGTAGGTGTGCTCGCGGCCGTAGGTGTAGTCGATGATCTGGTGCGGCACGCAGAGGTGGCCGCTGCCCATGGCGGCATGGATTCCGCCCACCGCGTTGACCGCCAGCACCGCCTGGGCGCCGGCCTGCTGCAGCGCCCAGAGGTTGGCGCGGTAGTTCACCTGGTGCGGCGGGAAGCGGTGCGGGTGGCCGTGGCGGGCCAGGAACAGCACCTCGCGGCCGGCGTACTCGCCGCACTGGATCGGCGCCGAGGGCGCGCCGTAGGGCGTGTCCAGGTTCAGCGAATCCTTCAGGGTCAGGCCTTCCAGCTGGGTCAGGCCGGTGCCGCCGATGATGGCGTAGACGGTCATGGCGAATCCTCAGTCGATCAGTTGTGCCGCGCGCAGTTCGCCCACGGCCTGCTGCCAGCGCGGCAGTTGCTTGTATTCGATGCCCGGCCAGGCCTTGGCGCGCATCCGCGCCAGGCGCTCGGGAGCTTTCACCTTCAGGCGCTGCAGGGTGCCCAGGGCCAGTTCGGCCGAGCCACGGTCGTTGCACACCAGGCCCATGTCGCAACCGGCATTCAGCGCGGCCTGGATGCGGCTGGCGGCGTCGCCCACCACGTGGGCGCCGGCCATGGACAGGTCGTCGCTGAAGATCACCCCGTCGAAGCCCAGCTCGCCGCGCAGGATGTCCTGCAGCCAGCGCCGCGAGAAACCGGCAGGGCCGGCATCCACCTGCGGGTAGATGACGTGGGCGGGCATCACCGCGTCCAGCTCGCCGGCCAGGCGCTGGAAAGGCACCAGGTCGCTGCGGCGGATCTCGTCGAGGCTGCGCTCGTCCTCGGGAATCCCCACGTGGGAATCCACCTCGGCCCAGCCGTGGCCGGGGAAGTGCTTGCCGGTGGCGGCCATGCCGGCGGCGTGCATGCCGCGGATGAAGGCGCCGGCCAGCCACGTGGCGCGCTCGGGGTCGCCCTCGAAGGCGCGGCTGCCGACCACGGCGCTGCGCTGGTGGTCCAGGTCCAGCACCGGAGCGAAGCTCAGGTCCAGGCCCACTGCCAGCACCTCGGTGGCCATCAGCCAGCCGCACTGCTCGGCCAGGCGCTCGGCGTTGGCGTTATCGGCGATGGCGCGCATCGCCGGCAGGCGCAGGAAGCCCTGGCGCAGGCGCTGCACGCGGCCGCCCTCCTGGTCCACCGCCAGCAGCAGGTCCGGGCGCAGGGCGCGGATGGCCGCGCAGAGTTCGCGCACCTGGCGCGGGCTTTCGATGTTGCGGGCGAAGATGATCAGCCCGCCCACTTCGGGGTGGCGCAGGATCCGGCGGTCCTCGGCGGTGAGCCAAGTGCCGCCGATGTCGAGCATCAGGGAGCCTTGCATGGGGGAATCCTTAACAGAGTTCGGCCGCGCGCCACTGCGGCTGCGGCGCCTCGTCGAGGCGCACGGGGCAGTGCAGCGGCACACGGGGGAAGAGTTGCAGCAGGTCGGCGTTGCGCAGGCGCACGCAGCCATGGGACAACGGCGCGCCCATGGGTTCGCAGTCCGGCGTGCCGTGCAGGTAGATGTAGCGACGGAAGGTATCCACCTCGCCCAGGCGGTTGACGCCCGGCTCGCAGCCGCTCAGCCAGAGGATGCGGGTGAGGATCCAGTCGCGCCCGGGGAATTGCTCGTGCAGCGCCGGGCTCCATACCTCGCCGGTCCAGCGCCGGCCACGCAGCACCGCGCCGCAGGGCAGGCCCTCGCCGATCTTCGCCCGCACCTGGTGCAGGCCGCGCGGCGTGCAGCCAGAGCCCTGGCGCTCGCC
>Ga0222426_101018_pt1 | contig 12732 bp, 8 predicted proteins | sample 2B50Ametagenome_FD_180087 | JGI IMG/M metagenome (GOLD analysis project Ga0222426, IMG submission 180087) | Enriched microbial communities from leaf-cutter ant dump, University of Wisconsin, Madison, United States - 2B50A (version 2) | ecosystem: Environmental > Terrestrial > Nest > Insects nest >... | reverse complement strand
ATCGGGCTAACGTAGACGCCGCCCAGGGGCTGTTCAACCAGGGCCATGCTCGTCCTCCAGGTGGCACCAGACGCGCCAGGTGTTGCTCAACTGGCGCAGCGCGGCGCGGGCCAGGCGGTTGTTCTCGGCCTGGTGGCCAGGGTCGCTGCGCAGGGCGGCGTCCAGGTCGTCGCAGAGTGCGTCCAGGCGCGCCTCGCGCCCCGGGGCCGGGCCGGCCTGGAACAGGTCGCCCAGGCTGCCGAGGAAGACCTGCCGGCGCTTGCGCAGCACGCCGCGGGCGCCGGCCAGGCAGTGGCGCAGGTGCAGCAGCTCGCTGCCCATGTCCAGCGCCAGCAGGCCGTCGAGCCAGCGCCGCTGCATGGCCTGGGGCAGCAGCGCGTAGTGCCGCGCCAGGCGGATCAGGCGGTCGGCCATGCGCCCGCCGAACCAGCTTTCCGCCTGGTCCAGCGGGTAGCGGGTGAGGCGCCCCAGGTCCAGCGCCATGGCCTGGCCCAGGCGGCGGATCACCCAGTCCGGCGGCAGCGCCAGCAGGCGGAACACCATGGCGGCGAAGCCCACGCCGATGACCGTGGCCTGAGCCGAATTGAGCAGGCTGGCGAAGTCGTAGTGCATGTCGTTGCGCGGCGCGATGAAGGTGATGAACTGGATGGCGAAGGTGGTGGCGGTGCCGATCAGCGCCGGCGGCCCGGCCATGCCCAGGGCGGCGAAGAACAGCGGCACGCCCAGGGCCATGCACAGCAGGGGGAAGCCGTTCCACTGTGGTAGCAGCCACTGGTCCACCACTATGGCCGCCAGCAGGGCGTAGAGGATGCCGCGCAGGAAGCTCATGCTCAGCTCCACGGCGTTGTCGCGGTTGGCGAACAGGCTGCAGAGGATGCCGGCCATGAGCATGCCGCCCACCGCCGCCGGCCAGGCGCTGGCCAGCCAGAAGGCGGCGATGCCCAGCAGCGCCAGGGCGCTGCGCAGGCCGTAGAACAGCGCCATCAGCCAGTCGCGGTGCCAGGACAGGCCGCTGCTGGCATCACCGCTGAACTCGCCGCTGGCCACCCCGGCGGCGGCCGTTTCGGCGGCTTCGACCTTGATCAGCAGCACCGCGCAGCGCGCCAGGCAGTAGCGCAGGTCGTTGTCCAGCACTTCGTCGGCGCTGGCTTGCAGCAGGCGGTCGCGCAGCGCCTGCACCTGCCCGTGCGTGTGGCGTGGCAGCAGCGCCAGCAGCTCATCCATCCAGGGTTGCAGCTGCGCCTGCGCTTCGGGCGAGAGCACCTGCCGCTGGCGCGACGCCCCGCGGGCGGTGCGCAGCAGGCTCAGCACGTCGCGCGACAGGGTGCGCAAGGCCAGCGCGCGGCGCTGGCCCTGGTGCCCTTCGAACCAGGCGTGGTCGCGCTGGGCGTCGGCGGCGACGATCCGGCCGAGCAACTGGAGGATGCCTTCCGGCTCGCGGGCCTGGCCGCGCAGCGCGTTGGCCGCCGCCTGTAGCGCCGCGTCGAGGGTTTCGCGGGCGACCCGCGCGAGGTTTTCCTCGACCCGCTGCGGCCACAGGGTGGCGCTGACCACCGAGGCGCAGACGATGCCCAGGCAGATTTCCGTGCAGCGCGCCACGGCTTGGTCGAACACCTGCAGCGGCACGTTGATCGCCGGCAGGGCGATGATCGCCACCGTGTAGCCGGACAGCACGAAGGCATAGGAGACGTGGTTGCGCAGCAGGGTCGAGGCGGCGGTGCACAGGCCCATCCACAGCGCGACCACCAGCAGGAACAGCCAGGGCGTCTGGGCGAACAGGGCCATGATGAGCACCGCCATGCTGGTCCCCACCAGGGTGCCGAGCAGGCGGAACAGGCCCTTGGCGACGACCATCCCGGACAGCGGCTGGGACACGATGAACACCGTCATCAGCGCCCATTGCGGCTGTTCCAGGTCCAGGCGGAAGGACAGCCAGAGGGCGATGCCGCCGGCCAGCAGGGTCTTGCCGGCGAAGCGCAGGGCAGGGCCGCTGGGGGCGATGAAGGCGGTCAGGGCAGGGCTGGCTAACACGGCGTCGACAGGCTCCGGCTGAGGCTTGCGGCCGCTCAGGTGGCGCGCATCAAGGGCGGCGCGGCCCCGTTACCGGGAAGCATAGTCGATGGGGGCGGTTCGCTCGGTGCATGGGGGTTCAGGGGGACGGGTTCGGCAGTGATGTGTCGGCGGAGTCCGTTGCCCTCACCCCAGCCCTCTCCCGGAGGGAGAGGGGGCCGTTCGGAGTGGGTGGCGAGGTCGGAGTTGCCTGGGACCCCTGTATACCCCACTGGACACCATTCCCATGTAGGAGCGCGCCCTGCGCGCGATTCGCAGGCCGCACCGGGGGGCTCTTCGTAGGAGCGAGCTTGCTCGCGAACAAACGCGCTGCCATGCGGTTCGCGAGCAAGCTCGCTCCTACGAAAAGCGTTGATAGCCGGCGGCGCGGATCACAGCAACAACGTTCGGATGTCCCCCAGCAGCTCGCCCAGGCGCTTGGTGAAGCGCGCCGCCGCCGCGCCGTTGATCACGCGGTGGTCGTAGGACAGCGACAGCGGCAGCATCAGGCGAGGCTGGAAGGCCTTGCCGTCCCACACCGGCTGCAGGGTCGCCTTGCTCACGCCCAGGATCGCCACTTCCGGCGCATTGACGATCGGCGTGAAGCCGGTGCCGCCGATGTGGCCGAGGCTGGAGATGGTGAAGCAGGCGCCCTGCATGGCGTCGGCCGAGAGCTTCTTGGTGCGCGCCTTTTCCGCCAGCTCCGCCGCCTCGGCGGCCAGCTGCAGCAGACTCTTCTGGTCGACGTCGCGGATCACCGGCACCAGCAGGCCGTCCGGGGTGTCCACGGCGAAGCCGAGGTGCACGTACTTCTTGCGGATCAGCGCCTTGCCGCTGGGGGCCAGGGAGCTGTTGAAGTCCGGCAGTTCCCTGAGCAGGTGCGCGCAGGCCTTGAGCAGGATCGGCAGGATGGTCAGCTTGGTGCCGGCCTTTTCCGCCGCTGCCTTCTGCGCCACGCGGAAGGCTTCCACCTCGGTGATGTCGGCCGACTCGAACTGGGTCACGTGGGGCACGTTCAGCCAACTGCGGTGCAGGTTGGCGGCGCCGACCTGCATCAGGCGGGTCATGGCCACTTCTTCCACTTCGCCGAACTTGCTGAAGTCGACTTCCGGGATCGGCGGGATGCCCGCGCCGCCGGCGCCTGCCACCGCGCCTTTCGGCCGTTGCAGCTGCTGCTTGACGAACAGCTGCACGTCTTCCTTGAGGATGCGGCCTTTCGGGCCGGTGGCCTGCACTTCGGCCAGCTCGACGCCGAACTCGCGGGCCAGCATGCGCACGGCCGGGCCGGCATGGACCTTGGTGCCGTCGCGGCTGGGCGCGCCCACCGGCGGTGGCGCCTCGGCCTTCGCCGGCGCGGCGGCGGGCTTGGCTTCTGGCGCAGGTGCTTCCGTCGCTGCCGGTGCCGAGGGCGCTGCTGCCGGAGCTGCCTCGCCCTCGGCCTCCAGTTCGAGGATTTCATCGCCTTCCTTCAGGGTGTCGCCGAGCTTCACCTTGAGGGCCTTGACCACGCCAGCGGCGGGCGAGGGGATTTCCATGCTGGCCTTGTCGGATTCCAGGGTCAGCAGGCTCTGGTCGGCCTCGATGCGCTCGCCGACCTTGACCATCAGCTCGATGATCTCGCCCTGGCCGTTGCCGATGTCCGGCACGCGCACCGTCTGCACGCCGCCACCGCCGCTGGCCCGGGGCGCCGGCTCGGGCGCTGCGGCCGGCGCCGCCTTGGGTTCCTCGGCGGCAGGGGCGGGTGCCTCGGCCTGGGTTTCAGTGGCGCCTCCCTCGGCCTCCAGTTCGAGGATTTCGTCGCCTTCCTTCAGGGTGTCGCCCACCTTGACCTTGATGCTTTTCACCACCCCGGCCTTGGGCGCGGGGATTTCCATGCTGGCCTTGTCGGACTCCAGGGTCAGCAGGCTCTGCTCGGCCTCGATCTTGTCGCCGACCTTGACCAGCAACTCGATGACTTCACCCTGGCCGTTGCCGATGTCGGGTACGCGGATCAGCTCACTCACGATGCTTCTCCTCAGCAGTCCAGGGGGTTGCGCTTGTTCGGGTCGAGGCCGAGCTTGACGATGGTCTCGGCGACCACCTTGGGCTCGATGTCGCCGCGGTCGGCCAGGGACTCCAGCGCGGCCAGGACGATCCAGCGGCGGTCCACCTCGAAGAAGTCGCGCAGCTTGCGGCGGCTGTCGCTGCGGCCGAAGCCGTCGGTGCCCAGCACCTTGTACTCCTTGCCCGGCACCCACTGGCGGATCTGCTCGGCGTACAGCTTCATGTAGTCGGTGGAGGCGATGACCGGGCCCTTGCGGCCTTCCAGGCATTGCTCGACGTAGCTCAACCTGGGCTTCTGCTCCGGGTGCAGGCGGTTCCAGCGTTCGGTGGCCAGGCCGTCGCGGCGCAGCTCGTTGAAGCTGGGCACCGACCAGACGTCGGCGCCGATGCCGAAGTCCTCGCGCAAAATCTTCGCCGCGGCTTCCACCTCGCGCAGGATGGTGCCCGAGCCCAGCAGCTGCACGTGGTGGGCGGCGTCCTTCCTGTCCTCCTCCAGCAGGTACATGCCGCGGATGATGCCTTCCTCCGCGCCGGCGGGCATCGCCGGGTGCGGGTAGTTCTCGTTCATCACGGTGATGTAGTAGAAGATGTTTTCCTGCTCCTGCAGCATGCGCCGCGCGCCGTCGTGGATGATCACCGCCAGCTCGTAGGCGTAGGTCGGGTCGTAGGTGCGGATGTTCGGGATCACCCCGGCGAGCACGTGGCTCTGCCCGTCCTCGTGCTGCAGGCCTTCGCCGTTCAGGGTGGTGCGCCCGGCCGTGCCGCCGAGCAGGAAGCCGCGGACCATGGCGTCGCCGGCGGCCCAGGCCAGGTCGCCGATGCGCTGGAAGCCGAACATCGAATAGAAGATGTAGAACGGCAGCATCGGCTGGCGGTAGTTGCTGTAGGCGTTGCCGGCGGCGATGAACGAGGACATGGCGCCGGCCTCGGTGATGCCTTCCTCGAGTATCTGGCCTTTCTTGTCCTCGCGGTAGAACATCAGCTGTTCCTTGTCGACCGGCTCGTACAGCTGGCCCACCGAGGAGTAGATGCCGAGCTGGCGGAACATGCCCTCCATGCCGAAGGTGCGTGCCTCGTCGGGGATGATGGGGACGATGCGCGGGCCCATCTCCTTGTCCTTGATCAGCTGCGAGATGATCCGCACGAAGGCCATGGTGGTGGAGATTTCGCGGTCGCCGGTGCTGTCGAGCAGGGCCTTGAGGGTGTCCAGCGGCGGCACCGGCACGCTGAAGGCGTTGCCCGGACGGTGCGGCACCGAGCCGCCGAGCGTGGCGCGGCGTTCGGCCAGGTACTTGGCTTCGGCGCTGCCGGGCTCGGGCCGATAGAAGGGCACCTTCTCAAGGTCGGCATCCTTGACCGGGATGTCGAAGCGGTCGCGGAAGGCGCGCAGGCTGGCCACGTCTATCTCGTGGATGTTGTGGGCGATGTTCTTCGCCTCGCCGGTGCCGGTGCCGTAGCCCTTGATGGTCTTGGCCAGGATCACGCTCGGCTGGCCCTTGTGGTTCACCGCCGCGTGGTAGGCCGCGTAGACCTTGTAGGGGTCGTGGCCGCCGCGGTTGAGGTTCCAGATTTCCTCGTCGGAGAGGTCCTTGACCATCTCCAGCAGCTCCGGGCGGGCGCCGAAGAAGTGTTCGCGCACGTAGGCGCCGTCTTTCGCCTTGTAGTTCTGGTAGTCGCCATCCACCGCCTCGTCCATGCGCGCCTGCAGCAGGCCGGCGGTGTCCTTGGCGAACAGCGGGTCCCAGAAGCGGCCCCAGATGACCTTGATGACGTTCCAGCTGGCGCCGCGGAACACGCCTTCCAGTTCCTGGATGATCTTGCCGTTGCCGCGCACCGGGCCGTCCAGGCGCTGCAGGTTGCAGTTGACCACGAAGATCAGGTTGTCCAGCTTCTCGCGCCCGGCCAGGGAGATGGCGCCGAGGGACTCGGGCTCGTCGGTCTCGCCGTCGCCGAGGAAGCACCACACGCGCTGCTGGCCCGCAGGGATGAAGCCGCGGCTTTCCAGGTACTTCATGAAGCGCGCCTGGTAGATCGCCTGGATCGGCCCCAGGCCCATGGACACCGTGGGGAACTGCCAGAAGTCCGGCATCAGCCAGGGGTGCGGGTAGGAGGACAGGCCGTGGCCGTCCACCTCCTGGCGGAAGTTCTCCAGCTGCTCCTCGCTCAGGCGCCCCTCGATGAAGGCGCGGGCGTAGATGCCGGGGGAGGCGTGGCCCTGGAAGTAGATGAGGTCGCCGCCGTGTTCCTCGGTGGGGGCGCGGAAGAAGTAGTTGAAGCCGATGTCGTAGAGCGTCGCCGAGGAGGCGAAGGTGGAGATGTGCCCACCCAGGGACGGGTCCTTGTGGTTGGCGCGCATCACCATGGCCAGGGCGTTCCAGCGCACCAGCGAGCGGATGCGCCGTTCCATGAACAGGTCGCCGGGCATGCGCGCCTCGTGGGTCACCGGGATGGTGTTGCGGTACGGGGTGGTGATGGCGTAGGGCAACTGGGTGCCGGTGCGGCTGGCCAGCTCGCCCATGCGCGTCATCAGGTAGTGGGCGCGCTCTTCGCCTTCGCGGTCGAGCACCGACTCCAGGGCGTCCAGCCACTCCTGGGTTTCAACGGGATCGATATCGTGCATTGCGGAATACCTTGCCGGTTGCGATAGGTCCACGCTTGTTCAGCGCCCCGGGGCAATCCCCCGGCCGAAGGGGCCGGAAAGCCGCTGGACCAATCGCCGGCAGGGCCGACGTCCCGGCTTGCGGGAGGCTGCTGGTCGCTGCGAAAGAAACCCGGGTGGTCGCTATAGCCTAGCTGGCAAGACGCGGGGCGCCACCGGCAATAAGTCGCAGAAGGCCCTTCAGGACGCGCCCGGCGCTTCGTCGCGCAGCGCCAGGCTCAGCTCCTGCAGGCGCTGTTGCAGGGCCTGCAATTGCCGGGACTGCTCGCGGCCGTGCTGTTCCAGGCGCGCCAGTTCCTCGCCCTGGGCCAGGTTGCGCTGCTCCAGCACCGAGCGGGCGCCTTCGGCCTGGGCCCGCTCCTGGCGCAGGGCTTCCATCGCCAGGGCGTGGCGGGCCAGTTGTTGCTGCTGTTCCTGCTGCTGGTCGCGCAGCAGGCGCGCCTCGGTGAGCAGGCGCTCGTTGTCGCGGTTCAGCCGCGTCAGCTCGTCCTGGCGCGCGGCCAGGTGCTGCTGCGACTGGCGCAGTTCTTCCGTCAGTTGCTGCAGTTGGGCCTGGTGCTGGCGTTGCTCCTGCTCCTGCTGTTCCTTCATGGCCTGGCGCTGCTGCTCCAGGGCGAAGCGGGCGTGGTTGTGCTTTTCCTCCAGCGAGGCGATCTGCGCGTCACGTTCGCGCAGGCGGGTTTCCAGGTCGCCGGCGGCCTGGCGCAGGCGCGCGCTGGTCAGCTCGCCCTGGTGCTTCTGCTGGCGCGTCTGTTCCAGCTGCTCGCGGGTTTCCCGCAGTTGCGCCTCCAATGCCTGGTTCTGTGCCTGCAACTGCTCGATGCGCGCCTGGGCGCTGCGGACCTGCTGCTGGTAGTCCAGGCGCTCGCGGGACAGCCGGGCGCGGTCCTCGGCCACCGAGTCACGGGCTTCCTGTTGCAGGCGCTCGGCCAGCTGCGCCACCAGGTTGCCCAACTCTTCGCTGAAGGCGAGGGGATGCCCGGCCGTGCCGCCGGCCTCGGCTTCCAGTTCCTTCAGGTAGCGATGGATGGTGGTCTTGGAGCCGGTGTTGCCCAGCTCGACGCGCAGGGCATCGATGCTCGGGTTTTCCCCGCGGGCCAGTATGGCCATGCGTGCTTTCTGTACCAGCGCCTTGTTGATTCCGCCCCGTGCCATGGCCGCTCCGCTCGTTTCGTACCGTACTATGTAGTATGTAATTACATACTAAAAATGCGCGATGCGAAAGCGCCCAATGCGCCGCCCGTGAGGACGGCGCGCAGGGGATGGGCTTCGAAGGGCGATGAGTAGCGTGGGCGGGCGTGGCGCCGGTTCAGCGCCGGCGGCTCACCAGGCAGACGGCGGCCAGCGCTCCGCAGGTGGCGGCGAGGATGAGCGCGACCTGCCAGGGATGCTCGCTGGCATAGTCGCCGCCGCGGCGCAGCGCGCGCCGGCCCTGGTAGGCCAGGCGGTCGCCGATGGCCTGGCAGTCGTCGGTCAGGTGGCGCAGGCGTGCCTTGAACGCGGGGATGTCCTTGGCGGCCAGCTCGCGGCCGCCATCGAGCAGCTCCGTCAGCTCGTCGACCAGGCTCTGCAATTCGGCCACGCTGTCGTGCCGGCGGGAGGGAAACCATCGATGCGGGGTCATGGGGTTCTCCTGTGTCTTCATGGGCCTGCTCCGGACCTTCTTGCACTGCCCGGAGCCATCGTCCCCTGTAGGTGTAGCCGGTTTCGTCCGATGGCGGCCGGCGCTCGACGAGGATTCGGCGATACGCCACTCAGCCGTCGCCATGGGCCTCGGCCAGCTGGCGGGCCATCTGCAGGTGCAGGCGCAGCACCGCCAGGTTGTTCTGGGCGAATTGCCGCACGTCCTCGTCCGCGGTCTGTTGCGCCGCTTCGCTGAACAGCTGCAGCGCCTCTTCCTGGGCGCGGACCTGGCTGCTGGCGAAGGCCGCGTCGAAGTCGTCCTGGCGCACCTCCAGGTCCTTCAGCCTGGCGCGGCTGGCCTCGTCGGGCCCTTCCGCCAACTGCAGCTGGCGGCTTTCGGCCAGGGTCTTGAGCTGGACCTGGGCCTTGGTGTTGTCGTCGATGAGGTGGACGGCGAAGGTCTTCACGTCCGCCGAGCGGCTCTTGCTCAGCGCCATCTTGGCCGCGTCTATGGTGGCCAGGCCGGTGGCCGAGGCCCGGCTGACGAAATCCTGCACCCCGGTATCGGCCGCCAGCAGCGGTGCGGATACCAGCAGGGCGCCCCAGAGCAGGGCGCCGCGGAGGATGCCAGTGCCTTTCATGTTCGATGCTCCTTCCTCGTTGCGTTGCGTCTACATGGGTTGACGGGCGCAGGCGCCCCGGGGTTCCGAAGGCTTGCCGGGGAAATGCCGCGGGAAGTCGCCGGGCGGAGATTGCAAGTGGAAAACAGGAAGCATTACCATTTGCTCATTCTTCGCGTTTATTCCTCCCATGCCCGCCAAACCCCCGCGCAAGCCTGGCCTCTTCGAACACTACGAGGAGCTCATCGGAGCCTGGACCCGCCGCCTGCGCAATCGGCACGAGGCGGAGGACCTGGCCCACGACACCTACCTGCGCCTGCTGGAAGCCCCGCAGGCCACGGTGGCGCAGCCGCGCGCCTACCTGCACCGCACGGCGCGCAACCTGGCCATCGACGCCTTCCGCCGCGAGCAGGCGCACCCGCCGGTGGGCATCGAGCACCTGGACGAGCACGAAGCGCCCGACGGCGACCCGGAGACCACCATGCACGCGGTACAGCTGGCCAGTTCCATCGAACGCGCCCTGGCCGAACTGCCGGCCAATTGCCGCAAGGTATTCGTCTGGCAGAAGCTGGAGGGGCTGTCCCAGGCGGAAATCGCCGAGCGCCTGGGGCTGAGCAAGAACATGGTGGAAAAATATATGATCCGTACCCTGCGCCACCTCAGGGACCGCCTGGGCGACACACCGTGATGAAGGACCAGCCAGTGAAACCGACCCCAAGCACCTCGCCGGGGAGCGCCCCATGGCGTTGACCGAACAACCGCGCGACGCCGCCGCCCGCTGGTTCGCGCGGGTGCAGGACGGCGCCCTGGACGCCGCCGAGCAGGCCGCCTTCGACAGCTGGCTGGCGACGCCGGAACACCGCCATGAATTCGAGCAGCTGCAGCGCCTGTGGGGCGCCGCCGACCTGATCCCGGCGCAGCGCCTGCGCGAACTGGCCGCCGACGAGCCGGTCGCCTTGCGCCCGCAAAAGACCCGGCGGCGCTGGCCGGCGTTCGCCGCGGCGGCCTGCGTGGCCGGGCTGGCCGCCGGCATCGCGCTGTTCAGCGGCTGGGGCCGCGACTACAGCGCCGAGTTCCACACCGCCCTGGGCGAGCGCCGCCAGGTGGAGTTGCCCGACGGCAGCCAGCTGGAACTCAACGGCAATACCCGCCTGCAGGTACGCTTCCACGACCAGCGCCGCGACGTGACCCTGGAACGCGGCGAGGCCATGTTCAGCGTCGCCCATGCCGCCGACAGGCCTTTCGTGGTGGACGCCGGCCTGGGCGCGGTGACCGTCACCGGCACGCGCTTCGACGTGCGCCGCGACGCCGACGAGGTGCGGGTGGCGGTGGAGGAGGGCAAGGTACGGGTCGCCGGGCGTGAAGCGGCCAGCGCCGAGCAATTGCTGACCGCGGGCCTGGGCACGCGCATCGACGCCCAGGGGCGGGTGGCGCCGGCCGCGGCCACCGACGTTGCCGCGCAGACCGCCTGGCGCGACGGGCGCCTGGTGTTCAACGGCGCGAGCCTGGCCGAAGTGGCCCGCGAGGTTTCCCGCTACCGCGCCCAGCCGCTGCGCGTCGGTAGCCCGGAAGTGGCGAAGATGCGCCTGACCAGCGTGTTCCGCGTGGACGACACCAACGCCTTGCTGATGGCGCTGCCGCACCTGCTGCCGGTCAAGGTGCAGACCTTGGCCGACGGCTCAAGCGAAATAATTCTCCGTTAGATTCAGGTTTTCATCGCCCTGTTTCGTCTTCCCCGGCAAAGGCTCGCAAGGCCCGTTTCCTGCGCGCCGCCATTGGGACCTCAAGGAACAGGAACATCGTGACCAACCCTTCGCTCCGCCGCTCCAACCGCACCGCCCGTCACCTGCTGCCGCTGGCCCTGAGCCTGGCCATCGCCGCCGCCATCGGCCAGGCCCAGGCCGCCCAGGTGGACATCCGCCCGATCCCGCTGAACGACGCGCTCAAGCAACTGGGTCAGCAGACCTCGCTGCAACTGTTCTTCACCCCCGACCTGGTGGAAGGCAAGCAGGCCCCGGCGGTCAGCGGCGAGCTGACTCCGGAACAGGCCCTGGAACGCCTGCTGCAGGGCAGCGGCCTGGACTATGAGGTGGTCGGCAACGGCATCGTCCTGCGCAAGCGCGCGGCCGGCGCCGACGAACCGCTGCAGATGGAATCCTCCGAGGTGAAGGTGGTCGGCGACTGGCTGGCCGACGCCCAGGAACGCGACGTGCAGAACCACCCCGGCGCGCGCACCGTGGTGCGCCGCGAGGCCATGCAGGAGAAGGGCGTGGTCAGCGTGCGCGAGGCGCTGCGCGGCATCCCCGGCGTGCAGGTGCAGGACAACAACGGCACCGGCGGCAGCGACGTTTCCCTCAACGTCGGCGTGCGCGGCCTGACCTCGCGCCTGTCGCCGCGCTCGACCATCCTCATCGACGGCGTGCCGGCCGCCGTGGCGCCCTACGGCCAGCCGCAGCTGTCGATGTTCCCCGGCGTGGCCGGCAGCTACGACAGCATCGACGTGGTCCGCGGCGCCGGCTCCGTGCGCTACGGCCCGCAGAACGTCGGCGGGGTGATCAACTTCGTCACCCGCGCCATCCCCGAGAAGTTCTCCGGCGAAGTCGGCACCACAGTCGAGCACGCCGGCCACGGCGGCTGGAAGCAGATGCAGAACGCCTTCATCGGCGGCACCGCGGACAACGGCATCGGCATGGCCCTGCTGTATTCCGGGGTGAAGGGCGACGGCTACCGCGACAGCAACAACCACAACGACATCGACGACGTCACCCTGAAGACCCACTGGGCGCCCACCGACGCCGACGATTTCGCCCTGAACCTGCACTACTACGACGGCACCGCCGACATGCCCGGCGGCCTGACCCAGGCGCAGTACGACCACGACCCGTACCAGTCGGTGCGCGACTACGACAACTTCCGCGGCCGCCGCAGCGACGGCTCGTTCAAGTGGACGCGCAAGATCGACGACCTGACCCAGCTGGAAGTGCTGACCTACTACAGCGACAGCTTCCGCGGCAGCGACATCGCCAACCGCGACCTCAAGACCCTGGCGTCCTACCCGCGCGACTACCACACCTTCGGCTTCGAGCCGCGCCTGTCGCGAATCTTCTTCGTCGGCCCGACCACCCAGGAGGCGAGCATCGGCTACCGCTACCTGAAGGAAGACATGGAAGAGCGCGCCTCCCAGGTGGCCCTGGTGAACAACGTGCCGACGCCGCAACCCGGCGCCGACGGCCACATCTACCAGGACCGCACCGGCGGCACCGAGGCCAACTCGCTGTACATCGACGACAAGATCGACGTCGGCAACTGGACGGTCACTCCCGGTATCCGCTTCGAGCGCATCTCCACCGACTGGCAGGACCGCCCGGTGCTGGACAACAAGGGCAAGCCGGTGCAGGCCAAGAGCCGCAGCAAGGACTACAACGAGCCGCTGCCGGCGCTGAGCGTGATGTACCACGTCTCCGACGCCTGGAAGCTGTTCGCCAACTACGAGACCTCCTTCGGCAGCCTGCAGTACTTCCAGCTCGGCCAGGGCGGCCGCGGCGACCAGACCGCCGACGGCCTGGAGCCGGAGAAGGCGCGCACCTACGAGATCGGCACGCGCTACGACGACGGCGCCTTCGGCGGCGAGGTGACGCTGTTCTACATCGACTTCGACGACGAGCTGCAGTACATCAGCAACGACGTGGGCTGGACCAACCTGGGCGCGACCAAGCACCAGGGCATCGAGACCTCCGC
>Ga0222426_101015_pt1 | contig 12782 bp, 10 predicted proteins | sample 2B50Ametagenome_FD_180087 | JGI IMG/M metagenome (GOLD analysis project Ga0222426, IMG submission 180087) | Enriched microbial communities from leaf-cutter ant dump, University of Wisconsin, Madison, United States - 2B50A (version 2) | ecosystem: Environmental > Terrestrial > Nest > Insects nest... | reverse complement strand
CAGGGTAATGGCAACATACAATACAGTACAAATCAATAGACAATAGATCATTGCCTTAGGCAGATCGCGCTGTGGGTTTTTACACTCTTCGGCAGTTGTGGAGATCGAATCGAATCCGATAAAGGCAAAGAAAACCGCGGCTACACTTCCGAGTACACCTTTGAGGCCATTCGGTGCAAAAGGTGTCCAATTTTCAGGTTTAATAAAAAATATACCTCCAAAAATGACAGCCAGGATAATAGCTACCTTAATCATCACCATGACCATACTGGCTTTCTGGGACTCTTTGATTCCGATATAAACCAACCAAGTGACCAAAAATGTAATGACACCTGCTGGTAAATCGAAAATAATAGGCAGTCCCCCAATTCGTGGCGCACTATTAAAAGCATCCAGACCATGTTGGTCGATTGCGGTCAGAGCCGCCGCGCCATGTTGGTTCATCTTGTCTACAGCATCATAAGCATAGCCTGGTGCCATGGATAACCAAGCCGGTATGTGAAGACCAAAGCCCTCCAGCATGGAGACAAAATATTGCGACCAGGAAATGGCAATAACCGTATTGGAAACAGCATATTCTAAGACCAATGCCCAACCTATAATCCATGCAAACAACTCACCAAAAGCTACATAAGCATACGTATACGCTGATCCTGAAACAGGAACTGTACTGGCAAATTGCGCATAGGCCAATGCCGTAAAAACACAGGCAAAAGCTGTAAAAACGAAGAGCAGTGATACTGCTGGCCCACCTTCATAACTCGCTAACCCAATTGTGCTAAAGATTCCAGCCCCTACAATAGCGGCGATACCCAACGAAACCAGATCTGTTACCCCCAATACCTTTGCAAGGCCTGTCCCCCCCTCTTTTTGAGTGTCATGCAGAATCTGATCAACACTTTTCTTCCGAAAAAGTCTATGTGACATGTAAATTTAGTTTTTGATACTTAAAATTATGCGAAAATAAATATTTTCAAGGTCTTATACTATTGGTATTTTCCGATAGACTAATTAAAGTCCACCAGCTCATATTGAATATACTGGTAAATTTCCTGATAATCGGTCATCTGCGTATGTAAATAGGAAATCAACTGTTCTGTCAGAAGCTGTCTTTGCTCCACTGAAACTTCAAATTGCCACAATCGTTTACAAATATTGAAGAGTGCACCTGCAATTTTTTCTACCTCTGCATAGTCATAAATATACTTCCACTCAATAAACTGATGATAGAACTTTTCAAATTTAGGAATATCATTCAGTTGATTAATTTTCAAAAACTTCCGAACAGCGTCTTCATTGACATGCATTAGCGCAGCGTAGAATTTATCGATGGAGACCGCTTTATTTTGTGTTAGGATATGATCCAGCAATAGCTCCAACGCGATATGCGCCATAAAGGACGGCCGGATAGGCAGCCCCGCTAAACTAGACTGGATTTTTAGTTTCAGTTGATGTGTATGATGAAAAAAATAAGGTGAATTGTGAAACAGGCGATCAACCTCGATATGACGGTTCCAACCTATATACAATTGTTCCAGTAAAGGATTGTCCAAAAGCTCATCTTCATACTGACGTGGTTTTAGCATAAAGGATTTATCAGCATTTTTTAATAGATCGGGTAACAATCCACCTACAATACGTTCGGCATTGGTTGCAAACCGCTCAAAATAGAAATGTGACAAAAAATTCATACCAGCTTATTAGCGTGTGCTTTTATATGGAATTATTCGCTCAATATACGCTTAATCTCCTATCTTTGCATCTTGTAAATTAAAAAATTAAATCCATTTAACAATGAGCTTTGTAGAAGAATTACGTTGGAGAGGCATGTTGCAAGATATTATGCCAGGCACTGAAGACTTACTGAATAAAGAAAAAGTCGCTGGTTATATCGGCTTTGATCCCACAGGCGACTCTCTACACGTAGGACACTTGACGCAGATCATGACTTTGATCCACTTCCAAAATGCAGGCCACAAACCTGTTGCCCTGGTTGGAGGAGCAACAGGAATGATCGGAGACCCTTCTTTCAAATCTGCAGAGCGTAACTTGTTGGACGAAGCTACCTTACAGCATAATGTAGCTTGTCTGAAAAAACAGTTAGGCAAATTCCTTGAATTTGGAGAAGGTGAAAATGACGCCCAAATGGTTAATAATTACGACTGGTTCAAAGATTTTAAATTTTTGGATTTTATTCGTGATATCGGTAAAATGATTACCGTTAACTATATGATGTCTAAAGATTCGGTAAAAAAACGTCTGGAAGGCGACAATGGTCTTTCATTTACAGAGTTTACCTATCAATTGATTCAAGGATATGACTTCTACTACCTTTGGAAGCATCATAACTGTAAAGTTCAAATGGGTGGGTCCGACCAATGGGGTAACATTGTAACAGGAAGTGAAATGATTCGTCGCCAAGATCAGGGAACAGCTTATGCAATCACCACACAATTAATCAAAAAAGCCGATGGTCAGAAATTTGGAAAAACCGAATCTGGTGCCGTATGGTTAGATCCAAAGAAAACCTCTCCGTATAAATATTACCAATTTTGGTTGAATACGTCAGATGATGATGCTAAAAACTGGATCAAAATTTTCACACTCAAACCTCAGGACGAAATAGCGTCTATTATTGCAGAACATGATGCAGCGCCACACTTACGTTTAGTTCAAAAAGCACTGGCAAAAGATATCACCATTCGTACCCACTCCGAAGAAGCATACGAAACTGCGATCAAAACTTCTGAATTTCTTTTTGGTAATGGTTCTTTAGAATTTTTGAACAACTTAGATCACGAGGCTGTTTTAGAGGTATTTGAAGGCATTCCTCAATTTCAGGTCGCTAAAGCAGACCTTGCAGCAGGCATCAATATTCTTGATTTACTGGCTGTTCAGACACAAGTATTCCCTTCCAAAGGTGAAGCCCGCAAAATGCTTCAGGGCGGCGGAGTTTCTATCAACCGAGAAAAAGCAACTGATATAGAAGAGTCAGTTACGGAAAATCACCTTGTAAACAATAAATATATTGTTGCACAACGCGGTAAAAAGAATTATTACCTGATTATCGCAGATTAGTGATCAGCAATATCCTGATTTAATAATCCATAAGTATAAGAAAGTCCCTTTTGAACAAATCAAAAGGGACTTTCTTATGCAATCCAAAGCCATTCTTCTTCCGCTAAAAAATCGGTCCGGTTATTTTAATAGTTTTTCAAATGCCTTACGCGACGCTCCTCTAAAATGTACCTCCCCACAATATTGATACCCCAGCTTTTCGAACACATGCAACATTCCTCCATTGTCAAAATTAGTATCCACCTTGATACTATAAACCCCATGATCAACCGCGATCTTCTCCACCCCAGACATGATTCCCGTTCCCACACCTTTCATATGCGGATCCTGCGCCGAGGCCAATCGGTGTATACCGACATAAGGTCCATCACTTAACCATTTTCCGTCAATATCATTATAAGCAGGTTCGACATCAAAAATAACAGCTACATAACCTACAATCCTATGCTCCACTTCAACGACATGCCCGTAGCCCTTATCAATATCCGACTGCACCACATCTTCATTCGGATAACCATCTTGCCATTGTCGGCTGCCTTGTTCTTTCCTGAGGGCAATTGCTTGTTGTATAATTTCCCAAATCCGTCCTTTATCAGCCAATGTCGCTTTTCGTATTTCAAACTTGTTCATCCTATCTCTTATTTTTATTCGTAAAACTACATATTTTACAGCAACTCCAAAGAATACACCAAAACAGCAATCTGTATAGATATGCACATTCTTTGATCAAACCTATTTGCAGGGCATAGTATTTGCTAGTCATTATAGCTATCTAGCTTTTTAGCTACATCTAAATTTATTCATTCATAAAAAACGACAAACTTAAAATAATAGGCCATCAGCATCTTTAAAATACTATCAAAATAACTAAGTTTGTAAGCAGTATAATTGTGAGCTTTTCAATGTCAAACAAAGGAAATACATTTAGGCAGACAGGAAATTCAGTTTCCGGCAAACGTGCCCCTCAAAAGGAATCAACAACATTTAAAAAAGAAAAAAGTCAAAAAAATAGTGTACCAAGAGATTATTCTGATGCACAGCAAAAGGCTGTCAAGATATTAGGGATTTTATTGATCTTGCTTTCATTGGCATTTGCTACAGCTTTCGTCTCCTACTTATTCACTTGGGAAGACGATCAAAGTTATATCGCAAAAACCAATGGCGGATGGTCGACATTATTCAGATCTACAGAAGAAATTCATGATGAAGCTGTTGATCTACCTGTTGTCGATAATAAACTAGGGAAATTTGGCGCATTGCTTGCCAACCAATTCATGTACGAATGGTTTGGCGTCGCATCTTTTCTCTTTATCCCGGTATTATTCATTTTAGGATATCGCCTGTTGTTCAAGAAATCATTACTTCCATTGTACCGTACTGTGGTCTATTCTTTTGTTGCAATCGTTTTTATCTCGGTAACATTAGGCTTCCTACATGGATTTATGGCAGATACACCGCATATGCTCGAGGGGAAATTTGGTTTTTGGACCAATAAATTACTGGAAGCACAAGTTGGTATTGTCGGCGTTGGCTGTATATTGGCTTTTGCCTACCTGACGACATTAATCTTACTTTACAACCTCGATTTTAAATTTGTCCTATTCAGTAACAGGAAATCCAAGTCATTCTCCGAAGATATGGACGAAGAGGATGAAGATGAATACGCCCCGCACAATCTAAGAAACAAAATTCATATTGAAGATGATTCCATCCAATCTGTACGGGAATCTATTCAACGGCCAACATCAATCAATGAGCGATTTCAATCTGCTCGTGAAAAAGATATACAGGAAGAACTTCAGCGCCCTGCCTTTACACATCACGCCATACCTGAAGTACAAATTGATCCGAAAGACAAAGTGGTGCTCTCGTTCGACGACAGTCCACTGGAACGAACAGAGAATACACCTTCAATTAGTTTTACAATTGATCAGCCGAATGAAGAATTTGAAGCGGAAGACTTACCGCTAATCCGGGAATATCAAGCACCGAAAATTGAAGCAGAACCTCAACAAGAGCCAGAAGCTGCCATCGAACCCGATGCAGTACCAGGTCTGGTGGTTGAGGATATCAAAGAGGAAAAAGAGATTACTGCCAGTGACCTTGTGGCCCAATTCGGACAATATGATCCAAAATTGGATCTTTCTGGCTACCAACATCCGGCATTGGATTTATTGAAGGACTATGGTGGTGGTAAAATTACCATCAATCAACAGGAACTCGAAGCTAACAAAAACAGGATTGTTGATACACTGAGAAACTACAGTATCGAGATCGAAAGTATCAAAGCAACTATAGGTCCAACGGTAACTTTGTATGAAATTATACCAAAACCAGGTGTACGGATTTCAAAAATCAAAAATCTGGAAGATGACATTGCCTTAAGTCTTGCGGCATTGGGTATACGGATTATTGCACCTATGCCTGGAAAGGGAACAATCGGTATTGAGGTACCAAATTCCAGTCCGGAAATGGTATCCATGCGATCGGTACTTGCTACGGAGAAGTTTCAGAAAACAGACATGGATCTCCCAATTGCTTTAGGTAAAACGATTTCCAATGAAGTCTATATTGCCGATTTAGCTAAAATGCCTCACCTTCTAGTTGCGGGAGCGACCGGACAAGGTAAATCAGTAGGTATCAACGCCATTCTGACCTCTTTACTGTATAAAAAGCATCCGGCCGAACTAAAATTTGTCCTTGTTGACCCTAAAAAAGTGGAACTTTCTCTATTCAAAAAAGTAGAGCGCCACTTCCTTGCAAAATTGCCTGACGATGGAGATGCAATTATCACTGATACGAAGAAGGTAATCAACACCTTAAATTCTCTGTGTATAGAAATGGATCAACGTTATGATTTGTTAAAAAATGCACAGGTACGGAATTTAAAGGAATATAATGCAAAATTTATCAATCGCAGATTAAACCCTGAGGAGGGTCATCGATTCTTACCATATATCGTTCTTATTGTTGATGAGTTTGCCGACTTGATGATGACAGCAGGAAAAGAGGTCGAAACACCGATTGCACGATTGGCACAATTGGCCCGTGCGGTAGGGATTCACTTGGTTATTGCAACCCAACGTCCTTCTGTCAATATCATTACCGGTACAATCAAGGCCAACTTCCCTGCACGTCTTGCATTCCGTGTATTATCGAAAGTCGATTCACGGACCATTCTAGATACAGGCGGTGCAGATCAGTTGATCGGTCGAGGTGACATGCTTCTAGCGACTGGAAGTGATTTGATACGCATTCAGTGTGCTTTTGTTGATACGCCAGAGGTTGAACAAATTTCCGACTACATCGGTGCACAACGAGGCTACCCTTCGGCATTTATGCTTCCGGAATACGTAGACGAAAACGGAGATGGTTCTGGCAGTGTGGATTTTGATCCCAAAGACCGCGATCAGTTGTTCGAAGAAGCTGCCCGATTGATTGTCATGCATCAGCAAGGCTCAACTTCATTAATCCAACGTAAATTAAAATTGGGTTATAACAGAGCAGGACGAATCATCGATCAATTGGAAGCTGCTGGAATTGTAGGTCCATTTGAAGGAAGTAAGGCCCGCGAGGTACTTTATCCAGATGAGTATTCATTAGAACAATTTTTGGAGACGTTAAGAAAGGACAACTAAGATGAAAAAACAATTGTGGTTTATGGTAGGTTTGCTAATTATTGCATACAGCCAAAACAGTTATGCACAAAATGATGCCGCTGCTAAAGCATTACTGACGAAAGTAAGCCAAAAGTACAATGCATACAAAACAATACAGGCCAACTTCTCATTAGATATTAAACAAGCGAATGGTGGCTCACATACTGACGCTGGAACAATATACCTGGACAAGAGTAACAACAAGTACCAGGTCAGTACCAAAAATCAAGTATTGATATCGGATTCCAAGACACAGTGGAATATCATGAAAGCCGAAAAGGAAGTGGAAATCTCAGAAGCAAGCAATTCGACCAACGAGATCAATCCAACAAACATATTCAGCTTCTACACCAGCGGTTTTAAATATGCCTTGACCAATACTGAAAAGGTAAAGGGACTTACGCTAAGTGTCGTTGAATTAAGTCCGCTCGATAGCAAAAAAAACTATTCAAAGATAAAGCTGCGTATCAATAAGGCAAGCAACCTGATCTATGATACGACCGTTTTTGATAAAAGTGGTAATCGCTATACCTATACATTAGCTTCGCAAGAAGGCAATAAAGCGCTTTCAGGTAGTCTATTTGTATTCAACAAAAATGATTACAAAGGTTTTGAAATCGTCGATTTAAGATAAAAATATATCGACGCTATAACACTGATTAAACGCAGTACCATAAAAAAGGCTTTCCAGTATTGGAAAGCCTTTTTTATGGCACTCTAATCGCTATTGTACTTGACGCAATTTTATAGCATATTGGGTTCCTTATCCAAAGTCTCACTTTCTTTGTTTGCATAACGCGAATAGCCATGCTTTTGTGGATGTTCGATAATTTCCTTCATAGAAACAAGTTTGTACACATACGAACCCGTTTCATTATTCAATTTCAATGCAAAATAGTCGTCCTTTTTTTGTCTCCTTATAGAACCTCTTAAACTACCATCACCGACATTATATGCTGCAGCTACCAAGGTCCAGTTTCCAAATTGGGCATACAAGTATTTCAGGTATCTGGCAGCAGCATGTGTAGATTTGACAAGATCTTTCCGGTCATCTACTGTACCATTGACTTTCAATCCATACAATCGCGCTGTTGCCGGCATAAACTGCCAATAACCACCAGCTCCCTTAGATGAAACAACAGCTTTACTAAGCCCGCTTTCCACTAAGGGGATATACTTAAAATCCTCCGGAATACCATGTGATTTAAGGATCTTTGCGATCATAGGCAAATAGGTCTCTGCCTTTTTGTGCATATCGTATGATCCTGTTTTTTTAAACGAGAATCGATTGAAAAATTTGCGCAATTTACTTTCCACAAGCGGACGATCCATCGGTAATGAATCTTCAGCAAATGTCAATGAATTCATATAAGATTCAAACGAATTGCTTTTTTCTTTTTTTTCTTCTTCGTCCCCATGATGAGCGGGAACTACTACGAGCTTCGGTTCAACGATCTTATCGCCGTTTGAAGCGTTGTTGTGTGGGGTTGAGTATAATTTTGACAGCAATAAAGCAAACAAAATCAAACTACTACATAAAACTTTCTTTCTTATCATTCACTCCCTTAATGCTATCCTATCCACGACTCCAATCGATCAAAAAATAGCTTGGTTCAAATTCAAGGGTACAAAGGTAAACACTATTTATTTAAAAAACAAATAGTTACATTACAGACAACTTAAAGTGGCTTTTTTAGCGTAAAAACGCAGCAAATTCAAGAAAAGACAAAAAGATAAGGATTTTTTCGCAAAACCCAAAATTATACCTAACTTTGTGGTTCACATTTTAGCAAAACACAATGCCATTCAGCAATAAAAGGAACAGTCGTGATGACAACTCCAGAAAGTCACGAGGCAACTCAGATAGCTTCAAATCTAGAGGCGATAAGAACAATAGTTTCGGAAAAAAATCATATGGGTCGAATGACCAATCTGAAAGAGGTTCTTTCAGAAAAGATGATAATCGTGAGAACAGATCATTCGGATCTAAAAAATTCTCAGACAAACCTCCTTTCCGAGGAGAGAACAATTCCTTCCGTTCAAAAGATAATTCAGAAAAATCCTTTGGTAGAGGAGGCCGCTCATTTGATAAAAATGATTCTTCAAGATCTTTTGACAAAAAAGATTCCTTCAATAAATTTGATAGATCAGAACGTTCTTTTGACAAAAAAGATAACTTCAAACGTTCCGATAGAAATGACTCTTCAAGATCTTTTGACCGTTCAGAACGTTCTTTTGATAAAAGAGATAGTTTCAAACGTTCCGATAGAAATGATTCCTCAAGATCTTTTGACCGTTCAGAGCGTTCTTTCGATAAAAAGGATAACTTCAAGCGTACAGACAGAAATGATTCCACAAGATCTTTTGACCGTTCAGAGCGTTCTTTCGATAGAAAGGATAACTTCAAACGTACGGACAGAAGTGATTCCACAAGATCTTTTGACCGTTCTTTCGATAAAAAAGATAACTTCAAACGTTCAGACAGAAATGACAGCCCAAGATCATTTGATAGATCAGAGCGTTCTTTTGATAAAAGAGATAATTTCAAACGTTCAGACAGAAATGACTCTTCAAGACCTTCTAACAGAAAGTTTGATGGCGAAAGAAGTAGAAATTTTGATGACAACAAAAACTTTGGTGATAAACAATATATTAAACGTCCAAAGAAAAAAGCAGAGGATGCAGAGGATGATGGCTTAGTTCGTTTAAACCGTTACATCGCCAATGCTGGTATTTGTTCAAGACGTAAAGCTGATGAGCTTATCATTGCTGGTGTTATTTGGGTAAATGGAGAACCTGTTACTGAATTGGGTACCAAGGTAGATCCTGCAACAGATGAAATCCGTTACAACAACGAACGTTTAAAACGTGAAAAAAATGTTTATGTTCTGTTGAACAAACCAAAAGATTATATCACGACTACAGATGATCCTCAGGAGCGTCATACCGTAATGGAACTTGTTTCTAAAGCGACAAAAGAAAGAATCTATCCTGTTGGTCGTCTTGACAGAAACACGACGGGACTTCTTTTAATGACAAATGATGGTAGTCTTGCTGAAAAACTTTCACACCCGCGTAACAGCATCAGCAAAATCTATAATGTCGAGTTAAACAAAAGCCTTACACAAGGTGATTTTAACAAAATCAGCTTTGGTATCGAATTAGAAGATGGTGTAATCAAACCCGATGACTTGAGCTATGTCCAAGGTGGATCAAAACGTGAAGTTGGCATCCAAATCCACTCAGGAAAAAATCGTATCGTACGTCGTATTTTTGAGTCATTAGGATATGAAGTCGTTAAATTGGACCGTGTGGTTTATGCAAACTTAACGAAAAAAGATCTTCCACGTGGCCGCTGGAGATATTTAGAGGAGCGTGAAATCGTGCAATTAAAGCACCTGATTTAATCGCTTAAGAAGATAAATAAAAATAAAGGACGGTCATTCAGTTAACCGTCCTTTATTTTTTATATTTGCTCTTTCAAATAAAAAAACAAAGAATATGACTGATCCGAAAACACTTTCATCCGTTGCGGAATTCCATAAAACATTCCAACATCCAATCCTAGACAGCCCTACGATTCCATCTGAACAAAGATGTGCCCTACGGGTATCGTTGATCGCTGAGGAATTAAAAGAATTAGAAGAAGCCATCCAGGATAAGGATTTGGTAGAGATTGCAGATGCCCTATGTGACATTCAATATGTACTTGCTGGAGCGGTATTAGAATTTGGCTTAAAAGATAAATTCTCAGCACTTTTTGATGAAGTTCAGCGTTCCAATATGAGCAAAGCATGTAAAGATGAGGCAGAAGCTATCGCTACGCAGGAGCACTATAAATTAAAAGGTGTAGAATCCTATTACAAAGAAGTTGATGGGAAATTTCTGGTATTCAGAACAGCTGACAATAAAACGTTAAAATCTATCAATTACTCTCCAGCGGATCTGAAAACGATTGTTGAGGGCTAAATAAAAAAAGGAGAATCGTATCCTTTTTCTTTAGGTAAACAACAAAGGCTTCTTTAAAGAAGCCTTTGTTGTTTTTATAGCGCGATATACATTAAACGCGATAGCATACGATGATCTATCAAAAAAGTAGAAATATTAAGGGATGCTAAAAAAGACTGCCCTGCACGACTTGGCGTGCTTCCAATCCCTTATCGATGTACGTCTGAATACCTGATTTCGGTAAGCCCCAATTCGGAGCAATTAACAATTCTTTATCTGCAATGCCGAAAATACGTTGAATGATTAGATCAGGACGCAATCGAGGAATAAACTTCGCTAAGAATTCGGTATAACCTTCCATAGAGAAAAGTTCGAAAGGTTCACGTTTGAACTTAACCCCCATAATAGATCCTTCTACAATATGTAGGTGATGCAACTTCACAAATTTAATTTGTGGAAAGCGGTTGATTTCATCTGCATATTTCAACATCATTTCTTCAGATTCCCACGGGAAGCCAAAGATAGTATGCACACAAAGCTCCAAAGGAGTATCTTTCAGCATATCCATGGCCTGAACAAATTCGTCGTGGGAACAGCCTCTATTGATCTGCTCCAATGTATCGTTGTAGATCGATTCCATACCCATCTCCAAATCTACATCGTAACGATCAGTATAAGACTCCAACAATGCAATCTTTTCAAAATCCAAACAATCAGGACGTGTACCAACAGAAAGCCCCAAAGTATTTTCAGGATCAATACTTAAGGCCTCATCATACATCATTTTCAGTAGATGAGTCGGCGCATATGTATTTGTATTTGGTTGGAAATAAATAATAAACTTCTCGGCGCCATAGCTATTGCGTGCTCTTTCAATACCCGATTCTACCTGCTCCCGTATCGAAGGAATTTTCCGGGCAGTATCCGGTGTAAAAGAATCTACATTACAGTAAGTACAACCACCATAGCCCTTACTACCATCACGATTGGGACAAGTAAAATTACCATCCACAATCACTTTAAACACTTTCTGTCCGTTATACTTTTGCTTTAAATAAGCCCCGTAATGATTATACGGTTTAATTCCGTTGTCCAATAATGTACCCATTGCGCTGCAAAGTTACTCAATAAAAATCATATGTGACCATTACTTTCTCAGGATCAAATGTTAAACTGATACGGCCATCACGAAAATCCTCCCAAGATAATTTATACGAACTATCCTTAACTGTTTTCTCCAAATCGAAGTAACTTCCTTTTATGGCTAAATTGGGAGAATTGTCGTAATAAGTAGGTAAACCGTAATAGAAAACGAAAAATTGTTCAAATTCCTTAAATGACAAATATCTTCTTATACTATCTTTATTTCTTGAGATCAATATCTCAATTTTCTTTAGTCTGCCATTTCTATAAAAATAATCAAGTGTTCGATAATACAGTGCATTCAACCATTTACCACCAATAAATTGGATATGACCTGGATCGATCACTACCATTGTATCCTTACTATGTGTATATGTTCCAAATTCCCCTATATAAGATCTCTCCCCGAGATGAATAATATATTCGCGAGCTATATTGGCAGATCTACCATCTTTATTTGCCGGTATCCACTTTGATATGGAAGAAAATTTATGATTCATTTCCTCAGTTTTATCCACATACCCAATATTGCTGGAAACAACTTTGACAGTGCTATCCTTACTAACCTCGAACCCAACATGCGCTTTATAATCGAGATTACCCCAACTATCTTTCCACTTTTCATTTAACTGCCTATAAAAATCAACAATACCTATCTTGGGGGTTGGAAGATAGTTTTCATAGGAAACAAAAATGTAATCCTGTCTGTCTTGGCAAATACCTAATCTCAAATTAAACAAAAGAAGGCAGACGATGATCAAACTATTTCTCATATGGCCAGTAAGTAATATTTACAGCAATATACAAAAAACCTAGATACGGGAGTTCTAGAAAAGGCGAGATGCTGCACAAGGAAAGTACTTAAACGAAAGAAGCCCTTGACTGTTTCCAGCAAGGGCTTCCGTGTAAAAAAAGGCACCGACCTACTCTCCCACCTGTTACGGCAATACCATC
>Ga0222426_101011_pt1 | contig 12834 bp, 18 predicted proteins | sample 2B50Ametagenome_FD_180087 | JGI IMG/M metagenome (GOLD analysis project Ga0222426, IMG submission 180087) | Enriched microbial communities from leaf-cutter ant dump, University of Wisconsin, Madison, United States - 2B50A (version 2) | ecosystem: Environmental > Terrestrial > Nest > Insects nest... | reverse complement strand
GACATCACCGCGTGCAGGTTGACGGGCGTGAGCGTCACGTGGTCGGGCCGTGCGTAGTCCAGGAACTTGTCGATGGTGGCGTCGAGCTGCACGATGTCGGCCACCATGTGTTCGCGGGCGACCTCGTCGTTCACGCTCATCTCGGTTTCGAGCCGCAGGCGCGCCAGCGGCGTGCGCAGGTCGTGCGAGATGCCGGCCAGCATCACGGCGCGGTCCTGCTCCAGCTTGGCGAGCTTCTGCGCCATGCGGTTGAAGCCGATGTTCACCTCGCGGATCTCGCTGGTCACCACCTCCTCGTCAAGGTGGCTGGCGGCGAAGTCGCCGTCCTTCACCCGGTTGGCGGCGTAGGAGAGCTGCTTGAGCGGCCGGTTGATCAGCCGCGCGATCACCGCCGCGCCCGCCAGCGACAAGGCGCCGGCCGTGATCAGCCAGATCAGCCAGGTGCGGCCGCCCGCGGGGCTGAAGCGCGAGCGGTCCATCAGCAGCCAGTTGGGGTCGCCGTTGATGTTGAAGCCCACCCACAAGCCTTTTTCGCCGTTCACGCTCTGGGCCACGATGGTGTCGGGGCCCAGGCGCTGGGTGAGTTCGTCGGTCAGGCGGTTGCCCAGGGCCGAGCCTTCCAGCAGCTCGAATTTGTCCTTGGGCTCGCGCGGCAGGATGCGCACGCCCTCCTGGTCGGCCATGGTCTTGATGAGCGATACGCGCGCGATCGCGTCGGAATGCACCAGGGCCGCGCGGCTCAGGTTCACCAGCGAGGCGATCTGCTGCGCCGTCTGCAGCGTGCGCGGCTCGAATTCGAGCGCGCGCAGCGTCTGCAGCCACGCCAGGATGCTGCCCACCAGCAGCAGGGCCAGCAGGAAGAAGGTGCGCCAGAACAGGTTGAGCCCCACGCGCGCGCGCTGCTCCCGGGCCCTGCGGAACACTTCGAGCGGGGCGGGGCTGGTGGCGTCGGACGGAGCGGTCACGGAGCGCCGGAAGTCGGATCCCGGCGCGCCGTCGGTCTTGCGCATGAAGGAAAGGCTCAACTCGTTCCGTCCGGCACGAACACGTAGCCCACGCCCCACACCGTCTGGATGTAGCGCGGCGCGGCGGCGTCCACCTCGACCAGCTTGCGCAGGCGCGACACCTGCACGTCCAGGCTGCGGTCGAAGGGCTCGAACTCGCGGCCGCGCGCCAGCAGGGCCAGCTTCTCGCGCGACAGCGGCTGGCGCGGGTGGCGCACCAGGGCCTTGAGCATGGCGAATTCGCCGGTGGTCAGCGGCAGCTCCTCGCCGTTGCGCTGCAGCGCGCGCGTGCCCAGGTCGAAGGTGAAGGGGCCGAAGGTGACCACCTCGTTGTCTCCCGAAGGCGCGCCGGGCGCCTCTTGCGCCGGGCGGCGGCGCAGCACGGCGTGGATGCGGGCCAGCAGCTCGCGCGGGTTGAAGGGCTTGCCCAGGTAGTCGTCGGCGCCCACTTCCAGGCCCACGATGCGGTCCACGTCCTCGCCCTTGGCGGTGAGCATGATGATGGGCGTGCGGTCATTGGCGGCGCGCAGGCGGCGGCAGATGGAGAGGCCGTCCTCGCCGGGCATCATGAGGTCGAGCACGATGATGTCCACCGTCTCGCGCAGCAGCAGCCGGTTGAGCGCCTTGCCGTCCTCGGCAACCATGACTTCGAAGCCTTCCTGCGTGAGGTAGCGGCGCAGCAGGTCGCGGATGCGGGCGTCGTCGTCCACCACGAGAACTTTGTCGGTGCGATTGGTTGTTGTGGCCATGCAGATTCCAAGTCCTATTTGTAACAGAGCCGATTCTGACCAGTTGGAACGCCGAAGTTCGGGTTTGGGCGCCGGGTTTGACCAACTGTTACAACAATTGCCCGGTGCTGCGCGCGTGGTCTAGGAGGGCTTTCATGGCTGGCTTCTTGGCTGCTTCGGCTTCTGTCTCGAGCAGCATTAGCTCGCGCTCGAGCTCGATGTAGTCGATCTTTTTTACCGTGGCCAGGGCGATCACCTGCGGCCTTGTTGGGAAGCGCAGGCCTGATTTCCATTCGCTGATTCTTGAGGATGGAACCCCTTTGTCTGCAAGCGCTTTGCGGTCGTCGGGGGTGATGTTTTCGATTAGTTCTGCATACATGTTTAGCAATCTCCATTGAAAAAATAAATTACCAAATGTGTAATTGCGGGGTAAAATTACCAATAACGTAAACGGTAAAACGTAATACGTTCCCGGTAATACAAATGTACTGCATGGAGCCACCCAATGCCAGCCCTTCAACTCCTTCTCCCCGAATTCACCGCCCCTGAGGCGGTCAACCCTTGCGCCCCCATCGAAGTCGCCACCTTGATCGGTGGCGACGGTTGCGCGGTGGCTCGCGCCGTCAACGATGGGGGCGCGCCCGCCACCGGGAACGAAAAGCGCAAGGGTCGTAAGCCTGTGCATGCCAGCGCTGCCGCTCGCAAGGCTGCCTATCGCGCTAACAAGGCCCGCATCGATTTCACGGACAAACCCGCCATCGCGGCCACGTTGGACAAGCTCGCGTCGAGCCTCGATTGCAGCAAAAACGAATTGATGCAGTCCCTGGTTCGATTCGCCCTCACGAATCGCAACTGGGAGCAAGTCGGCCTGTACGGCTCCCGCCGTGATGGGGCGCTGCAATGAGCTTAAAAAATATTCAGTTGGCGGTCATCAACCCGATTGACCGGGATGCTGGTCGGTTTGAGGTGGTTGTCTACTCGGACGACGGTTTGCAGTTTGCGCGATTTGTTTGCGGTAGCGAGCGTGCGGCGGTGGCGCTGCGCAATGCCATTCGGGAGCATGCGGACTGCATGTATCACGTTGCTAACTATCGGGGCTATAGAGAATGAGTCCCGAAGACAAGCGCGATCTCCAATACCGCTGCCGCCGCGCCATTGCGGCCCCGGTCCCTGAGCGCATCCGCAACGGCAGCACGCGCGCTGCCGAAGACTACAAAGCCGCTGCTCAGCACTGCGCCGCCTACCTGCGCACGGGCCGCGATGCTGAGCGCGTGCGCCTGCACGTCCTGCGTCTTGAGGGCGCGCAGGGGTTGCTGCCATGACTGGCATTTTCACGAATCCCGCCATCGCGGCCGGCGCCGGTCGTCGTGGTCCGTATGCAGCGCCGGCCGGTGCTGGCTTCATCCGTCGCCAGCGTCTCGAAAAGGGCTTGACGCAGCCTGAGGCCGCGAAGCACTGCCGCGTGTCTCTGCGTTCCTTCCAGCGCGCCGAATCGGGCGACTACGTGGATCCGTCCACGCGCCGCGCAATCGAGCGCGCATTGGGGGCGCCATGGTGAAACCCGCCAATAGCCAGGTCCTGGCCGTTGCGGCCGCGAAACCCGCCACCGCGGCCGCGAGCGCCACGCACGTCCTCGCCCACTTTGCGCAGGCCGTCGCCGCCCCCCTTCCTGAGAGACAACCGGGGCCCCGCCAAAGCGCGAATAGCGCGTCGAGCGCAGCGAGCTTGGTGGGGGCGGGGTATGGGGTGCCAAACCCCATGTCAGCCGACGTGCAACCCGTGCCCGTCGAAGTCGCCCACGCCCTACGCACCCCCGCGCAAGGGATCGTTACCCGAATGGGCCGAGACCCGCAGGGGCTTGGTGGCGAAGCCATAGAGCCCGGTCCCGCAGGGATGCGCCCTGTCTGCTCTGGCTTCGTGCCCGATTGCCCGGACGCCTGCGCAACGTGCGCCCGTGCACGGACGCGGAGCGCGGGCGCGGGCGCCGGTGCGGGGCGCGCAGCAGCCATCCCCGATGGTAATCACGGGGATAACAAAAAAGAGGTGACCGAATGACCCGCCCAGCGAAATCGAAGCTGAACCAGCACGCAAAAACCTGCACCCTCGTGCTCGATGGAAACACCGTCAAGGCACGTCTGCAGGCTGAGCGAATCGAAACGAAGTCCATGGTTCACGTGGACTGGGTCCGCTTCACCTGCCTGCTGCGAAACGCTCCCGCTCCGGCGGTCGATGACCTTTTCCCTGCAGCAACGCCCAGCGCCATCAAGTGGGCGCCCAGCATCTTCGATGAGCGCTGGCACGAACTGCGCAAGCAACTGCTGCTCATGCCGGACCCCGACTACGCGGCCAGCGTTCAGGCAAAGGATTTGGCCGTCCGCATCGCGGAAGCCCTCGGCGCAGATTTCGAACTGCATCCAGAAGTGCGCAAGGGTCACGACTTCTACCGCTACCGCTGGAGCATCGTTCGCAACGCGGAAGAAGTCGCATGGGTCGGCTACCTCTCCAGCGGCGACAGCCCGCGCCAGTCCGCGCAGGCAAAGACCATCCACGCAAACATCTACGGCAGCGCAACCACTTTCGCTGAGCCCGGTTGGAACCATCGCATCGCGGACCTCTGCGACGAACTGAACGCCATCCTCACCCGCTGCGATCTCGCCCTTGACTTCTTCGAAGGCATCAGCGGCGGCATGGAGCGCATCAAGGCTGACTACATGGCGGGCCTGTGCGACAGCCACGGTAAACGCCTGAACTGCAACATGGTGGGCGACTGGGCCAATGGCAAAGGTCGGTCCTTCTACATCGGCAGCAAAGAAGCGGGCAAGCAAACGAACGTCTACGAAAAGGGCTTCCAGCTTTTCGGTGAAAAAGACGCTACCCCCTGGATGCGCGCAGAGCTGCGCTACGGCAACAAGTTTCGCGTCCTCGAAACTGACATGCTGCGCAGGCCGCAGGACCATTTCGCAGGAGCCAGCGAATGGCACGCCACGCTGCTGCGCGAGCACGAATTGCAAGTGCCGGTCACCCCTGAACCGGTCCCCTGCGAACCCAAGCTCGCAGCGCAAACCGTGGAAGCCGAAGTCACCCGCAACAAGCGCTGGGTCCGCGACGTAGCAGGCCCATCCCTGGCCCTGTGCTTCCAGCACATGGACGCTGAGGAATTCGCAGCCATCGTCGAAGGCGCAAAGCTGCCAGGACGCCTGCAGCGCTTCAAGCAACACGAAATCGCCGCCGTCTACAGCGCGGCAAAAGAGCGAGTTTTCAAGGGCTCGGACGCTGGCCACGTCCACGCATAGCCCAAAGCAAGGCCGCAACCAAAAGGAAACCACCATGCAATTCAAGTCTGAAGTCGTCGTCCACGGCGTCAAGGAAAGCGCAGGCAGCATCGACGGTCGCGCATTCAGCAGCACCGTTTTTCACTGCGAAGTGGACATCGCTGAAAACAGCGCAGGCCGCTCCATCGGCCGCGCGACGCGTCCCTTCAAGCTGGGTGACGCGAAGGAATTCGACAAATGGGCGCACCTCGGCGCATCGCTGCCCATCAAGGCCATCGCGACCTTCGAAATGGCTGCTGCTGCGCAGGACGGCACCAAGATGGTCCTGGTCGATATCCGCCCCGTCGAGCAAGCCAAAGCCGCAACGCCCAAGGTGCAGTAATGGCCTACGTCATCCAGTCGGCTTTTACGGGCGCATTTCTCGCCCCCTCGTATGAGGACGGACAGCCCGAATGGGTGATGTTGCTTCGTGACGCTGTGCCCGTCGAAGACCTTGAAACCTGCGCGCAGCTGATCGAGGACCACGTTGACTACTTTCACCGCGCGCAAGTGGTGGACCTCAACGAACTGCACCGTCCTGTAGCGCTGTGAAAGCAAAACAGGCACCTACCCATTAACTGCGAAACATCGCAAAACGTACCCGGGAACGAACATGAGTGCTGAGGAAATTCGAGTGGCCTATGTCGCGATGCTTTGCGGCTGGTGCGGTGCGGGTCTGTTCTGGCTCTATCTGCGCGGCCTGGATTGGCTGGGTTCGCGTGTTGAGCGTGCTGCGCGAATTCATTCCGCTCGTCGGCGGGCCATGGGTGCAGTTGAGTGATTTCAGCCGGTAGCCCTCCAGCGTTGGGAAACGTCGAGGGCCTCCGGGTGCAATCCCGCACCGTTTTTTATAGGAAATCAAATGAACCGTTTCAACACCCAATCGCGTCGTTTCGCTTCCCGCGCCGCTGCCGTTGCCCTGGCCCTGGCTGGCTCCGCTGCAGCGATGGCTCAGGAAGCCGAAAGCGCCGGTACGCAGATTCTCGCCAAGGTCAATGCGGGTCTGTCCACGGGTCAGGAAATCGCCATCGCGGTGGTTCTCGGCTTGTTTGCCATCTGGGCTATCAAGCTCCTGTGGCGCTCGAAGTAAGGGCGGGGCGCTGATATGTGGCAAGTGGGTCCCGCGTGCTACGGCACGAAAACCGCAGCGCTGCAAGCGACTGCTTCGGCCCAGTCCGGCGCAGTAGTGCAGCAGGGCGGCGGGGCCTACGTTGTCACCGTCTCGGCGGTGGCGGACAACGGTATTGAGTACACGTTGACGCCTCTCGCCGGGGGTGCGTCCAGCACGGTGCAGGTTCTGCAGGACCCTATGCCGTGCAACCTTCTTACGGCATCGGATGTTGGCCCTGTTGCGTGGGGAATATTCGGTGGTTGGATGATTATTTTCGTAATTGCCAAAGTTTGGAAACAAGGGGCCAGTAATGACACCTGAGGCATTAATTTATTTAGTCGCAATATTGGGGGCGTCATGGATTATCGTAAGTTCGTAATTCTTGGCGCCTTTTTTGCGTCTGCCAGCGCGTCGGCTGGCTATGCTCAATTGGCGCCGCCCCCTGGCTGGAGTCCTGGTTCTTATGCTCCATCAGCGAATGATGCGAGTTATGGCAGGGTGATTTACTCGCCCAATGGGCCTACTACTACGGTTGGTGGGCAGGCCGTGAAGATGCCTGCCGCTTATCGTTTGGCGGCTAATGCCCCTCGGATTGCCGCTGCTGCTATTTTCATGCATCCGTATGTGCGTGGCGCTGCGGCTATTGCTACGTGGCTTGGTCTTGCTGGCCTTGCGTATAACGTGGGTACGGGGTTATGGGAGCGTTCTACGGCTGGTGATTATCCGGTCTCGGATGCTTATCGTTATACGTTTCTTACGGGTTATCCTTGGTATAACACGGGTGTCGAGGCTTGTAATGCTTACGGTCAGATAGCGTTTCCTAATTACGCTGTTGTTTACGTACCGTCCGGCACGTGTAATTTTGTTGGGATTTCGAGCACACAAACTAGGTATTTGCGCCGGGAGGGTAATGCCACCGCCTGCCCAGCGGGTTGGTATTCGACGCCTGCCGGGTGTGTGTCAACGCCGCCTCCAAAGACTGTTACGCAGCAGGAATTCGAGGATGCGCTGGCTCCTAAGCCGATGCCTGAGCGCGTGCCGCAGGAGTTGCCTCAGCCTACGCCGCTCCCCATTGAAACGCCGTCTCCATGGATTAATCCAGATCCTGGCGCCAGCCCTCAGCACAAGCCATTTTTCGTTCCAAATGGCAACCCTGTTCCCAATCCTAATTTCGACCCTAATAGTCCGGTTGGTCCCAATAATCAACCGTATATACAACCGGGCACGAAAATCCAGCCAAGCCCTACGGCTTCTCAGCCCTGGCGCGTTGATTTTCAGCCTGTAAATCGCCCTCAGAATTCACCGGAACCTAAGCCCGATCAACAGGAGGATGACGGAACGGGCGATAAGGCTAAGAGTGAAGATGAGCAGACTCTTTGCGAGAGACATCCGGACATAATTGCATGCCAAAAGCTGGAGATGCCGGAAAAGGTCAGTCTCGAATCTAAGGCGGTAGATTTTGATTTTACGCCGGAGTCTGGATTTTCCGGTGCCGCTGTTTGCCCTGCGCCAATAATGGCCTCTATATTCGGTTATCAGTTGGCATTTTCTTGGCAGGGCCTTTGTGATTCGCTCTCATTAATTAAGCCGTTGCTCCTGGCTATGGCTTGGCTAAGTGCCGCGTTTATTCTGCTGGGGAGAAACGAATGACAGCTATTCTCCAATGGATAATCACATACGCGATTGTCCGAGCCTTGGTGTCAATCGGTATTGGCATTGTGACTTACGGGGCGGTTATTGCGGCAATTACTCAGGCAATCGGATATGCAAAAGAGGCATACAACACCATGCCTGTGCAGGTGTTGCAGTTCCTGGCGATTGCTGGTGTCCCTGAGTTTATGGGCATTATCTGCGGTGCTGTAATAGCCCGCGCCTCGTTGCAGTTTGTCAAGCGTTTGGCGTTGATCGGGGGTTGATGTGATTACCATTTTCACGGGTCAACCTGGGGCCGGGAAAACCGCTGCATTGGTCGATTTGCTTGATAGGGAGTTGAGGGGGCGGCCTCTCTTTGTGCACTTTGATGAGTCTGAGAGGCTGCGTCCTGAGCAAAAGCTCTTGGCAGAAACGCTGCAGATTCCGCACACGCGCTGCCATGCGTCTAAGTGGCATGACGAGTTGCCCGATGGTGCTGTGCTGGTCGTTGATGAGGCCCAAGGCGTGTGGCGTGCCGCTGGCCCAGCAAGCAAGGTTCCTGCTGCGATTCAGGCCCTGGAAACGCACCGTCATTCCGGCGTCGATGTGTTCGTTACAACGCAGTCTCCCAAGCTTGTTAATAGCGCCTTTCGCGCCCTTGTCGGTCGGCATGTCCATATTCGCGATACAGGCTGGATGGGGCGTTGGTGGTACGAATGGCCGGAGTGCAATCCGGAGCTGGCCTGGGCGCGCTGTCAGAACAAGCGGCGGTACACGCTCCCCAAGAGGGTCTTCGGCCTTTACCGTTCGTCTAACGAACACACAAAGGTGCCGCGCAAGATTCCGCCGCTGGTTTATGGGTTGGCCGTGGCCGTTGTTGGAATCGTTGGCTTGGGCGTCAACATGTGGCGAACCCATGGCAAGACCGAGGCGCCTTCGATGGTGCCGTCTGCTCTTGCTGCGAAACCCGCCACGCAGGCCGCGTCCGTGCCTCCGGAAAAGGCATTCATCGACGATAGGGTGGATTTCCTGCCGCGCATTTCAAACAAGCCCGAATCGGCGCCTGCTTACGACGAAGTGCGCCGGGTTATTAATATGCCGCTCGTCTCTGGGGGTGTTTGTTTTCGCGGCGAGTGTCGGTGTTTGACTCAGCAGGGCACTGACGCGGGCCTAAGCGATAGGGAGTGCCGCGAGTGGATGCAGCGCAGGCCATTCGACCCGTACACACAGCAGGAGCGGCCTATCGCTTCTCGCGCCGGTAGCGCTTCGGTGAGTACACAGTCTGCACAGGTTCAAACCGCGTCTGCTCCTTCGGAGTCCGCAAACGTAGTCCCCTTGCCCTCCGGCGTTTCAAACCCGCATGCAGAAGCGCGAGGCCCTTTATTGCTCCCGCCAGGGTCGCCAGTGCAGCCAGCACTATCCATGGATGGGCAGTTGCCCATTGCGCCGCCTTCGTTATTGAGTCCATACCGTCGATCTTAGTGCTGCGCGCTTGCTGCGATCTAAGGCTCTTTTCGTCGGATCGATGCCTCGGTATTGCCGCTAAGTTTCGGCGTTTCGTTCCCGGTCACAAGATTTAGGAGGGGGTGATGTTGGTTGGTTATGCGCGGGTCAGTACAAAGGAGCAGGAAACACGGTTGCAGCTTGATGCGCTACGGCGTGCGGGGGTGCGTCGTGTGTTTGAGGAAAAGGCCAGTGGTGCGGCCGCTGACCGTCCTGTATTGGCTGAGTGCTTGGCCAGCCTACGTAAAGGGGATGTGCTAGTTGTTTGGAAGGTGGACCGGGTTGCTCGGTCGCTGGGGCACCTGCTGGCTATCCTTGATCATTTGGATGCTGTGGGCGCCCGCATTCGGTCGTTGAATGAGCCGCTGGATACGTCATCGCCCTTGGGGGTTTTTGTCCTGCAGAGCCTGGGTGCCATTGCTCAGCTTGAACGTTCGATGATTCGGGAACGAGTGTTTGCGGGGCAGGTTGCCGCTATGCGTGCTGGGGTTCGTTTCGGGCGCCCTCGGCTTCTTGGTGGGCGTTCTGCGGAAGTCTGCGCTATGTTTGCGGCGGGCTTGTCGAAGTCGGAGATTGGGCGGCGGCTTGGGGTGAGTCAGTCAACGGTTCGGCGGTCGCTGCAAGATGCGGAAGGGTTGCCTCGTCGGGTGTATAAGCCGCGTCCTGTCTATGACGCGGTGTTCTTGTCTTGAGGGTTCAGGGCGAAGCCCTGAATTTTTTTCCGTGCGCTTGCGTAGTGAATAAAAAAAAGCCCGGTTTCCCGGGCCTTTCTTTTTGTCGCGTTCACCAAAAGTAACATGTTTTGCCGAGCTTCGCATGCTGGGGCACAGGGCTTCACCCAAGGCGCCTCGCGGGGCGGTTAAGGTGGTGCCCCGCACGGCCCACCGAAGGGCGGTGCTTTGCTGCAAAGGATCCTCTGTCCATGAAAAAAACTACCAAATTGATAGCTGTCAGCGCTTTACTGGCCTGCGCTGGAAGCGTTTTTGCCCAAAACAATGCAGCCGCCGGCGAACCGCGCAACGTGGTGCAGCTGTCGGCCTCGGGCACGGTGGAAGTCCAGCAGGACCTGCTGGTGCTGAGCCTCGCCACCACCAAGGAAGGGGCCGACGCCGCCACCGTCCAGGCGCAGCTCAAGCAGGCCCTGGACGCGGCGCTGGCCGAGGCCAAGCGCAATGCGCAGCCGGGCCAGCTGGACGTGCGCACGGGCCCCTTCGGCCTGTACCCCCGCTATGGCAAGGACAGCAAGATCACCGGCTGGCAGGGCCGCGCCGAGCTGGTGCTGGAAGGGCGCGACTTCGCGCGCATCACGGCCACGGCGGGCAAGATCCAGACCCTGGCGATCAACAACGTGGCCTTCGGCCTCTCGCGCGAAGCCCGCGCCAAGGTGGAAGGCGAGGCCCAGATCCAGGCCATCGAACAGTTCAAGGCCCGCGCGGCGGAGCTGGCGAAAGGCTTTGGATTCAGCAACTACAGCCTGCGCGAGGTCGCGGTGAACAGCAACGAGATGCTGCCCGGCCCCCGCCCGCGCATGATGGCCATGGAGGCCAAGGCGGGTTCGTTCTCCGATGCGCCCGTGCCGGTGGAAGCGGGCAAGGCCCAGGTCATAGTAAACGTATCTGGCTCGGTGCAGATGCGTTGATTCTTTGGGTTAAATCGGCCTCCAGCGCTTATCCAGAAAGCGCTGGCAGCTATCATTTTTGCCGGCGGCGTTTGAAACCGGCGCGCCCCAGGCCAGCAGACGCCGTGGAACTGGCTCCGCCAGGCCACCGGCGTCGTCCCCCTTCCCGGCGAAGCCGAGAGAAGGGGGAAGCCGCGCAGCGGCTCAGGGGGTTGTTCTTTACTGTGCAGCCCAGCCGCCGTCCATGTTCCACGCGACGCCGCGCACGTTGTTGGCGGCGGGGGAGCAGAAGAACACGGCCAGTTCGCCCAGTTCCTCGGGCGTGGTGAACTGCATGGAGGGCTCCTTCTCGCCCAGCAGCAGCTTCTTGGCGTCCTCGTTCGACAGGCCGTGCTCGGCGGCCTTGGCGTCCACCTGCTTTTGCACCAGCGGCGTCAGCACCCAGCCGGGGCAGATGGCGTTGCAGGTGACGCCCGTGGTGGCGTTCTCCAGCGCCGTCACCTTGGTCAGGCCCACGATGCCGTGCTTGGCGGCCACGTAGGCGGCCTTCTGGGCCGAGCCCACCAGGCCGTGCACCGAGGCCACGTTGATGATGCGGCCCCAGTTGGCGCTCTTCATCGCGGGCAGGGCCAGGCGCGAGGTGTGGAAGGCGCTGCTGAGGTTGATGGCGATGACCGAATCCCAGCGCTCTACCGGGAAGTCCTCCACATTGGCCACGTGCTGGATGCCGGCGTTGTTCACCAGGATGTCCACCTGGCCGAACTGCGAGGCGCTGTACTTCATCATGTCCTCGATGTCGGCGACGCGGCTCATGTCGGCGCCGTGGTAGGCCACCTGCGCGCCGGCCGCGCTGCCTGCGGCCAGCACTTCGGCGCGCGGGCCGTCCACGTCGCCAAAGCCGTTGAGCACGATGTTGGCGCCCTGGCGGGCCAGGGCCTTGGCGATGCCAAGGCCGATGCCGCTGGTGGAGCCGGTGACGAGGGCGGTTTTGCCTTTCAGCATGAGAGTCTCTCCGAATGAATTACGATGCAACGCAGCAATTATCCCGCGCTGTTCCCGGCCCCTGCACCCATGATTGAACCTACGCTGAACTACGTATCCTGCCCCGGCGCCGCCGCACCAGGTGACACATCGGGCAGCCCCATGCACCGCATGGCGTACTGGGAATGGAACGCCACGGGCAACCCGGCCCATCCGCACGTGGTGGTCTGCGTGCACGGCCTCTCGCGCCAGGGGCGCGACTTCGACACCCTGGCCCGTGCGCTGGGCCGCCATGCCCGCGTGGTCTGCCCCGACGTGGTGGGGCGCGGCCGCAGCGACTGGCTGGCAGACCCCATGGGCTACCAGATTCCGCAGTACGCGGCCGACATGCTCGCCATGCTGGCGCAGTTGCACCAGCAGGCGCCCATCGCCACGCTGGACTGGGTGGGCACGAGCATGGGCGGGCTGATCGGCATGGGCATCACGGGCCAGAGCGGCCTGCCGCTGCCCGTGCCGGTGCGCCGGCTGGTGCTCAACGACGTGGGCCCGGTGATCCAGTGGCAGGCGCTGCAGCGCATCGGCCAGTACCTGGGGCAGTTGGCGCGCTATGACACAGTGCAACAGGCGGCGGACGCCATGTGGGCCATCTCCACCAGCTTCGGGCCGCACACGCCCGAGGCGTGGCTGGCGCTGTCGCGGCCCATGGTCAAGGCCTTACCCGAGGGAGGCTTCACGCTGCACTACGACCCGGCCATCGCCGTGCCCTTCAGGGCCTTGACGCAGGAAGCCGCCACCGCAGGCGAGGCCGCGCTGTGGCAGCTGTACGACCACATCACGGCGAGCACGCTGCTGCTGCGCGGCGCGCAGTCGGACCTGCTCTCGCGCGAGACCGCGCAGGCCATGGCGCAGCGCGGGCCGCGCGCGCAGCTGGTGGAGTTCGAGGGCG
>Ga0222426_101009_pt1 | contig 12840 bp, 11 predicted proteins | sample 2B50Ametagenome_FD_180087 | JGI IMG/M metagenome (GOLD analysis project Ga0222426, IMG submission 180087) | Enriched microbial communities from leaf-cutter ant dump, University of Wisconsin, Madison, United States - 2B50A (version 2) | ecosystem: Environmental > Terrestrial > Nest > Insects nest... | reverse complement strand
GCCTAGGATTCATCTGGGCTGCTCCTTGGGCTCGGTGTGTGTTCGCAACTATCACCGTAGACCAAGAGCAGCCTTTCTTTTCTGAATCAATCGCTTAGCGCTTAAGTAAGTGCCATTCAAGCCTGTCCCCTTTTCCCTGACCCAGTAAATAGCCGCTCCCCCTCACCGATCCAGCATCAACCTCGGCATCTCCTCCAGCGGCACCCACAGTTCCCCTTGCCAATCCAGCAACATCACCCGGCGTGCCTGCCAGCTCATCAGTACGCGGCGGGGTGTGTGGTCGTCGGGGGTGTGTTGGTCGCGCAGGGTGGGGATGACTTCGCGGCTCAGCCATTGGTCCAGGTGCTGGCTTTCCGGGTGGCCGAAGCGGACCAGGGCCTTGTAGAGGCCGGCTTCGTTGATCATGTCGAGCGGTTCTTCGCTGTCGGTGGCGTAGCGGACGTGGATGCGGCGGGTTTCGTGGGGGCGGAAGCGGTGGTGGAAACGCTGGGGGTAGCCGAAGCCGAGGAGGCGGGCGAGGTCCTGGGCGGCGAACCAGGGTTGGTTGTCGATCATCACGCCGCGCAGGGGGCGGCCGTGGCGAATGAAGGTGGTTGGGGTGTATGCGTCGTGCATGGCTGGTGCTCCTACTGATTGCGTTGAAGCCACTTCCCGTCGCTGTCATTCGAAGGGAGGTGGAACGTGCGGGGTTGACAGACCGGCAGTAGGACCCGGCAGACCCGGAGGTCTCCCCGCACGATCCACCATGGAAGCGTTGCAGAAATTTCCGCAAGCGTGCGAGGGCGTGTGAAAAGCATTCGCCGTTTTCACATGCACTTTGGTGGCTGCATCGCGCCTACTGAGTTGGGCTGTCAAACCCGGCCACGGGACTGACCGTAGCCGGGGCAGGATAGGCAGGTCGCTGGAGCGGCGGAAGACGGATAATTTCCGAAATTCCCTGTAGGACAGGCCTTGGCGACAAGGCGGCGGATTTATCCCGGGCTGCCAGCCGGCTCTGCCTCCACCTCGATGTCCAGGCGCTGCAATTTGAAGCAGGCCGGTTCCACTCCGCCGTCCTGCGCCTCGCCGAGCAGGGCGATGTAGCGGCTTTCAGCCTCTTCCACCAGCAGCTTCTTGCCGCTGGCCAGCGGCAGCGTGGGGCAGAGGATGCGTGTCGTGCCGGCGTCGTCCAGCAGCAGGGCGTTGCGTGGGGCGCTTTCCTGCAGTTTGCTGCGCAGGGTGATGCGGCAGGCGCGGGGATGTTTCGAGAGCCAGGTGAGGGTGAGCAGGGCTTGGCCGTTGCCTGCCGGGGTGGCCCTGTCGACGCGCGCCAGTTGCCAGGGGGCTTCGGAGCCGGGGCGGATGCCGAGCAGGTCGCCGGCCTTGGGCGGTGGGGGCTCGCCGTTGCTCCAGAGCGCGGATACTCCGTTGGAAAGGGGCGTGACCTGGCTCAGCGCTATGACCGGGGGCCGCTCGGCGGCGCTTTCGTTGGGGGACTCGAATTCGATGGGCTCCAGGTGCGGCACTTCTTCGTCGAGCCCGCCCCGGCCGTCGCTGTGGATTGCCCAGACGTCCTGCGCCTTGGCCTGGAGGGCGAAGTGGCGGGCGTCCAGGGCGGCCTCGTCCTTGCCGGCGCCCAGGTGCTCCAGGAGTACGCCGAAGCCGTGGCAGGCTTCCCAGTCGGCGCCGGGCGGCTGGCCGCGCCAGCTGCGCAGCAGGTGGTCCTTGAGGTCGAACCCCTCTTTGGCGCCGCCGAGGCCCTTGAAGTGCTGCATCACCTTGAGCGCTTCGTCCAGTTGCAGGGCCTGGTGGCCCTCGGTGGCGGGCGTCTTGTCGATGTCGAGGAACGCTTGGTCGCGGTCGCTGGCGACGATCCAGCGGTCCGTGTCGCGGGCATTGTCCAGGCGGGCTGTCGAGGCGAGCGTTTCCAGGGATTCGATCAGCACCTGCAGGGCTTCCCCGGGCATCTGCAGGGGAGCGGAGCTGGCCAGCAGCAACGCGCCGAGGTAGCCGCGGCTGATGCTCTGGCTGCGGGCTTCCGGGATTTCCGGGTCCTTCACGTCGATGTCCTGCAGCGACGCCTGCCGGGCCTTGGCGTAGAGGCGATGGAGCAGGCGCCAGAAACCGGCCGGTGCCTCCTGGCCGTTGAGCAGGGCGCTGAAGTGGATTTCCTGGGCGCTGCGCAGCGTGCGCTGCAAGAGCAGTGCCTTGAGTTGCGCCTCGGCGCATTCGCCCCGGGCCAGGGCCCAGTAGCCCTGGATCAGCCGGCGGTGCAGGGCGGCGATGAGTTGCGCCGCCTTGTCCGCCCGCCGTCGCTCGGTGCTGCCCCGTCGGTCGCCGAGCAATTCGGCGAGGTTGTGCCCCAGGTCGAAGACTTCCGCTCGCGAACGCTCCAGTTGCTTGAGGCGTGTGGCTGGCGGCAAGTGTGCGGAGTCCAGGTCGACCAGGCGGTGGTAGAGGGTTCGTGTCCGGGTTGCCAGGTAGGCAACGTCGGGGCGCCGGGTGGCGTCGTTCGACTGCGTTTTCATCGCGGAAGGCTCTAGGTTGCGGTTCTCCAGAACTTGCCCGGAGACTGCTTGCTTCGCTATGCGATGGGTTTAGGACACATCTGAAAAACGCTGGGGAAAGGGCTTTTTGCATGGACTGTTGCGCGTCGGCGTGCTCGCAAGGGCCAGGAGCCCTGTGCTGGAGCCGCGGTTCCGTCCACTGCGCGAAGAGGATTTCTTGAGGCACTTCTGATTCCACGTAGGTGGCGTGGGTGGTGGCTCAATGGTTGTGTTTTAATGGCGCGGCCAGGTAACAAGATGTTTTCGAAGGATCGACGGGATGCAGTTCATTCCCACAGGCTGGATGCCAGGCCTTGTCTCGCCTCCTCCTGCCGTTCACGCCGGTACGTCCTGTAGCGGCTGCGTTTCCCGTGCTCGAACTTTCCTTCCTCGCATGCCTGCGCGCATGGGTTCCGCCGTGCGCGTCGGGTGCCCGGGCCCATCGTGGTTCCGGTTGCCATGGTGGCTCGATGGCATTGCCTGGCCATTGAGAGGATGGCCGTCGGCATTGGCTGGCGGCCCTGTTTATTGGATTTCCGAGGGGGAATGCAGTGTGAAGATGAAAATGTCCCGGGGCTTGTTGTTGGGCGTGGCGTCCGCCGCCCTGCTGACGGTCGGCGGTTGTGCCACGGAAAGCTCCAGGGCGCTGCCGGTGCAGCAGGTGGAGAGCGTCAACAAGCCGTATTCCGGCGTGCGTTCGCCCATTGCGGTGGGCAAGTTCGATAACCGCTCCAGCTATATGCGGGGCATCTTCTCCGATGGCGTCGACCGCCTTGGCGGCCAGGCCAAGACCATCCTGATCACCCATCTGCAGCAGACCAACCGCTTCAACGTGCTGGACCGCGACAACATGAGCGAGATCCAGCAGGAGGCCGCTATCAAGGGCCAGGCCCAGCAGCTCAAGGGTGCCGACTATGTGGTGACCGGCGATGTCACCGAATTCGGTCGCAAGGAGGTCGGCGACCGCCAGCTGTTCGGCATTCTCGGGCGCGGCAAGACCCAGGTGGCCTATGCCAAGGTCGCGCTGAACATCGTCAACATCAGCACCTCCGAGGTCGTCTATTCCTCGCAGGGGGCGGGCGAGTACGAGCTGTCGAACCGCGAGATCATCGGCTTCGGCGGCACCGCCAGCTATGACTCCACGCTCAACGGCAAGGTCCTCGACCTGGCCATGCGCGAGGCGGTGAACAAGCTGGTGAACGCGGTGGACAGCGGCGCCTGGAACCCGGCCCGATAACCCGAAGGAAAGCAGGGAGTAGTGATGTTCATGGGTAAGAACTTTGTTTCCAGGGGCTGCCTGGTGGCGCTGGTGTGCGCAGGCGTGGCGTCGCTTGCCGGGTGTTCCTCGCCGAAGACGCTGTACCAGTGGGAAAGCTACCAGTCCCAGGTCCACGACTATTTCACCAGCGAGGCGAAGGAGGCGCAGGCCGAGGCGCTGGAGCGCGACCTGCAGAAGATCGCCGCCACCGACGGCCATGTTCCGCCGGGCTATCACGCGCAACTGGGCCTGTTGTATTCGAGCCTGGGCAAGGACGACCAGATGGTCCAGCAGTTCAATACCGAGAAGGCGCTGTTCCCGGAGTCGTCGGCCTACATGGATTTTCTGCTGAAGAACGCAAGGCAGGGAGGTAGCAAGTGATGTGGAACCCGATCAAGACTCTGCTGGCCCTGTTTGCGCTGGCGCTGCTCGCCGGTTGTGCGCCGCAGAAGACCGTCGACTACTCCGCCTACAAGCAGGCCCGGCCGCGCTCGATCCTGGTGCTGCCGCCGCTGAACGATTCGCCGGACGTGAAGGCGACCTACAGCATGCTCTCGCAGGTGACTTTCCCGCTCGCCGAGGCCGGTTACTACGTGCTGCCGGTGGCGCTGGTGGCCGAGACGTTCCGCCAGAACGGCCTCTCCACCCCGGCGGACATCCATGCGGTGTCCCCGGCGAAGCTGCAGGAAATCTTCGGTGCGGATGCGGCCCTGTACATCACCGTGACGCAGTACGGCACCAGCTACATGGTGCTGAGCAGCGCGACCGTGGTGACCGCCGGGGCCAAGCTGGTGGACCTGAAGTCCGGCACCACCCTGTGGACGGGAAGCGCCACCGCTTCCAGCGAGGAGGGCAGCAGCAACAACGGCGGCCTGCTGGGCATGCTGATCACCGCGGCGGTCAAGCAGATCATCAGCAGCGCCCAGGATGATGCCGGCTACCCCATCGCCGGGGTCACCAGCCAGCGCCTGCTGTCCGCCGGGCAACCGGGTGCGCTGTTGTACGGCCCGCGTTCGCCGAAGTACGGCACCGACTGACCCGTCGAGGCCGGGCGAAGGGATGAGGTTGTCTCTTCTGCCGCCGGCAAGGATGGGCCCGGCGTCCCTGCCATGACCCATCCACCCTCAGCAAGGGCCCGCCCAGCTTTCGCCGGGCGGGCCTGGCGGGGGAATCAGACGATTCTGATCAGACGCGGAAATGGCTCACCAGCGTCTGCAATTGCCCGCCCAGGCGCGCCAGTTCCACGCTGGAGGCGGCGACTTCTTCGCTGGCCGCGGCGGTCTGTTCGGAGACGTCGCGCACGCTGACCACGCTGCGGCTGATTTCCTCGGCCACGGCGCTCTGTTCCTCGGCCGCGGTGGCGATCTGCTGGTTCATCGCCTGGATGTTCGACACGGTGCGGGTGATGCTGCCCAGGGATTCGCCGGCCTGGCGGCTCAGGGCCACGCTGCTGGCGGTCAGTTCGCGGCTGCCGAGCATGACGCTGGAGACCTGGCGGGTGCCGCTCTGCAGGCCGGCGACCAGGGCTTCGATCTCTTCGGTGGACTGCTGGGTGCGCTGGGCCAGGGCGCGGACTTCGTCGGCCACCACGGCGAAGCCGCGGCCGGCTTCCCCGGCGCGGGCGGCTTCGATGGCGGCGTTGAGGGCCAGCAGGTTGGTCTGCTCGGCCACCGACTTGATCACGTCCATGACCTTGCCGATCTTCTCGCTCTCCTGTTCCAGGCGCTGCATGGCGTCGGCGGAGCGTTCCACTTCCTCGGCCAGGCGCTCGATCTGTTCCACGGCCTGGTTCACCACGCGGTCGCCGTCGTGGGCTTCGCGGTCGGCGGCGGACGCGGCCTGGGAGGCCTGCTCGGCATTGCGCGCCACTTCCTGCACGGTGGCGGACATCTCGTGCATGGCGGTGGCCACCTGGTCGGTTTCCACCTTCTGGCTGTTGGCGCCGGCGCTGGTCTGCTCGGTGACCGCCGACAGTTCCTCGGCGGCGCTGGCGATCTGCGTCACGCCATCGCGGATGCCGCCGATCAGGTCGCGCAGGCTGTGGCTCATGCGCTGCATGCTCTGTTGCAGGCGGCCGAGTTCGTCGCGACGCTCGACCTGGATGTCGCGGGACAGGTCACCGGCGGCGATGCGGTCGACCACTTCCATGGTGGCGTGCAGCGGGCGGGTGATCTGCCGGGTGATGACCACCGCGGCCAGGCCGCCCAGTACCAGGGCCAGCAGGGTGAAGAGCACCTGCAGGTTGCGGGCGCGGGCGCTTTCGATGTCGCGGCGGTCCAGTTGCAGCTGGTAGAGGGATTCGCTGAGCTTGACGATGTCCTGGCCCTGGGTGGTCATTTCCTTGCGCGCCTGGACGATGGCGGCCATGTTCGCCCGCAGGGCCTGTACGCCCTCGCGGTAGCCGCGCAGCGCAGCGCCCAGTTGCTGCACGCGGGCCGCCAGGTCGGGGCCGAGGGTGCTTTCCAGCGTCGGTAGGCTGGCGAGGCTTTCGTCGAGGTGGCGGGTGACGCCGTCGCCATCGCGGGACAGGGCGGTGGCCAGGTAGTCGCGCACGTCGTAGCGGGCCTGCAGCAGGTCCTCGCGGGTGCGGCTGATGGCCTGGTAGCGGGCGGCGCGTTCTTCGTCGGCCGGGGCCTTGAGCACGTCTTCCTGCAGTTGCGCGGTCAGCTCGCCGGCGCGGGCGGCCTCGCCTTCCAGGGCGCGGCGGGTGGCGCTGGCGTTCTGGTAGCCGCTGCGCATGGCGGCCAGGGATTTCTCGTAGTCGGCGATGACGCCGCCCAACTGGTCGAGCATGCGCACGTTCTCGGGGCTGACGAAGTAGCCGCGCAGTTTCTGCTGGTGCGCCTTGAATTCGCCCAGGGCGCTCATGACGGCGCCGGCTTCCTGCTCGCCGCCGTCGGCGATCATGTATTGCAGGCGGGTGATGCGCAGCTTGGTGAGGCGGGCGTTGAGCTCGGTGATGTCGCTCATCCAGTTGCTGCGGTCGATCAGCGAGCCCAGGCCGACCCAACTGACCACGGCGAGGATGGCGGTAAACGCCAGGACCACGCCGAAGCCGAGGGCCAACTTGAGGTTCACGCTCAGGTTGGATATCCAGCTATGCATTGACGATCTCCAAAGAAGGTTCGGTGAAGGCAGGCCATTCGGAGATTGTTCTTGTCGAGGCCATGGCAAGGCGCACCGCGCCAGGGAGGTGTTATCGGCAGGGCATGGCGGAACCGTAGGAAAAAGTGAGAAAAATCTGACGCCAGAAACGAGGCGCACCGTTCCGGGGGCGGCTCAGCCCCCGGTTATCCACAACGCCAGCAGCGGCACCAGGTTGAGCAGCAGGATGCCGATCTTGTACACCGCCATGCCGCCGTAGTGCAGGGCGTCGAAGGCTTCCCGGCCCAGGCCGAACCAGTGCCTGTGCAGGCGGTACAGGCCGTCGTGGGCGAGGCTGAAGGCGCCGAACCAGAGCAGCAGCACGGCGTAGTTGAGCAGGGTGCACCAGAGCAGGAATTCCTGCGGGTCTCTGACGTTCATGGCGATCTCCCGGGCGTTTTTTCATTCGAGGGCGTCTATGTCGGACGGTTCCGACACTCGCCGAACGTCGCGGCCAATGGCGGGGCGGCCGGCCGCCGTGGATAATGCGCCGCTGCCGTGCCGCGGCTTTGCGGCGTGGCCCGCGGCCGGTTCCCGCGCGGTGGTGGTCGCCCCGCTGCGCCCGTGGTTTCCCGGCCCCTCTCCCTGGTCCTCTCGTCCGCCGTGCGCAGCGTCGCCCGGCGAGGTAGCCCCATGTTCAGCCCGCTCGTCACCTTCCCCGCGCTCTACACCGCCACCCTTCTGATGCTGGCCGGCTCCGGCCTGTTCACCACCTACATGGGCCTGCGCCTGACCGCCGAGGGCGCCGGCGACCTGTGGGTCGGCGGCCTGATGGCGGCCTACTATTTCGGCCTGGTCTGCGGCGGCAAGTTCGGCCACAAGCTGATCGCCGGCTTCGGCCACATCCGTTCCTACGTGGCCTGCGCGGGCCTGGCCACGGTGATCGTGCTGCTGCACGCGCTCATCGACACCCTGGCGGTCTGGGTGGCGCTGCGCTTCGTGATGGGCGCGGTGATGATGAACCAGTACATGGTGATCGAGAGCTGGCTCAACGAGCAGGCCGAAGGGCACCAGCGCGGCAAGGTGTTCGCCGGCTACATGGTGGCGGTGGACCTCGGCCTGGTGCTCGGCCAGGGCCTGCTGGCGGCGAGCCCGGCGCTGGACTACAAACCGTTGCTGCTGGTGGCGATCTGCTTCTCCGCCTGCCTGATCCCGCTGGCGCTGACACGCCGGGTGCACCCGGCCAAGCTGGTGGCGGCGCCGCTGGAGATCGGCTTCTTCTGGAAGCGCGTGCCGCAGTCGCTGGGCACCATCTTCGTCGCCGGCCTGATGGTCGGCGCCTTCTACGGCCTGGCGCCGGTGTACGCCAACCGCAACGGGCTGGACACCTCGCAGTCGAGCCTGTTCGTCGGCATGTGCATCGTCGCCGGCTTCTGCGCGCAGTGGCCGCTGGGCTGGCTGTCGGACCGCGTCAACCGCAGCTGGCTGATCCGCGGCAATGCGCTGCTGCTGTGCATGGCCGCCGCGCCGATGTGGGGGCTGATCCAGCTGCCCTACTGGGCGCTGCTGGCCAACGGCTTCGTCACCGGCATGCTGCTGTTCACCCTCTACCCGCTGGCGGTGGCCCTGGCCAACGACCACGTCGAGCAACCTCGGCGCGTGGCGCTCTCGGCCATGCTGCTGACCACCTACGGGGTGGGCGCGTGCATCGGTCCGCTGTTCGCCGGCGCGCTGATGAGCCACTTCGGCCCGGGCATGTTCTACATGCTGGTGTCGGCCTATGCGCTGCTGCTGATCTTCTGGGTGCAGCCCCGGCGCGTCACCGGCATCCACCGCGTCGACGAGGCGCCGCTGCACCACGTGGCCATGCCCGACACCGTCAGCCCCATGGCCGCCACCCTCGACCCGCGGGTGGAAGAGGTGCCGGAAGAGCTGGTGGTGGAGGCCCCGCCGAGCATCGGCCGCTCCGACGGTTCGCCCAACCAGGCGAGCTGATCCGCAGAAATGAGAAAGCCCGGCGAATGCCGGGCTTTTCTTTCACCTTGCGGTGTACTGCGCGTTGCTTCAGGCCTGACGGAAGTGGGCGTTGAAGACGGTGTCGCCACCGGATTCGGCAACGCTCATGGCGCCGTGCAGGCGGTCGATGGTGTGGCTGCTGCCGTTTTCGGCCACGCGGGCTTCCTCGCTACCCATCTGTTTGTGCAGACGGTCGATGGTGTTGGAGCTGCCGTTCTCGGCTACGCGGGCTTCTTCACCCATTTGCTTGTGCAGACGGTCGATGGTCTGGCTGCTGCCGTTCTCGGCGACACGGGCTTCCTCGCCACCCATTTGCTTGTGCAGGCGGTCGATGGTGTTGGAGCTGCCGTTCTCGGCTACGCGGGCCTCTTCACCCATCTGCTGGTGCAGGCGGTCGATGGTGCGGCTGCTGCCGTTCTCGGCCACGCGGGCTTCTTCACCCATTTGCTTGTGCAGGCGGTCGATGGTCTGGCTGCTGCCGTTTTCCGAAACACGGACCTGCTCGCTCAGTTGCTTGTGCAGGCGCTCGATGGTCTGGCCGCTGCCGTTCTCGGCGACGCGGGCCTGCATTTGCTGGTGCAGACGGTCGACGCTGTAGGAGGAACCGTTCTCGGCCACTTGCGGGGCGGCGAAGGCGAGGTTGGCGGCGATCAGGGAAAGGGCGAAACCGAAGGTGAGAGTGCGTTTCATGATGTTTGGCTCCTGGAGGAAAGGGGTGTTGTTCTGGACACGGAGCCAGTATCCAATCTGGATTATCGATTTGAAAACGAAGCCGGGTAATGGTCGCTATCGATGGCGATGATGTTTGATTAATTCTTTTAAAAACAATTAGATGATTTTAAATATTGACTTCTATCAATGGCCTCGATGGGCTGTATCGATGCGATTGTTTATATCTGTTTATTGGATGTTTTATCGATGTGGCAGCCCGGGAGCCTTCCCGGAAGCGGCCAAATCGCTCGCTGAACCGCATGCCAGAGCGGTTGTGCCTGTTTCTGGGGGCATGGCGTCGGCTTGCATCGACGCGCGGATGTCGGCGTGCGGTCGGGGTGGCGTGCTACGTTGGGGAAACGTTCGATTTTCCGCCCCGGCGATTTTTCCGGCATTTCGCCGGCGCCCTGCGGTCCAACCCGGTAGAAGAGCCTGCCTGGGCGCACCCAACCGACGCGGCGACAAGGAGTTCTGCATGACGCGCGGCGCAAAAATCTGCCTGTTCAGCCTTGCCGGCCTGCTCACCCTGCTGGTGGCGGCGCTGGCGTTCATCGCCACCTTCGACTGGAACCGCGTGCGGCCGTTGATCAACGACAAGGTCTCCGCCGCCATCGGCCGCCCCTTCGCCATCAACGGCGAGTTGCAGGTGCTCTGGCAGCGCGAGCCGGAGGAGGGCGGCTGGCGCGCCTGGGTGCCCTGGCCGCACTTCGCCGCCAGCGACATCACCCTGGGCAACCCCGACTGGGCGCAGGGCAAGACCCGCGCGCCCGAGTTCGCCAGCCTCAAGCACGTGGAGTTCCGTCTTTCGCCGCTGCCGCTGCTGTGGCACCAGGTGGTGATCCCGCAGGTGCGCCTGACGCAGCCCAGCGCCGACCTGCTGCGCCTGGCCGACGGCCGCGCCAACTGGACCTTCACCCTGCCGCCCAAGGAGCAGGGGCAGCCCGAGGAGCCCACGCCCTGGTCCCTGGCTATCGGCGAGATCGGCTTCGACAAGGGCCGCGTGGGCTTCGACGACCAGACCCTGAAGACGCGCCTGGAAGTGCTGGTGGACAGCCTCGGCAAGCCGGTGCCCTTTGCCCAGCTGGCCGGCAAGGCGCTGGGCGGCGAGCAGGCGGCGGCCACCCAGGACTATGTGTTCGGCTGGAAGGTACGCGGCACCTACAAGGGCCTGCCGCTGGCCGGCGAGGGCAAGGTGGGCGGCGTGTTGGCCCTGGAAGACGCCAGCCGGCCGTTCCCGCTGCAGGCCGAGGTGAAGGTGGGCGACACCCGCGCCGCGGTGGTCGGCACCCTCACCGACCCGCTGAACCTGGGCGCCCTGGACCTGCGCCTGAAGCTGGCCGGCACCAGCATGGCCAACCTCTACCCGCTGACCGGCGTGACCCTCCCGGACACCCCGGCCTATTCCACCGACGGCCGCCTGCGCGCGCAGCTGCACGAGCCGGCCGGCGCGCGCTTCGAGTACCAGAATTTCAACGGCAAGGTCGGCGAGAGCGACCTGCACGGCAGCCTGACCTTCGTCAACGGCCAGCCGCGGCCCCGGCTCAGCGGCAAGTTGACCTCCGAGCAACTGCGCATGGCCGACCTCGGCCCGCTGATCGGCGCCGACAGCAACGCGCAGAAGCAGGCGCGCGGCCAGAGCACGCGCCAGCCGGCGGACAAGGTGCTGCCGGTGGAGGAATTCCGCACCGAGCGCTGGCGCGCCATGGACGCCGACGTGGAGTTCGCCGGCAAGCGCATCGTCCACAGCGACAAGCTGCCGATCAGCGACCTGCAGACCCACCTGCGCCTGGAGAACGGCCTGCTGCGCCTGGACCCGCTGCGCTTCGGCGTGGCCGGCGGCAGCCTGACCGCGCAGATCCGCCTGGACGGCGGCAAGGCGCCGATGCAGAGCCGGGTGCAACTGCAGGCCCGCGGCTTCAAGCTGAAGCAGCTGTTCCCCAGCTTCGCGCCCATGCAGACCAGCTTCGGCGAACTCAACGGCGACGCCGCCCTGGCCGGCACCGGCAACTCGGTGGCGGCCATCCTCGGCGGCGCCAACGGCGAGCTCAAGCTGCTGATCAACGACGGGCGGATCAGCAAGGGGTTGATGGAGATCGCCGGGCTGAACGTCGGCAACTACCTGGTGGCCAAGCTGTTCGGCGACGACGACGTGAAGATCAACTGCGCGGCGGCCGACGTCGGCATCACCAAGGGCCTGGCCCAGCCGCGGATCTTCGCCTTCGATACCGAGAACGCCATCATCAACGTCGAGGGCACCAGCAACCTCGCCACCGAGCAGCTGGACCTGGACATCATTCCCCACAGCAAGGGCGTGCGGCTGTTCTCGCTGCGCTCGCCGCTGTACGTGCAGGGCACTTTCAAGAACCCGAAGGCCGGGGTGCATGCCGGCCCGCTGATCGCCCGCGGCGCCGGCATGGTCGCCCTGGGCGTGGCGGCGGGGCCGGCGGCCGGGCTGCTGGCGCTGATCGCGCCGAGCAAGAGCGAGGACAACCAGTGCGCCGCCCTGCTGGCGCAGATGAAGCAGCCGGCCCGGGCGCCGAAGCGCTGAGTCAGTAGATGGGGATGTACAGGTCGGTTTCCGAGGTGGCGTCGTCCGGCCCGTGGAAGCGCTCGGTGTAGCGCTCGAAGGACGGCGCGTGGCGCGGCTCCAGCCCGCGCTGGGGCAGCAGCTCGGCATGGATGCGCTGGAAGCTGTCGGCGATGCCTTCCACCGGCCCGACGTGGGTGAACACCGCGTACTTATGCGCCGGCACTTCGAACTTCACCATGCCCTCGGGCACCGCGGCGCCCGGCGCCACCGGCAGGCCGGCGACGTAGTGGAAGACGCCGCCGGCGGCCTGGGCGCAGATGCCATAGGCGCTGCGGTCGTCGGCCTGCGCAGCGACCTCATGCTCGCGCGGCAGGAAGCGCTGCCAGAGCTGGCCGATGCTGCCGTCCTGGCCGTCACCACGGTATTCCAGGCCCACCACGCTGAAGGCGGGCAATTCGACGATGCGCTGTTTCATGAGGTCCTCTCCTGTTTCCTGCTCGCATGATAGACGGCAGCGACAAAGGCTGAATATTTTTCGCAACGCCAGGTCCATTGCTCTGTTCCCCCCTTTGCAGAAGGAGATTGCCATGCCTCGCAACGGTACGCAGGGCCACACGGCGCGCCATGAGAAGCAGCGGGCGCACGTTCAGGCGCAGTACGGGAAGCTGGGCCTGAGCCCGGAAGAGGTGGACGCCCTGGCCAGGCTCGCCCGGCGC
>Ga0222426_101004_pt1 | contig 12900 bp, 12 predicted proteins | sample 2B50Ametagenome_FD_180087 | JGI IMG/M metagenome (GOLD analysis project Ga0222426, IMG submission 180087) | Enriched microbial communities from leaf-cutter ant dump, University of Wisconsin, Madison, United States - 2B50A (version 2) | ecosystem: Environmental > Terrestrial > Nest > Insects nest... | reverse complement strand
CGCCCCTGCCCGACCTGCTGGCGCAACTGCGGCGCAATTACCCGGGCGTGCTGCTGGTGGACGAAAAGGCCTTCGCCGGCAAGCGCGCCACCGGTATCTACGACCTGCGCGACCCACGCCGCGCGCTGCAGGCCATGGTCCGGCCATTCGGTGGCGAAGTCGGTGGCTGGGGCCCGTTGTGGCTGTCGGTAAATCCTAGGAGATAAGAAATTTCATGCGGCGATTGAAAAAATCGCCGTAGGTTACGTCATTGAGCGCTGAACACGACTGAGAGTCGTTATCAACTGCAACTGGCGCCTCGCGCGCCTTTCGGAGACAGCGCTCCATGAATCTCAACGGGAAGTCCGTAGCCCGCGGCTACGGCCGTTTCTACCTGCCCCTGCGCCGACTCGGCGGCATCGGCCTGCTCTGCCTCACCCCGCTCGCTCCCCTGCCCGCCTGGGCCGCTACCCCGCCCCAGGACGACGAGGCGCCGCTGGAGCACCAGCGGCACTTCGAGATTCCCGCACAATCCCTGGCCTCCGCCCTGCTCGTCTTCGGCCAGCAGAGCGGTCTGCAGGTCAGCGCCGACAGCGAGCTGCTGGAAGGCCTGCGCAGCCCGGCGGTTGCCGGGCGGATGAGCGCCTGGGACGCCCTCGACCGGCTGCTGCAGGGCAGCGGCCTGCACTGGCGCTACGGCGAGCCCAACCTGGTCTCGCTGTTCCGCGTCGACCTGAGCAATGCCGTCTCCGCCGGCGACATGTGGGTGCGTGCCCCGCGGATCCGGAACTTCCAGGGCGAGATGGACTTCGACCGCGAGATCATCGAGCGCATGCCGGCCGGCAACGGCGACATCACCAGCCTGCTGAAGATGAACCCCAACGTGCAGTTCGACGACGCCCAGCTCAGCAGCAAGACGCCCGGGGAGATCGACCCGGCCAACGTCAGCATCAACGGCGCCAAGTACTGGCAGAACCTGTTCCTGGTCGACGGCGTGGGCATGAACAACGACCTCGACCCGGCAGCGGACGCCAGCAGCGCCGTCTCCATGACCGACGTGCCCGGGCGCAGCCAGGGCCTGGCCCTGGACACCGACCTGCTGGAGTCGGTGAAGGTGCTCGACAGCAACGTCCCGGCCTCCTATGGCGGCTTCAATGGCGGGGTGATCGAGGCCAACACGCGGCAGCCGAGCCGCGAGCTGCACGGCAAGGTCTCGGCGCAGATGAGCCGCTCGGAGTGGACGCGCTACCACATCGACCAACGCGACCAGCAGAACTTCGAGGACTCCACCAGCTACGCCAACCAGCCGGAGTTCGACAAGCTGGTCCTGCGCAGCACCCTCGAAGGCCACGTGACCGACGACTTCGGGCTGCTGCTCAACTATTCCTCCAAGCGTTCCACCATTCCACTGAAGGGCTACAACGCGAACACCTACGATGCCCCGGCCGAGGGCATGGACAAGGACCAGACCCGGCGCATCGACAACTACTACCTCAAGGGCGTCTGGCAAGCCCGCGAGGACCTGAGCTTCGAGGGGGCGCTGACCTATGCCCCGCAGGACAACCGCTACTTCATCGTCAACGGCCGCGACTCCATGCTCGACATCAAGTCCGGCGGCTACCAGGCCAACCTGCGGGCGATCTGGGACGCCTCCCTGGCCGAGGTCACCCAGACCGTCGCCTGGTCGCGCATGGACAACTCCCGCGACAGCGAGAAGGACTACTTCAAGGGCTGGCGCTGGTCGCCGGAGAAGAACTGGGGCGCCCCCGGCGCCAGCAGCGCCACGGTGCTCAGCTCCGAGGGCAACTACGGCGACATCGAGCAGCGCCAGACCACCTGGAGCTACAAGCTCAACGCCGACTGGCATCCCTGGCAGCTGCTGGGCAGCCAGCACAAGGTGCAGACCGGCCTGGAGCTGACCCGGCAGAACGCCTACTACGACCGCCTGGAGGAATTCCGGTACGGCTCGCTGCTCAAGGCCACCAGCACCTGCAGCGAAAGCGACTGGTGCTCGCTGAGCCCGACGCCCTACTTCGCCGGCAAGGGCCAGGCCTTCACCCAGCTGAACGTCTACGAAGCCGGCAAGATCGAGTTCGACACCACTGCCTGGGCGCTCTACACCCAGGACGAGATCGCCATCGGCCGCCTCACCCTGCGCCCCGGCCTGCGCCTGGATGGCGACGACTACATGGACAAGAAGACCCTGGCCCCGCGCTTCGCCGCCGAATACGACCTGTTCGGCGATGGCCGCACGCGCTTCACCGGCGGCGCCAACCGCTACTACGGACGCAACATGTTCGCCTATCGCCTGTACGACGGCCGCAGCGCCCTGCAGTACAAGCTGACGCGGGCCAGCGGCGGCGCCGACTGGGGCTCGCCGGTGCGCACCCTGAACAACACGCGCTTCAACCAGCTGGACATCCCCTACGACGACGAATGGACCCTGGGCATCAGCCAGATGCTCTGGAGCACCGAGTTCGCGCTGAAGTACGTGCACCGCGACGGCCGCGACCAGATCATCCGCACCCAGGGCCGCTACCTCGGGCAGCCGGCCAGCGACGACCTGAGCACCAGCTACTACACCTACACCAACGGCGGCAGCAGCGAGAGCGACATCCTCACCCTGACCGTCACCCCGCAGCGCCGCTTCGAGCTCGCCGGCACCAGCAGCCTGCTGCAGCTGGCCCTGGACTGGACCGACGTGACCAGTTCCAACGTCGACTACGCCACCGCCGTCAGCGAAACCGACCTCGCCGACCCGATCATCCAGTACGACGGCAAGTTCATGCGCTACTCCGAACGCCCGGCGGACAACTTCAACCGGCCCTGGACCGCGCGCCTGACCACCATCACCGAAATCCCCCGGGCCAACCTCACCTGGAGCAACTTCCTGCGCTACCGCGCCGGCTACCGGCAGATTCTCGATACCGGCAAGAAGGTGGACTACCAGGGCTCGCCGGTGGAAGTGTGGGAGGAAGAAGACCAGTCCGCCGCCCTCACCTGGGACCTGCGCCTGGCCTGGGAGCAGCCCACCGCCAAGGACCAGGCGCTGTTCGTCAACCTCGACGTGTTCAACGTGCTCGACAGGGTTTCCGTCAGCAGCGTGAACAGCAGCGGCGTCCCCACCTACGAAGTCGGCCGGCAGTTCTGGGTGGAGGTGGGTTATCGCTTCTAGGACGCTGCTGGCCGCCGGCTTGCTGCTGGCCGGGCTGGCCCGGGCCGACGACTGCGCCACGCACCTGGACGCGCAGCCGGTGGACTACGCCTGCCTGCGCCAGGTCTACAGCCAGCCTTCGGCGAACTGGCCGGCCCCGGACATCAGCCCGGGGCTGGCCTGGCGCGAGCTGGCGCCGCTGCCCGCCCCCCCGGCGCTGGACGAGCGCCAGGTCGAACTGGGCCGGCGGCTGTTCTTCGATCCGCTGCTGTCGCGCTCCGGGCAGATCGCCTGCGCCTCCTGCCACGAACCGGACCTGGCCTTCGCCGACGGCCGCCGCGTGTCCTTCGGCCACGACCGCCAGGCCGGAACCCGCAACGCCCCCAGCGTAGCCATGGCCAGCCACTTCACCAACCTGTTCTGGGACGGCCGCGCCGGCAGCCTGGAACAGCAGGCGCTGATGCCAATCGTCGATCCCGTCGAGATGGCCTTCACCCTCGACCCGCTGCTCCAGCGCCTGCGTACGCACCGCGACTATCCACGGGCCTTCGCCGAGACCTTCGGCAGCACGCCGATCGACGCCGCTCAACTGGGCCGGGCACTGGCCACCTACCAGCGCAGCCTCGCGCCCCGGCGCAACGCCCTCGACCGCTTCCTGCTGGGCGACGGCAAGGCCCTGAGCGATCCCCAGCTGCACGGCCTGCACCTGTTCCGCGGCAAGGCCCGCTGCCTGAACTGCCACCAGGGCGAAGCCTTGAGCGACGACCGCTTCCACAACCTCGGCCTGACCTACTACGGCCGCCGCTACGAGGACCTAGGCCGCTACAGGGTGACCGGCCGCGCCGAGGACGTCGGCGCCTTCCGCACGCCCTCGCTGCGCCAGGTCGCGCGCACCGGGCCCTGGATGCACAACGGCCTGTTCGGCGACCTGCGCGGCATCCTCAACATGTACAACGCCGGGATGTTCCACCCGCTGCCGACGGCGCAGCAGAAGAACGACCCGCTGTTCCCGAAGACTTCGCCGCTGCTCGAACCGTTGCGGCTGAATGCGCAGGAGTTGCAGGCCTTACTGGACTTTCTCCAGGCACTGTAGGAAACAAGGCTTAGGCGTCATGCGGGATGTCAGCCCAATCCTCCACGCGGGCACCCGGTGTGGTGATCGAACAAACCAAGTGGCGCTGCGATACGGAAGTGGCGTTAAGCATGCGGAAATGATCCGGCAGCATAATCCCCTGCATTCGGAACCGGCCAGAAACGCAAAAGCCCCGCAGTGCGGGGCTTTCAGCTTGGGCAAGATGGCGGAAGCGCAGAGATTCGAACTCTGGGGGCTGTTACACCCGGCGGTTTTCAAGACCGCTGCCTTAAACCACTCGGCCACACTTCCTTTCGGGGGCGCATAGTACCGGATCGCAACACACTGTCAAACTCTGATCCTACGTCTGACAGGCGGCTTTGATATCATCACTGCAACTATGGTCACGGAATCCCATTCCGCTTACAGGAGTGTCTAGCCATGCAAGAACGGCAATATCTCAACCCCGCCGCGGCGGAACAACGGGAAGTCAGCGGAGTCCTGCGCAACACCTACGGCCTGCTGGCCATGACCCTGGCCTTCAGCGGCCTGGTCGCCTATGTCTCGCAACAGCTGCACCTGCCCCACCCGGGCCTGCTGCTGACCCTGGTCGGCTTCTACGGCCTGTTCTTCGCCACCCTCAAGCTGCGCGACAGCGGCTGGGGCCTGGTCACCACCTTCGCCCTCACCGGTTTCATGGGCTACACCCTCGGCCCGATCCTGAACCTGTACCTGGGCATGGCCAACGGCGCCAGCATCATTTCCTCGGCGTTCTTCATGACCGCCCTGGTGTTCTTCGGCCTGTCCGCCTACGTGCTGACCACCCGCAAGGACATGAGCTTCCTGTCCGGCTTCATCACCGCCGGCTTCTTCGTCCTGCTGGGCGCCATGCTGGTCTCGCTGTTCTTCCAGATCAGCGGCCTGCAACTGGCGATCAGCGCCGGCTTCGTGCTGTTCTCCTCGGCGGCCATCCTGTTCCAGACCAGCGCCATCATCCACGGTGGCGAGCGCAACTACATCATGGCCACCATCAGCCTGTACGTGTCGATCTACAACATGTTCCTCAGCCTGCTGCAGATCTTCGGCATCATGGGCAGCGACGACTGACGCTTCCCGGCAACACCGGAAAAGCCCGCCTTGGCGGGCTTTTTCCTTTTCCGGCGCAGCAAAATCCCCGCGCTGGCCTTATCATCGCGCTGTAATCCGCCGACCGGCCCATGCCATGAAATTCGCCATCGCCCTCTTCGCCCCGCCCCACTCGCCCGCCGCCCGGCGCGCCCTGCGCTTCGCCGAGGCGGTGCTCGCCGGCGGCCACGAGATCGTCCGCCTGTTCTTCTACCAGGACGGCGTGCACAGCGCTTCGAGCAACCCAGTGAGCGGCCAGGACGAACTGGATGTGGCAGCGGCCTGGACGCGCTTCGTCGGCGAGCACCGCCTCGATGCCGTGGTGTGCATCGCCGCCGCCCTGCGCCGCGGCGTGCTCAACGCCGAGGAAGCCGCCCGCTACCAGCGCCCGGCGGCCAACCTGCAGGCGCCCTGGGAGCTATCCGGCCTCGGCCAGCTGCATGAAGCGACGCAGATGGCGGACCGCCTGGTCTGCTTCGGAGGCGACTGATGGCCAAGTCCCTGCTGATCGTCAGCCGCCAGGCCCCGTGGAGCGGCCCCGGCGCCCGCGAGGCGCTGGACATCGCCCTGGCCGGCGGCGCCTTCGACCTGCCCATCGCCTTCCTTTTCCTCGATGACGGGGTGTTCCAGTTGGCTCCGGGCCAGCAACCCGCCAGCCTCGAACAGAAGGATCTGCAGGCCAACCTGCAGGCCCTGCCGCTGTTCGGCGTCGAAAGGCTCTACGCCGCCGAGCGCAGCCTCGCCGAGCGTGGCCTGGCCGGCGCCAGTCTGAGCCTGCCGGTGGAGGTGCTGAACGACCTCGCATTGCGCCAGCTGACCCAGCAATACGACCAGGTGATCACCCTCTGATGAGCACGCTGCATCTGCTTTCCCATTCCCCGTTCGGCGACGGCCGCTTCGACAGCTGCCTGCAACTGCTGTCCCACGACGACGGCCTGCTGCTCAGCGGCGATGCCGTCTACGCCCTCGCCGCCGGCAGCGCCCCGCGCCAACGCCTGGAGTGTCTGCCCAACGCCTGCTTCGCCCTCGCCGAGGACCTGCAGGCGCGCGGCCTGCAGGAGCACCTGCCGGCCAACCTGAAGGCCGTGGACTACCCCGCCTTCGTCGAACTCTGCACCCGCTACGACAAGGTCAACGCCTGGCTATGACTACCCTCACGGTGGAAGGGCGCGCCATCGCCCTGGACAAGGACGGCTACCTGCAATACCTGGACGACTGGTCGGTAGCCGCCGCCGAAGCCCTGGCCCGCCAGGAAGGCCTGCACCTCACGCCGGAACACTGGGAAATCCTCCACCTGCTGCGCGAATTCTACGGGCAGTTCCAGCTGTCACCGGCCAACCGCCCACTGATCAAGTACGTGGCCCAGCGCCTGGGCGCGGAAAAGGGCAGCAGCCTGCACCTCAACCTCCTGTTCAAGGGCACCCCGGCCAAGCTTGCCGCCAAGCTCGCCGGCCTGCCGAAGCCGACCAATTGCCTATGACCGCCGTCCCTCTCGTCCTGCAGACGCCCGCCGAACATCCTTTCGCGCAGTTCGTGCGCATCCTCGGCAAGGGCAAACGCGGCGCGCGCAGCCTGACCCGCGAGGAAGCCCGCGAGGCCCTGGGCATGATCCTCGACGGCCAGGTCGAAGAGGCGCAGCTGGGTGCCTTCCTGATGCTGCTGCGGCACAAGGAGGAAAGCGCCGATGAGTTGGCCGGCTTCACCGAGGCCGTGCGCGCGCGCCTGGACGCGCCGCGGATCGCCGTCGACCTCGACTGGCCCAGCTATGCCGGCAAGAAGCGCCACCTGCCCTGGTACCTGCTCGCCGCCAAGTGCCTGGCCGGCAGCGGCACGCGCATCCTCCTGCATGGCGGCGGCGCGCACACCGCCGGGCGCCTGTATACCGAGCAGTTGCTGCAGACGCTGGATATCCCACTGTGTCGCGACTGGCACGCGGTGGGCGAAGCGCTCGATCGCGGCGGCCTGGCCTTCGCCCCGCTGGTGGACTGGATGCCGCTGCTGCAACGGATGATCGACCTGCGCAACACCCTCGGCCTGCGTTCGCCCATCCACTCCCTGGTGCGCCTGCTCAACCCGCTGGGCGCGCACTGCATCCTGCAGAGCATCTTCCACCCCGGCTACCAGGAAACCCACCGCGAAGGCAGCCGCCTGCTCGGCGACCGCGCCATCGTGATCAAGGGCGAAGGCGGCGAGATCGAGATCAACCCGGACAGCCCGGCGCATCTCTATGGCACCGAGTCGGGCGCCAGCTGGGACGAGGAATGGCCGGCCCTCTCGGCGCTGCGCCACGTCAAGCCAGAGCGCCTGGAGCCGCAGGTGCTGGTCGAATTCTGGCGCGGCGAGCGGGAAGACGCCTACGGCGAACTGGCGGTAGTGGCCACCATCGCCCTCGGCCTGCGCGGGTTGGGCCGCGACCGCGAGGCGGCCTTCGCCGAGGCCCGGCAACGCTGGGCCGCCCGGGACAGATCGATCGGGTAGATAGCTTCTACCCTGTTTTTGCAGCGATCCATCGATAGCAAGGGCGTAGACTGGTTCCCATTCCCTTTCCTGAGGAGCCAGTCATGGGACAGCTCATCGATGGCCGCTGGCAAGACCAGTGGTACGACACCAGCAAGGATGGCCGCTTCCAGCGCGAGAACGCGCAACGCCGCAACTGGGTCACCGCCGACGGCCAGCCCGGCCCCAGCGGCGAAGGCGGCTTCCGCGCCGAGGCCGGGCGCTACCACCTGTACGTCTCCCTCGCCTGCCCCTGGGCGCACCGCACGCTGATCTACCGCCAGCTCAAGGGCCTGGCCGGGCTGATCGAGGTTTCGGTGGTCAGTTGGCTGATGCGGGAGAACGGCTGGACCTTCGACCGCAGCCTGGGCTCCACCGGCGATGCCCTGGATGGGCTGCAGTTCCTGCACCAGCGCTATACCCGCGACGATCCGCACTACACCGGCCGCGTCACCGTGCCGGTGCTGTGGGACAAGCAGCGCAAGCGCATCGTCAGCAACGAGTCGGCGGAAATCATCCGCATGTTCAACTCGGCCTTCGACGGCCTGACCGGCAACGATCTGGATCTCTACCCCACGCCGTTGCAGGGCGAGATCGACGCGCTGAACGAGCGCATCTACCCGGCGGTGAACAACGGCGTGTACCGCGCCGGCTTCGCTACCAGCCAGGAAGCCTATGAGGAAGCGTTCGTCACTCTGTTCGAGGAACTGGACTGCCTGGAGAAGCGCCTGGGCGAACGGCGCTACCTGACCGGCGAACACCTGACTGAGGCCGACATCCGCCTGTTCACCACGCTGATCCGCTTCGACGCCGTGTACCACGGGCACTTCAAGTGCAACCTGCGGCGCCTGGCCGACTACCCGAACCTGTCCGGCTGGCTGCGCGAGCTGTACCAGTTGCCGGGGGTGGCCGGCACGGTGAACTTCCAGCACATCAAGAACCACTATTACGGCAGCCACCGCACCATCAACCCGACCGGCATAGTGCCGCTGGGGCCGCAGCAGGATTTCAGCGGGCCGCACGGGCGCGAACATCTGCCGGGCAAGGGGATTGCGCGCAAGGGTTGAGACCCGGGCTATTCGTAGGAGCGAGCTTGCTCGCGAACAAGCCCGCAGCGGAATGGGTTCGCGAGCAAGCTCGCTCCTACGAGAAGCCGTGCCCACCGGTCAGCTCGATTCGCGGGTGAACAAAGCGGGGCTCAGAGCGGCTTGTCGATGCCGTCGTAGATCTTCTGCAGGGCGTCCAGGCGTTCCTGGTAGCGCTGCTTCAGGCAGGCCTTGTCGCGGCCGCAGGCGCGGCGCTGGTCCAGCCAGGCGAGTTGGGCATCGCCCATGTTGCCGCGCATGCCCATGGCGAACAAGCCGCTGAGCAGGCGGTAGGTGGTGGCCATCTGCACGTCCAGTTCGGACAGCTGGCGGTCGGCGCAGATAGCCTTTTCGTCGGCGTGGCGGGCCTTCTTGCAGTCGAAGCTGGCGGCGCCGGCCGGCAAGGCGGCGGCAGCCAGGACACAGGCCATCGCCGCATGCCAGGCCTTCATGGCTGACCTTCGAACCAGGCGAGCTTGTCGCGCAGGGTGACCACCTCGCCGACGATCACCAGCGTCGGCGCATGCACTTCATGCTCGGCGACCAGTTTCGGCAGGTTGGCCAAGGTGCCGGTGAACACGCGCTGGTGTTCGGTGGTGCCCTGCTGGATCAGCGCCGCGGGGGTATCGGCGGCACGGCCGTGGCGCACCAGTTCCTCGCAGATTACCGGCAGGCCCACCAGGCCCATGTAGAACACCAGGGTCTGGCCCGGCGCTACCAGGTCGTTCCATGGCAGGTCGGTGCTGCCATCCTTCAGGTGGCCGGTGACGAAGCGCACCGACTGCGCATAGTCGCGATGGGTCAGCGGAATGCCGGCGTAGGCCGCGCAGCCGCTGGCCGCGGTGATGCCCGGCACCACCTGGAAGGGAATGCCGTTGGCCGCCAGTTCGTCGATCTCCTCGCCGCCACGGCCGAAAATGAACGGATCGCCGCCCTTCAGGCGCAGCACGCGCTTGCCCTGTTTGGCCAGCTCGACCAGTTTGCGGTTGATCTCGTCCTGCGGCACGGCATGGTCGGCGCGGCGCTTGCCGACGTACAGGCGGTCGGCGTCGCGGCGGCACAGTTCGAGGATGGCCGGGGCCACCAGGCGGTCGTAGAGCACCACATCGGCCTGCTGCATCAGGCGCAGGGCGCGGAAGGTCAGCAGGTCCGGGTCGCCCGGGCCGGCGCCGACCAGGTAGACCTCGCCGCGGGCCTCGGCCTGGCCGTTTTCCAGCTTGTCGGCCAACAGGCGCTCGGCTTCCGCCGGCTGCCCGGCGAGCATGCGTTCGGCCACCGGGCCCTGGAACACTTCCTCCCAGAACTGGCGGCGCTGCTGCAGGTCCGGCAGGCGCTGCTTGACCGCTTCGCGGAAGCGGCTGGCCAGCCCGGCCAGTTGGCCGTAGGTAGCGGGAATCCAGGTTTCCAGCTTGGCCCGCAGCAGGCGCGCCAGCACCGGCGCGTCGCCGCCGCTGGAGACCGCCAGCAGCAAGGGCGAGCGATCGACGATGGCGGGGAAGATCACACTGCACAGCGCCGGCGCATCCACTACGTTGACCGGCACACCGCGGGCGTGGGCATCGCGGGACACCTGGGCGTTCAGCGGCTCGTCGTCGGTGGCGGCGATGACCAGCACGCAGTCGCCGAGGTCAGCCTCGGCGTAGCGGCGTTCCAGCAGTTCGCCACCGCCCTGCTCCACCAGCTCGCGCAACTCGCTGTGGACCTGCGGCGCGACCACGCGCAGCACGGCGCCGGCACTGTCGAGCAGGCGCGCCTTGCGCAGGGCGACTTCACCGCCGCCGACCAGAAGTGCGCGACGCCCGCGCAGGACGTGGAACAGCGGCAGCGCATCCATCTCAGCCGATCACCTCGATGCCGCCCATGTAGGGCTTGAGCACCTCGGGTACGCGGATGCTGCCGTCGGCCTGCTGGTAGTTCTCCAGCACGGCGACCAGGGTGCGGCCCACCGCCAGGCCGGAGCCGTTGAGGGTGTGCAGCAGTTCCGGCTTGCCGGTTTCCGGGTTGCGGAAGCGCGCCTGCATGCGGCGGGCCTGGAAGTCGCCGCAGTTGGAGCAGGAGGAAATCTCGCGGTACTTGTCCTGGCTCGGCACCCAGACTTCCAGGTCGTAGGTCTTGGCCGCGCTGAAGCCCATGTCGCCGGTGCACAGGGCCAGCACGCGGTACGGCAGCTCCAGGGCCTGCAGCACCTTCTCGGCGTTGCCGACCAGGCTTTCCAGGGCTTCCCAGGACTTCGTCGGCTCGACGATCTGCACCATCTCGACCTTGTCGAACTGGTGCTGGCGGATCATCCCGCGGGTGTCGCGGCCCGAGGCGCCGGCTTCGCTGCGGAAGCATGGGGTGTGGGCGACGAACTTCAGCGGCAGCTCCTTGGCGTCGAGGATCTGCCCGGCGACGATGTTGGTCAGCGAGACTTCGGCGGTGGGGATCAGGTACAGGTCGGCTTCGCCGTCGCGGCCGATCTTGAACAGGTCCTCCTCGAACTTCGGCAGCTGGCCGGTGCCCTGCAGCGCCGGCGCCTGCACCAGGTACGGGGTGTAGGCTTCCTCGTAGCCGTGCTCGCGGGTGTGCAGGTCGATCATGAACTGCGCCAGGGCGCGGTGCAGTCGGGCGATCGGGCCGCGCATCAGGGCGAAGCGGGCGCCGGACAGCCGCGCGGCGGTCTCGAAGTCCAGCCAGCCGTGCTGCTCGCCGAGGGCGACGTGGTCCTGGATGGGGAAGTCGAAGCTGCGCGGGGTGCCCCAGCGGCGCACTTCCAGGTTGTCTTCTTCGTCCGCGCCGACCGGCACCGACTCATGGGGCAGGTTGGGGATGGTCAACAGCAGGGCGTCCAGCTCGGCCTGGATGCTATCCAGCTCGCGCTTGCCGGCTTCCAGCTCGTCGGCCATGCGGTTGACTTCGGCCTTGAGCGGCTCGACGTCCTCGCCACGCTTCATGGCCTGGCCGATCGCCTTGGAGCGCGCATTGCGCTCAGCCTGCAGGGTTTCGGTGCGGGTCTGCACGGCCTTGCGCTGGTTCTCCAGCGCTTCGATGCGCGCCACGTCCAGGGTGAAGCCACGGGCGGCGAGGCGGTCGGCCACTTCCTGCGGCTGGGTGCGTACCAGTTTGGAATCGAGCATGGTCTGTTCTCGTGTCTAGTGTCGGCGGCGTGCGGGCGCCGCTCAGGATTTTCTGCGTTTTCTCGGGCTGGCCCGGTCCAGGGCCGCCAGGTGCTTGAGCTTCTCGCCGATCTTCAGTTCCAGGCCGCGGGGCACGGGCTGGTAATACTGGCGCGGTTCGAGCTGTTCGGGGAAGTAGTCTTCCCCGGCGGCATAGGCGTCGGGCTCGTCATGGGCATAACGATACTCCTCGCCGTAGCCGAGATTCTTCATCAGTTTGGTCGGTGCGTTGCGCAGGTGCAGCGGCACTTCCAGCGAGCCGTTCTCGGCCACGTCGCGGCGCGCCGTGTTGTAGGCGTTGTAGACGGCGTTGCTTTTCGGCGCGCAGGCCAGGTAGACGATGGCCTGGGCGATGGCCAGCTCGCCTTCGGGGCTGCCCAGGCGCTCCTGCACGTCCCAGGCGTGCAGGCACAGGGTCAGCGCGCGGGGGTCGGCGTTGCCGATGTCCTCGCTGGCCATGCGCACCACGCGGCGGGCGATGTAGAGCGGGTCGCAGCCGCCGTCGAGCATGCGTGCATACCAGTAGAGCGCGCCGTCGGGGCTGGAACCGCGCACAGACTTGTGCAGCGCGCTGATCTGGTCGTAGAAGGCCTCGCCGCCCTTGTCGAAGCGCCGGCGGCTGTCGCCCAGCAGGTTCTGCAGCAGTTCGGCGCTGATCTCGCCGCCGTCCTCGGCCAGGTCGGAGGCGTTCTCCAGCAGGTTGAGCAGGCGCCGGCCATCGCCGTCGGCGGCGGCCATGAGGATGGCGAAGCTCTCCTCCGGCAGGCTCAGGTGGCGCTTGCCCAGGCCCTTGTCCTCGCTCAGGGCGCGCTGCACCAGCTTGCGCAGGGCGGC
>Ga0222426_101000_pt1 | contig 12958 bp, 9 predicted proteins | sample 2B50Ametagenome_FD_180087 | JGI IMG/M metagenome (GOLD analysis project Ga0222426, IMG submission 180087) | Enriched microbial communities from leaf-cutter ant dump, University of Wisconsin, Madison, United States - 2B50A (version 2) | ecosystem: Environmental > Terrestrial > Nest > Insects nest >... | reverse complement strand
TTAAATATATTATCCAACCCTTTCAGAGTTTCAAACTCTGAAAGGGTTTTTATAATATGTGGGAATAATTTAATATTTTTGAACACCTTAAAGTAAATCAAAAAAATGAACTTCGAAGATTTTATCATCCCACCTCGTGAATTTAAAACCGAAAAATGGCAGATTGGAAACAGGATTACTTCCGAAATTACGGAAAACAGCATCGTGTTGCTTTTTGTTTCGGATTTTCGGGGAGCAGGAGGAGAAGCGGAAGTTCATACCTTTAATTCGGTTCGGAAATATTTTTACAGGCTTTCCGGGCTGGATTTTGAAATTCCGGTGGCAGATCTGGGAAACCTGATTTCAGGAAAAACCTTACAGGATTCGCATTATGTGATTCAGGAAGTGGTTTCGGCGTGTCTGTACAAAAACGCGATTCCCGTAATTATCGGCGGGAGCAATGATTTCGCATTCTCGTTATTTTCAGCATTGAATTTTCATCAGAAAAATAACAATTACACGCAGATTTCCAATGTGGTATCGCTTTCCAATGAGGGCGAAACGATTTCGGAAAAGAATTTTCTGAACCGCCTGTTCAGCTCCAAAAATTTCTCCATTAAAAATTTTCATCTCCTCGGATATCAGAAACATCTGAACGAAACCGATTCCGTAAAGCTCATCAAAGAAGTGGAATTCGATATTCTCCGTCTTTCCGATATGATGAGCTCTACCGAAAGAACCGAACCTTTTTTCCGTAGAGCGGATCTGGTAACAGTAAACTGTGACGCGGTGGAAAGTTTCAGCGACGCGTTTTCCATTCATCCACAAGTGAACGGGCTGAACCGCCGTGAAATCTGCGCCTATATGAAAGAGATCGGATTGAGCGAAAAGCTGAAATCCGTCGGAATTTTCAATTATAATATCGAATCCGAAAATCCTTTGAATCATCAGCTTTTAGCGCAGATGTTGTGGTATCTTGCTGAAGGCATCAATATTCAGAAATCGCATCCGAAAGAACGAAATTACGAAACGTTCTATGTGATGGTTGACGATAAGGATTACGCGTTTCAGCGCGATACTTTCACCAATTTATGGTATTTCGGAGATGATGAAAATATCGAAAACTGCATTCCGTGCTCAAAGGAGGATTACGAAAATGCAAAGCGCGGAATTCTGAATTTCAGGTTTTTAAGATAGAATATGAAGAAAATTTCCATCATCGTTCCGGTTTATAATGTGGAAAATTACCTGAAGAAATGTCTTGATTCTTTGGTGAATCAGACTTTGGAAGATACCGAAATTATTGTGGTGAACGACGGAACCCAGGATAATTCCCAAAAAATCATTGATGAATTCCGACAGAATTTTCCGGATAAGATCAGAAATTTTGTAAAGGAAAACGGCGGATTGAGCGATGCGAGAAATTTCGGTCTGGACAAAGCGGAAGGCGAATATATCGGATTTGTGGACAGTGATGATTATGTTTCAGAAATAATGTTTGAGGAAATGTACAAGCTTGCTAAAAAGCATAATGCCGCAATGGTGATCTGCAATCTTCAAAAGGTGGATGAACGCGGAACTGTCACCCAAAAGCTTACGCAGATTCCCGATATGCCGGAAAAAATCGAATTGGAGAAACACTTTTCCGTGTTTTCGGATATCAGCTATTTTGCCTGCAATAAAATTTTTAAGAAAGAATTGTTTCAGGAAAAACGATTTAAAAAAGGAATTCATTTCGAGGATATCCAGCTGATCCCGCAGCTGCTTTTGGAATGTAAAATTTTGGCGCAGACACAGAACTTTCATTATCAGTATCTGGAGCGCTCCGATTCTATTACGAAAACGCACACTGAAAAAGGTCTGGATATTCTGAAAGCGGTGGAAGATGTGGAAGCGGCTTTTGAAAATTCAGAGTATTCGGATAAGAAAACGGAGCTTAAAAACTTTCAGATTCTGGAAGGTGTTTACACTTTTTTAGCCTATTTGGCTTTTGTGAAAGAAGATGCTGTTTTCCGTAAAATAGCTGATAAACTTGAAGAATTTATCCGTAAAAGAGAGATCTCAAGATCAGAAATACTGAATTACAAAAGGTTCGGTAAGAATTATATGTTATCTTTGCCGCTGAAAAAGAGGATTTTTTATTTGCTTTATTTCTTTAAAATGCACAGAATACTTCGGATTTTAACAAAAAAATAGGAAACCAAATTCTTCATCAAACACAATGAAAAAAGAAAATATATTACTTTACGTCATCCTTTTTCCTGTTTTTTTTCAGATTATCACGTATTACGGATTCCAGTCGTCGTATTACAATTACCGTGATGAGGTACGACCTACGGAATGGTATTACAAAGGAATCTACGGGTACCGACTTATTTCCCGTGAAATTGTGGATATGATTACTCTGGTTATGGAAAAGATTTTCACCAATGAATTTCCTTTACGCGATTATGCGATGAAAAAAGGAACACCTTATTATCATTCCCTATTTTTATTCAATACTTTTTTTGCAGTGATGGTTTCGCTGATGGTGAATACGATTTTGAAAAGAAAAAAAGATTTTCCCGGAATCAGCGAAAAGATTAGGTTGGGAATCGTTTTCTTTTTGGCAGCGGTTTCCGGATTCAGCCAGTATGTGATTGTGCATTACGATAATTCCGCGGTTTTTTTGCTTTTGCTGGGATTTTACTTTACCTTGAATTATTACAGGAATCGTCAGTTTAAAGATTTATTGATGGTATCATTCATTATTTTGATTTCCACATTGAACAGGGAAACTTCCTGCCTGAATATCTCTTTTCTGGCAGCGCTTCTGTTTGCAAAAATCCCCGCTTCCAAAGATGGTATTTTTAACGCGGTGAAAATACTGGCATTGCCTGTTCTGGCGTTTCTGCTTCCGTATTTCGTGCTTCGTCTTATCATTCCCCAAAATACAGGAGATGAGTATTATTTTTTTGAATCTATTACGCTTCGGTATAATCTAACGGGAATTAATCAGATTACAGGATGGCTGTTTGGTCTTTTGCTGCTGAAATTTGTGTATTTTTACGCATTTCCGGACAACAGGAAAGTGATCACCCGTTTTTTAGTGATTTCGGTACCTTATATTCTGATGATTTTTCTTGTCGGGATTTTGTGGGAAATCAGGCTGTTCGTTCCGTTGGTTTATGGTGCGGTTGTGCTGGCGTTTTTCAGTAGATCAAAAGAAAATTTATCGTACATAAATCCGGATTTTCCGGAAAGTTAAAAAAAATGAATTAACAAAATCAGATGCATTTTCTACACCCGTTTTTTTTGGTCATCTTTTTCGCGATAATTCTTCTTTTTATGCTGGAGGAAAGATTAAGCGATTCCGCCAAAAAATACGCGCTGATTTTTCTCGGGATAGCTCTGGTTATCGGAGCAGGAGGAAGAGATTGGGTAGGAGCGGACTATCCGGTTTACCGGAGAATGTATTTTGAAGGATTCCCTTTTCATACCACCTATTTAGATGTTTGGAACAAGGCTCTTTTCCGCCCTAATTCGATGGAAATAGAATGGCTTTTTGTTTTCATTAATAAAATATTTTTTGATTTTCAGATGCCGTTTTTTATGATTACGATGATAATGGCTATCGGATCAATATGGCTTCAGTTTTCCACGTTCCGGAAATATTCCGCAGCACCGCTGCTTAGTCTGCTTTTTTATTTTATGCCGATTTATTTCTTCTCGGATTGCGGTCAGATGCGGCAGGGAATGGGAACAGCGATTTGTGTTTTTGCAATACGCTACATTATCAAAAAGGATCTGAAAATGTTTCTGCTGATTATGTTCTTTGCTTTGGGAATGCACAAATCCACCGTAGTTTTTATTCCGGCATATTGGATTGCGAAGCTTCCGATCAACGGAAGAATGTGGGTTCCGATTTTGGTAACGTCCGTGCTTTTGGCTCCGTTTGAGATCTATAATTATTTCGGAGGTTTTTTCTCTGCCATCGCGCCGCAGGATGTATCCAGCGCATTTGAAGGATATTCCAATGATACCTATTACGGAAATGAGCTGAAAAGTGGATTAAGCGATGTAATTAATATTTTCTGGATTTTGTTTATTCTGGTTTTTGATAAAAAAGCGCAGCAAAAAATGCCGTATTATGAGTATTACAGAAATCTTGCATTATTCGGCTATTGTTTGTATTATATTATGAGAGGGAATGCTATTTTTGCGACAAGATTGCCGGGAGTTTATCTGGCTTATGGCGGTTATTTTGCAATTCCGGCAATTCTGATGAGCGTAGGAAATGAGCTGAAAACCGCTATGAAATTAGGCTTTATCACTTATTTCGCGCTTTTCTGCTTTGCTTTCTCGAAAGTGAATGCGGAAAAAGGGAAATTTACGGCAGGTACTTATCATAATGTTTTTTGGTAATTTTATTCATATTAAAAGAAATAAAGTATAATGGAAAATCTGGGAATATTGCTAAATCAGTTCGGGATACCGGTTTTTTATGTAAAGCTGATATTGGGTTTTACGATTTCTTTCCTGATTTCTTTTTTTTCCATTCCCACGATTATAAAAATCTCAAGGAAAAAAAACCTGATGGACGAACCGGGAACGCGCAGCTCGCACATCAAAAAAATCCCAAATCTCGGAGGTATTGCTTTGTTTTACTCTATCGGGATCTGTGCGTCCATTTTTGCGTATGAATTGTTTGATCTCTATAGATTTCTTTTCGCATCGCTGATCGTTCTTTTGTATATCGGCGTTATGGATGATATTGTAGTAATGCGTGCTTACAAAAAATTACTGGCTCAGATTCTGGTTTCCTCCCTAATTGTTTTGGGTTCGGATGTGCGAATCCGGAATTTGTTCGGAGTTTTCGGCGTATATGAGCTTAATTATTTTCTAAGCGTAGTTTTCAGCATTGTTACTTTTATTATTCTGATTAATGCGTTCAATCTGATTGACGGAATCGACGGACTTGCCGGAAGCTATTCCGTATTGTGCAGCGCTTTTTTCGGGATCAGCTATTTTCGCCTTGGCGAATACAATTATCCTCTTGTTGTATTTTCCGCGATTATTATCGGTGCAGTTCTGGCGTTTCTGTATTACAATCTTTCTAATTCGCGGAGCACCAAGATTTTTATGGGAGATACCGGTTCAATGATTCTCGGATTTTTGCTGGCATTTACGGCGATTTGCTTTATTGATATTTTTATTGATAAAAAAATGGCGGGAGTTCCCCGCTACTTTCTGCAATCCGCACCTGTAATCGCAGTTGCCATTCTTATCTTCCCAATTGTGGATACGCTGAATGTAATTATTATCCGCCTTTCACAAAAAAGATCACCTTTCGACGCGGATAAAAATCACATTCATCATACACTTTTGCAGCTCGGGCTTTCGCACCGGCGTTCCACTTTTTATATTCTTTTATATTATGTTTTTGTGGTAGCGGTCGCGAATTATCTGAGACATATTGATAATAATCTGCTGCTCGTGATTATCCTTGCCATCGGATTTATCGGAGCTTATATCCCTAAATTCATATTAAAATTCAGAAAATCGTAAAATAGTTTTATTTTTGCACTCAATCTTTATAATGATGAAATACATTAAAATACTTTTACTGCTTATTTTTTCCATAATGCTTACTTCATGTATTACTACGAAGGATGTTCGTTATTTGCAGCCCAGCGAAAGCCTTGTGATTGATGAAGAAGGGCTGGTTTCGTATAACATTCAGGAATACCGCGTTACCAAAAACGATATCTTTACACTTAATATCATTACTACTCCGAAAGGTGATGCTGCGCAGTTTTATTCCAAGCTGAATACTTCGGGCGGAGAAAATTCCGGAAACGGAACGATGAGTACTACATCTACTTCTTCAGTAGGAGTTGTTAATGGAGGTGGCGGAAGAAACGGCGGGAATCAGAGGTTTTATTTTGATGGAATCAAAGTGGATTCCAGAGGTGATATTTATGTATTCGGAATAGGTTACATTAAAGCAGAAGGCAGAAGAATTGAAGATATTTCCGCAGAAATTCAGGAAAAAGTAAACGAAAATTTTCTTGACGGAAAATCTGAAGTCCGCCTGAATCTGGACGGAATTACCTATTACATTCTCGGAGATATCGAAACCACCGGACTTACAGGTGAGAAAACTTCCTACACGCAAAGACTGAATATTATGGAAGCGCTTGCACAAAACGGCGGGCTGAACAGAACCATTGACCGTAAAAATATTATGATTCAGAGAAAATATCCGGAAGGCATCAAAACCGCCCGTCTCGATCTTACCCGTGAAGATGCAATGAATTCGCCGTATTACTGGCTTCAGAACGGCGATATGATCTATCTGAACACACGTCCGAAAAGCTTCTATGGTTTTGGTAAAGATCCTTTGCAAACCCTTACCACAGGAGTTTCAGTGCTTACTACCGCAATGTCCATTTATTTAATCATTACAAAATTATAAGCTGAACAATGATCCCCGAAAACACAAAAAAGGAAAGCGCGGAAAAAGACGCTAAAGAAAAGATCGGATCATTTTCGGTTTTCGATCCCGAAAATTTTGTACGGAAGCTGATCCGCAACTGGTATTGGTTTGTCCTGATGTTCGTATTGGGATTAGGAATTTCCTATCTGTACAGCAAATATTACGCGCAGCGGATTTACGCATCCAACCTGTCATTAAGTATTTCCAATAATACCACAAGTTATTTTACGCCGAATCAGTCCATCAACTTTATCTGGGGACAAAGCGGAAATCAGGACGGAATTCTTTTGAAAAAAATGCTTCTTTCCCGTTCCCACAACGAGTTTTTGGTGAAAGAGCTTAATCTTTATGTTAATTACACTACAAAAGGTCTTATAAAAGCAACATATCTGGATAAAAACGATTCACCCGTGATTTTTGAAATCGATGATACTCATCTTCAGCAGGTGAATTATCCGATTACCATTATCCCGAAAGGCGGCGACAAATACGAAATTGTGCTTCCGGAAGAAGGACAGTCCGCCAATCTCTATAATTACAAAACGGAATCCTATGAACGCCTGAAAAAAGGGTATCCTAGACCTGCCAACAAAGTAATCTCCATCAACCAGTGGTACACTTCCCCGAATCTGAAATTCCGGTTGCTGAAAAATCCTGAACCGAGCGATATCAAATTTGACAATATTATCATTAAACTTTCTACTGTAAACGATGGTGTGAACGAAATCATCCGCAATATGGATGTTTCTTTTGATAAGGAAATCGGTTCGATTATGATTATCACCAAACAGGGATATAATCTGAACGGAACGGTAAGTTTCCTGAACGCGTCTGTGGAGCAGCTTCAGATGAAACGGCTCCGCGACCAGAATCAAGTGGATAAAAATACGGTGAATTATATTCAGGAAAGCCTGAAAGAAATTAAGAAAAAACTGGATTCCGCCGCTGCGAAACTCAATAGTATGAAAATAAGCGACGGATTGTATGATATGACCGGAAAAGACAAGGATATTCTGGATAAGCTGACAGAACTTGAAAGTAAAAAAGCAGACTTGGTTTCCAAAATCAATTCTCTTAACAGCATCCGGAATTCTGTATCGCAATCTCGGCTTGATGAAATTATCAATCTCCAGATTGCAGGTGTGAATGACGGATCATTTACCGCAACCATTTCCGAGCTGAAAGATTTGTATGCAAAAAGACGGGAACTGGCAACAATTTACACTCCGAATTCTGAGCCGATGAGGGAAATTGACCGCCTGATCAATGAAGCGAAAGGAAGCTCCCAAAACAGCCTGAAAAAATATTACTCGGTATATTATGATCAGCTTTCAAAACTGAATAATGATATCGGAAATGCGGAATCTTCATTAGTAAGTCTTCCTGAACAGCAGCGAAAATATCTGGATGTGGAACGCGGCTATAAAATCATTGAAAACGCTTACAATACTTTGCTTACCAAACAGGCGGAAACGCAGATGCGCGTGGAAACCAACCGTTCGGATATCAATGTGATCGATCCGGCGAAAAATCTCGGACAGGGACCAATCGCTCCCAATATCCAGCGCACGAAATATTCCATTATCGGAGGTTTGCTTGCCATTCCGTTGTTGTTTTTGATACTCGGTGAGCTTTTGGACAATAAGGTCAGAAATATCAAAGAGATTCTTTCCGCGACCAAAATTCCGCTTCTCGGAGTTATCGGGAAAAATAACCACGATAATAACCTTACAGTAATCGAGCAGTCCAAATCTTCCATCTCGGAGGCGTTCCGCGGAATCAGGGCTAATCTTCGTTTTCTATATAATGAAGATGGGAAAGGCAAAGTAATTCTGGTAACTTCTTCCATTGGCGGTGAAGGGAAAACCTATACTTCCATCAACATTGCTTCGGTGCTTGGTTTGAGCGGAAAGAAAACCATTTTGCTGGGAATGGATCTGCGGAAGCCGAAAATTTTCGGAGATTTTAAAATTGATAATAAATACGGTATTTCCAATTATCTCACCGGAGAAGTGACGATGGATAAGATTATCAACAAAACACAGGTTCCGGATCTTTTCGTTGCGACTTCCGGACCTATTCCGCCGAATCCTTCGGAACTTTTGATGAGCGACAGGAATATTGATTTCATTGAGGAACTCAAAAAAGAATACGATTTCATTGTTATCGATTCTCCGCCGGTTGGTCTCGTTGCCGATTCCTTTGAGCTGATGAAGCACACTGATGCCAATGTGTATGTAATCCGCCACGAATATACTGAGAAATATATGCTGAAGATGATTACCGAAAAATATCATAATCAGGAAGTGAAGCATTTAGGTATTGTATATAACGATTATCAGGTAAAACAAGGCTACGGATATGGTTACGGGTATGGCTACGGTTACGGATATGGCTACGGCTATTTCGATGAAGATAAAAATTACAGGGAGCCATTCCTGATCAGAATGAGAAATACGTTGAGAAAATTCTTTAACCGGAACTAAGCGAAAGTCCTCACCCAATGAGGATTTTTCTTACTGAAAGAATATTATTTTCAATTCGCCGTTTATTTTTAATAATAATTTATATTTTTTTGAACTTATTTAACTAAAAATTAAGAATTTCCCTAACATAAAAATGTTTTATATTTGCACAATTATTCAAAAAAAATCCGGAAAGAGATTTATGGCGAAAAAAATAATTTACACCCTTGTTATTCTGTTTATGCTTAGCACTCCTGCGAAAGCACAACGCCACGAAGTCGGGATTCAGTTGGGTATGAGCAATCTGGTTGGTGATATCGGCAGAACCAATTACATATTCCAGCCCGTTATTACAGGAAATTTTTCACAGTTCGGAGTTCCATTTTATGGCGGAATTCTCTATCGGATGAATTTCAATCCTTACCAAACAGTAAGGCTGAATCTCGGATACAGTCATATCCAGTTTTCGGATCGTGTTGCTACGGAATATTACCGCAGGAACAGAGGATTGTACGGAACCAACAATATTTTTGAAGCCGATGCGCTTTTTGAATATAATTTCTTTCCGGTGAATGACGAGCAGCAAAGTATGCTCAGTCCGTATGTTTTCGGAGGTTTGGGTGCTTTGTTTGCAGAAACACCGCAGGTTGTCCTTGCCAATGATTTCAACAGAGATCTTTCCGGAAATGCAATTGCACCGACTTCCGACGGCGATTTTACCACAACACCTACGTATCAGACCTCCAGAAAAATGGCATTTTCCATTCCGTTCGGGATCGGTTTGAAATATAAGTTCAATTACAACTGGGCGCTTTTCGGGGAAATAATGTTTCGCCCCACATTTTCGGATTCCATCGATTACAGTGTGATTGATGAAAAGGATATGAAGATTACCTATAACAAAGATATTCTGGATCCGGCAACTAATAATAAATCACTTTTGCAGTCCTCACCTTATGCGGAAGTAGCAAAAGCGAGAGCAGAACAATTTTTGAAAGACCGCCAGGTCGGGAATACCAATTCCAAAGATTGGGTAAATACGGTGAGTATCGGTTTAACCTACTCTTTCGGAAGACCTCCGTGTTATTGTGAAAATTAAGAAATGTCGCTGATTAAAGATAAAATAGATCCGGAAAAGCTTCCGCAGCACGTTGCCATTATTATGGACGGGAACGGAAGATGGGCGAAATCCCGGGGAGAAGAAAGAACTTTCGGTCACAGAAATGCCATTGAAGCTGTTCGCAACGCCATCAATGCCTGTAACGAAATCAATATTCCGTATCTTACGCTTTACACCTTTTCTTCCGAAAACTGGAACCGCCCTGATGAAGAAGTAAATACGCTGATGAATCTTCTCTCGGAAACGCTTCTTCTGGAAGCTGAAGAAATTTTTTCGAAAGGACTGAGGATGCACGTAATCGGCGATATCGGAAAACTTCCGGAACTGGTGAGGGAACAGTTGCTGAATGTAATAGACCTTACCAAAAACAATACAAAAGGAAATCTGATCCTTGCCCTGAGCTATGGTTCGCAAAAGGAAATCCTGAAAGCAGTAAAAGAGATAAGCACCGAAATAAAAGAAGGAAAGCTGAATGTTGAAGATATTGATGAAACCATATTTGAAAATCATCTTTACACAAAAGATTTTCCGCCGGTAGATCTTCTGATCCGTACAAGCGGAGAAATCCGGATCAGCAATTTTCTTCTCTGGCAGATTGCGTATGCCGAGCTTCAATTTCTGGATGTGCTTTGGCCGGATTTTTCAAAAGATATATTTTTCCAGTGTATCCTGAATTATCAGAACAAAGAAAGGCGGTACGGAAAAACAAGTGAGCAGCTCCGCAGTAATTAATAATTAAGAATAGAATAGAACGATATAAAGATGAAGTTTAAACTTTTCCCTATCATAATGTTTGCAGCTTCGGCTCATTTTTATGGACAGGTTATCCCTGAAATTCCTCAGGACAGCACGCAGGTTTACCACGCAGAACAGCCGGGAAGCTATGTGCTGAAAGATATTGTGGTGGATGGTGTAAAAAAATATTCTCCTGCACAGATACTGAGATTTACCGGGCTGAGCAAAGGCGAACAGGTGGATATTCCCGGACAGAAGATCAGCAATGCTATTAAAAAGCTTTGGGAAACACAATCGTTCTCCAAAGTGGAAGTGTATATCGAAAGTGTGGAAGGACAGAATGTGGTGCTTCAGTTTTCGCTTCAGGATCTGAAAGAATTGGGAGAAGTAAAATTCACCGGAAAAGGAATCGGAAAATCCAAAAGCGAAAAATTAGCCAAAGACAACAACCTGAAACCGGGAACCAAAATCACCCAGAATCTTGTTTCTACCTTAAAAACCAATATTCCTAAAGATTACATCAAAAAAGGATTTGCGGATGCCAGCATAAACATCAAAGAAGGAATGAGCACGCAGGATGAAAATATGGTGAACTGGACGATTGAGGTGGCAAAAGGAAAACGTGTGAAAATCGACCATATCGAATTTGAAGGCAATACAAACGTTACCGACAGAAAGCTCCGCAAAAAAGGATTCAAAGATACCAAGCAGAAAAGATTCGGGATCAAGGGAATTCTGAAACCCTCAAAATTCATTCAGGATAAATATGAGGAAGATAAGCATCATCTTGTGGAATATTACAATTCACTCGGTTTCCGTGACGCAAGGATCGTTTCCGATTCGGTATGGAGAAACAATAAAAACAATTACGAAATAAAAGTAAATCTTACTGAAGGTAAAAAATATTACATTGGAGATATTACTTTTCTTGGAAATTCTGCTTATTCTACGGAATACCTTCAGAGAATTCTCGGATATAAAACCGGGGATATTTATGATGTAGTAGGCTTTAATAAAAAAGTAGGAGAAGACGGCGGTAAGGAAGACGATTCCGATCTCAAATCGCTGTATCTGAACAACGGGTATCTTTTCTCCAACGTTACACCTGTTGAAAAATCGGTAGTAGGAGATTCCGTAAATCTGGAAATCAGAATTGCCGAAGGCGAAAAAGCAACCTGGAACCACGTAACGTGGAGTGGAAACGTAACTACTCACGACCACGTAATTCTGCGTTCTTTACGAACAAAACCGGGAAATCTTTTCCGGAAAATCGATATCAAAAGAACCTATTTCGATCTTGCCGGAATGCAGTTTTTCGATCCGCAGCAGGTTGGGCAGCAAATCAATCCGCAGCCACAGGATAATACGGTGGATATTCACTGGACTTTGGTGGAAAAAGGATCTTCGCAGGTTCAGCTTCAGGCAGGTTACGGAGGTGGCTCTTTCATCGGAACGCTGGGACTTACTTTCAATAACTTTTCGTTGAGAAATTTCCTGAAACTGAAAGATTTCAAACCGGTTCCGCAGGGAGACGGACAAACATTTTCCATTCAAGCACAAGCCGGACAATATTTTCAGAATTACGGAATATCTTTTGTAGAACCCTGGCTTTTCGGAACAAAACCAACGGCTTTGTCTTTAAGCCTGAATCAATCTCTGGTACGTTATACCGATATTACGGGAGCATCGCAAAAACTGAATATTTTCTCCGCAAGTGCCGGGCTGAACAGATATTTAAGATGGCCCGATGATTATTTTTCTTTATACACCGGGATTCAGTTCCAGAGCTATAATTTTGAAAATTATCCGTTCCAGTTCGGGGATACTCAGGAAACGAATGGCTCTGCAAATAATTTCAGTTTCAACATCGGTTTAAGCAGAAATTCCGCAGGTATGGATCCTATTTTCCCGGATCAGGGGTCCAATATCGAAGCGTCCGTAAAATTCACACCTCCGTATTCTCTTTTCAGAAATAAAGATTACGATAGTATGTCGGCAATGGAAAAATACAAATGGATGGAATTTTATAAAGTAAAATTGAAAGCCGATGTATATAACACTGTTGTCGGAAAGCTCGTTCTGAGAAGTGCTGCCGAAATGGGATTTATGAACGGTTACGACAAAAAACTCGGAGCGCCGCCATTTGAAAGATTTTATATCGGAGGAACCGGGCTTTTCGGC
>Ga0222426_100995_pt1 | contig 13149 bp, 13 predicted proteins | sample 2B50Ametagenome_FD_180087 | JGI IMG/M metagenome (GOLD analysis project Ga0222426, IMG submission 180087) | Enriched microbial communities from leaf-cutter ant dump, University of Wisconsin, Madison, United States - 2B50A (version 2) | ecosystem: Environmental > Terrestrial > Nest > Insects nest... | reverse complement strand
ATCTTCATCCATGCCCAGCGCGACTGGGACGAAAACATCGAGCACGACCAGAAGATCCGCGTCGGCCACGAGCGCCACGACACCGTGGAAGCCAACGCCTACGGCGAGTTCAAGGCCGAGGAGCACCAGACCATCCACCTCGACCGCAAGGTGGAAGCCAAGCTCGACGACCACCTGGCGGTGGCCAACAACCAGCACGTCCGTCTGGGCAACGCCCAGCTGACCCGCGCCGGCCGGGAAATCCACCTCAAGGCCGGGCAGAAACTGGTGATCGAGGCCGGCCAGGAACTGACCCTCAAGGCCGGCGGCAGCTTCATCAAGCTCGACCCCAGCGGCGTCACCGTGTTCGGTCCGCTGGCGAAGATCAACGCCGGCGGCTCGCCGGGCAGCGGTTCGGGCCTGCGTCTTCGCGGCCCCTGGCTACCTGCCGCAGCGGCCAGCGCATTGGCAGGCCAACTGCTGGCCCGCGCCCAGCCATCCGCCCAGGCCCAGGCATTGGAAGAGGCGGAACTCCAGGAAGAGGAGGAAGAAGAGGAACTGGAGGAAGCCAAGGAGGAAACCGGCATCACCCTGCGGATCGGCGTGTTCTTCGATGGCACCGGCAACAACCAGGCGAACGCCGCGCTGACCGCCCAATGCCGCCGCGACGACCGCGAACTCTACAGCGACGAAACCCTGCAAAGCGTCGCCCAGCACTGCGCCCGATATGGCTTCAAGGACATGAACGAGGCAGGCGTATTCAGCACCACGCCCAATAACAGCTATGGCAATGCGCCGAGCAATGTGGCGTTGCTCTTCGATCTGTATACGGACAATGCAACCGACGCACTGACACCTGATGCACGACTGGGGTATGTGAAGTCATACATAGACGGAATAGGCACCAGCAGCGGAGACAATGATTCGTTGCTTAGCCAGGCCAGCGGTCAGGGCACCTCAGGAGTGGTAGGGCGAGTAGAGCAAAGTCCGATCAAAATAATAGAGCAGCTACGAACTTTCCAAGATACAAACCCGACCGTCAAAATTAGCCAGTTGGAGTTCGATATCTTCGGTTTCAGCCGAGGTGCAGCGGCGGCACGACACTTTGCCAATGAGATACTCAAGCCCCAGGGCGGGGTTCTGGCAGAAACATTGAAACCCGGGCAACTCGGTCTGCCCGACAGCCTCAACTGGGAAACCGATGTACAGATCAACTTCATCGGCCTGTTCGATACCGTCGCCGCCATAGTCGCGCCCTGGCGCGGCGATTTCAGCCCCGCCAACCATCTCAACCCCGGCGTCAACCTCTACCTGCCACCAGGTTGCGCCCGCAAGGTGCTGCAACTCAGCGCCCGCGACGAACGCCGCTGGAACTTCGCCCTGAACAGCGTGGCGCCCCATCACCAGGAAATCGAACTGCCTGGCGCGCATTCCGATATCGGCGGCGGCTACCTCCCGCAGATGGAGGAAAAGCTGCTGCTGAGCAAGCCACAAGTCTTAGTGCTGACACCCAATCGCCCCCTGGAGCAGACTTCGGCCTGGCAACGCCTGGAGGCGGAAGCCTACAAATGGGAGACAGAGCGAATGTCCACCAGCGGACAAGTAACCCCTATTTGCTGGAAACTTCCGGAATCACCGAACGACAGATACAGCCAGACCGAAAAGGTAATGGTCGCTCTGGCAATTCAGCGCAAGGTATACGGGGACTTGTCGAAAGTGGCTTTACGTATCATGCGAGAGATGGCCATAAAGCATGACGTACCATTCAGAACGATTCCTGAAAACTCGCAGTATTCGATTCCGACAGATTTGCGGCCGATAGCGGAAAGGACTCTGACCTATGCCCAGGGCGGAACGAATACCTTGTACCCGGAAGAGAACCAATTGCTTTGGAGCCGTTTCATTCACATCTCCGCGCACTGGACACCCAGCTCTTCTGGGCTGCTGCTGAGCAAGCCTGCGCCCAATAGACGCCTGATATTCAATAACAAACCGCAGGAGGGCTACCCGGAATGAAAGCTCTCTGGATAGGTCTGCTCATCCTGATACTGGCCGGCTGTGCGAACGGTTATGGCCATCCCAAGCTGCCCTACGATGCCTGGTACATAGGCATCGCCGCACCACGCTTTATGGAAATCTGGGTAGAGAGCGTGGATGTGGTGGATCAGCGCGGATTGGCATTTGAACGAGTGCATTCTGGCGTGCCTTCCTACACCGGTAGAAATACTCGCGGCTGGCCAACTCGCGGGGTTACTGGAGCAATCAAACCCATCGGCAACGTCGACCTGCCGGAAATCATCTTCGTTCGCTGGCAGTCGCTGGTAGAGCCACAGACCTACAACGTGCGCATCAATATCCCGCAATGGGTTCGCGATGAGATGGTTAAACCACAACGAGCCTTCTGCCAATGGGATGGCAAGTGGATCGACAACCTCTATCGCAAGACAATCTCTGTCGGCATGGCGCCAGGCGGCATCGCCAAAGTCTGGCTCGGCGGGCCCTGCCTGGCACTCAAGGAGATCGGGCGCTTCCAGGCCAAGATCGACAAGCGCGGCCCTGATGAAGGCAAGTCTGGCGGACGTTATGCATGGCCAGAATTAGAACCTGAATCCCGTACCTATATAGAGAAGCATGGCATCCCCTATGGATCATGGTGAGGGGAGCCCTACATGAAGAACTTCTACTTCTGTTTTCTCGCCCTGCTTCTTAGCGGATGCACGTCTGGTCAAGGCCGTCCCAAACTGCCCTACGACGCTTGGTATATTGCGACAGCCGCCCCCCGCTATATGGAGGTCTGGGTAGAAAGCGTGGATGTGGTGGATCAACGAGGGCTGGCATTTGAACGGGTACACGCAGGGGTGGTCAGCTACACCCGAAAACCGGAGGGCTGGCACAACGGCGGAGGCTCGATGAAACCCATCAGCAACGTCGACCTACCGGAAATCATCTTCGTGCGTTGGCAATCCCTGGTGGAACCTCAAACCTACAACGTACGCATCAATATCCCGCAGTGGGTTCGCGATGAGATGGTCAAGCCGCAGCAAGCCTACTGCGTAGCGACCCGAAAAGTGGAACCCGACTTCGCCAAGATAATTTCCATCGGCATGGCTCCTGGCGGCATCGCCAAAGTCTGGCTCGGCGGGCCCTGCCTGGCGTTCAAGGAGATAGGGCGCTTCCAGGCCAAGGTAAGCAAGGTGGGTCCCTACAACGGTACGTCTGGCGGTAAGCACCGACCTCTTACCGATGAAGCAAGACGCTATGTCGAACAGCACGGCATTCCCTACGACTCATGGTGAAGCCACAACTCCACGGAAAAGGAATCATGAAAAAGTCACTGCTATTCGCCCTGGCGCTCCCTCTTCTATCCGCGTGCACTACGGACAAGCCCGACCGGGAAACACAGGCGCTCGCCGGCCTGTATACGCTGCAAGGCGTGATGGAAATGGGCTCGCTGCTGCGGCTGCGCGCAGACGGCAGTTTCGAAGGCAATGTCGCCTATGGCGCCGCCGATGGATACGCCAAGGGCACCTGGCGGCGCGTCGGCGGCCAGGTGGTGCTGAAGCCCAAGGCGGTCATCGGCCTGGGTGAACTGTTCCGCGACCGCGCCCTGCGCGTGGACGGGCTCTGCCTGCGCATCGCTGCCGAGGAAGGTGGCGGCTGCTACCTCCGCTCCCCCCATTGAATCCCCACGATACAAGGAGTCACGAATTGACCGCCATGGAAAAGAACGAAGCCCGGGAACAGGCACAGAAACCGAAGCCGTCCGCCAGGATGCTGTCCTTGCTGGGCCCCCTCGTCACCGCGGCGAGCCTGCCGATCCTGTACCTCAACGGCAAGGCCTATCACGATGCCTACCTGGGCTATTTCAAGCTCGAGCCCTCGATGTTTCCCCAGGACACCGCCTCGACGCTGATAAGCGCAGTCATCGGCTGGTTCCATGCAATGCTCGCCGGCCTGAAAGGAGTCCTCGGGCTGCTGGAGCAGCACTACGGCCTGGTCCTGGGCATGGCTCTTGTGATCGTGCTCATCATGGCGCCGATGAGCGTGATGCTGGCCCGGCTGGGCAAGAGGCTGGACAGCCGCCGCAGCGCGTCAAGGCAGAACCGGCTGCTCTCGGAGTACGTCAAGGAGGCCGGTCTCTACCTGTTCTGGCTATTCACCGTCAGCTACAGCGTATTCGCGCTGATGTTCATGATCGCCCTGCTGCTGTCGCTTTCCATCTCCCCTTTCTACGCCATTGGCAAGAAGGTCGCGGCGGAGGACCTGAAGGCCGGCTTCGTCAATGCCCCGAGGGTCGAGCTGAGCGACCCGAAAGGCCGAAGCGGAGACTTCAGGATTATCGAGTGCTCGTCGATGTTCTGTGCGCTCTATGCCTCCGGGCGCGCCGTGGCCGTACCGGTTTCGGCGATCGACTGGGCCGAGTCCGACCTGTCCGACCGTCAGTGATACGGCTGTCGGGGCGCTGGCCAGCCACCTTGCCGTAGGCAAGCGCTGGGGGAAAACCAGGCGCGATACCTCCCTGGCGGCCAGGTAAAAAGCCGTTTTCAACGACGGATGATAGAGAGTCCGCGTTGCAGGCGAGCATGGCTTCTCGTAGGAGCGAGCTTGCTCGCGAACAAACTCCGCTGCGAGGCTCATTCGCGAGCAAGCTCGCTCCTACGAAGAGCCCCCGGTGCAGCCTGCAAGACAGTTGCTCCTACGGCTCCAGGGAAGCACGGGTGTAGGAGCGGACTCCGTCCGCGATTGGATTCACCGGCCGCGCCGGATGCCCCGGTGGCATGGACGACGGCGGATAACCGCGAACGGTTATGCGCCCTACGTCTTCGTAGGAGCGAGCTTGCTTGCGAAGGGTGTTGTCCGGTGGCTTCAGAGCGCCCTCTCCCCGACCCTCTCCCTGAAGGGAGAGGGGGCTGTCCTCTGCGCGCTGCGGGTTCGGCGTGATCCTGTGACTGCAGTTTGCTCGCGAACCTTGTAGTCACTGGGTTATTCCCCTTCGGGCCAGCGCAAGCGCTGTTCGCGATGGAGCCGCGTCCCGCGTTCGCGGGAATGACGAGGTGAAAGGACGGTGCCAGACCTACAAACCGCTCAGGACAGCCCCCTCTCCCGCTTGCGGGAGAGGGTTGGGGAGAGGGCGCTCTTGGGCCCAACACTGGAGCCACCGGGCAACACCCTTCGCGAGCAAGCTCGCTCCTACGAAAAGCCAAAGCCCAGGCAAAAAAACGGCGCCCGAAGGCGCCGCGAAAGGAAAACCTCAATACTCCGGCGAATACACCCCGTGCCCGCCCTGCCCCGCCAGCAGCTGCCCGATTATCTCGTTGTGCATCGCCAGCAGGCGGCCATTGCGCTCATTGAGCAGGCGGCATTCCTCCACCTGCTCGGCCAATGCCTGCCAGTCGCGCTGCAGGGGCTGGCGGCCGGCGCCGGGGAAGTGTTCGAGCAGGCGCTGCATGCCGGCGCGACCGATGTCCAGGCCGAAGGCCTGGAGCACCTTGGCGCGGCGGTCGGCGCGTTGGCGCATGGCTTCCACCAGTTCGCCTATACGGATGTTGCTGCGGGCGATGGCCTCGCTGTCGCGGGCCAGCAGTTGGTCGTGCAGGTCCAGCAGCGCGCTGCGCAGGTACAGGTAGTCCGCGCGGTCGAGGCGGATGTCGGCCTCGATCAGTTGCAGCAGGCGGGCGCGTCTTTCGCTCATGCACCGCCGCCGTGGAAGTCGAGCATGCTGCGCGACAGCGCCTCGGGGTCGAGGGAGACTTCGCCGCGGGCCAGGGCGTCGCGGATTGCGGCGACCTTGTCCAGGTCCACTTCCGGCAGCGCGCCCAGGGCTTCCTGGACCTGCTCCAGCGGCAGCGCGCCGCTGCCGGCCGGCGCCTGGGCGGCGGGGCGCGCGGCTTCCTCGCGCTGGCTGCGCTGGGGCGCGGCGCTCTGCACGGGGGCGCCGATGACGGGCTTGAGTTGCCGGGTGATTTCCATGTTCGCGTCCAGAAAAAAGGGGGTCTACCGACCGACAGGCGACCGGTTCGGCGAAGAACTTAAATGCTGCCTCATGCGCCCTGGCTCCGCCACCAGCTCTGCGCCGCCAGGCCGTCCTGGATTTTCTGCTCCTGGCGCGCCAGTTGCGTCTGCCATTGCTCCAGGCGCGATTCGATGACCTGCTCCAGCACTTTCTCGCCGCGCATGGCCTGCAGCAGCTCGCCCTGGATGCGCTCCAGCGTCTGCTCGGCCACTTCCAGCTCGCGCTTCTGCAGGGCCAGCATCCTGAACAGCGTGGCCTTGTACTGCTGCTGGTTGCCGCGCTGCAGCTCGGTGCTGGTGGGCACCACGAAGCCGCACAGGCGCGTCAGGCCGGTGATGTTGTTGCGGTAGCGCTGGCACAGGCCGCGCTGGTAGTTCACCCGGCCGAGCATCTCGCGCACGCGGTTGCTCCGCACGCTGGCCAGGCGGCGCAGGGTGTCGATCTGTTCCTTCATAGCCGCAGGGCCTGTTGCAGGTGTTCGAGGCTGGCGGCCAGGTCGGCGCCTTCGTTGACTTCCTGGCGCAGGAAGCGCTCCAGCGCCGGGGCCAGTTGCACGGCGCGGTCAGTGCGGGCGTCCAGGCCGGCGGTGTAGCCGCCCAGGGGAATGAGTTCGCGGATTTTCTCGTAGCTGCCATGCAGTTCCTTGAACTGCCGCGCCGCGCGCAGGTGCGCCGGCTCGCCGACCTGGGCCATGCAGCGGCTCACCGAGGCGCCGATGTCGATCGCCGGGTAGTGGCCGACGTCGGCCAGCCGGCGCGACAGCACGATGTGGCCGTCGAGGATGGCGCGGGCGCTGTCGGCGATCGGGTCCTGCTGGTCGTCGCCCTCGGCCAGCACCGTGTACAGCGCGCTCAGGCTGCCGCTGCCGGCCACGCCGTTGCCGGCGCTTTCCACCAGTTCCGGGAGCATGCCGAACACCGACGGCGGGTAGCCCTTGGTGGCCGGCGGCTCGCCCAGGGCCAGGGCGATCTCGCGCTGGGCCATGGCGTAGCGCGTCAGCGAATCCACCAGCAGCAGCACGTCGCGGCCCTGGTCACGGAAGTAGGCGGCGATGCTGTGGCACAGCTCGGTGGCCTTCAGGCGCATCAGCGGCGACTCGTTGGCCGGCGCCACCACCACCACGGCCTTGCGTCGGCCCTCCTCGCCAAGGGAGTGCTGGATGAACTCCTGCACCTCGCGGCCGCGCTCGCCGATCAAGCCGACCACCACCACTTCGGCCTTGGTCTGCCGGGTGATCATACCCAGCAGCACGCTCTTGCCCACCCCGCTGCCGGCGAACAGGCCGACGCGCTGGCCCTTGCCGAGGGTCAGCAGGGCGTTGATGGCGCGTACGCCGACGTCCAGCGCCTCGGTCACCGGGCGGCGCTTGAGTGGGTTGACCGTGGGCAGCTGCGCCGAGAGCGCGTCGCGCCCGCCCAGGCGGCCGCGTTCGTCCAGCGGCTCGCCGAGGCCGTTGACCACCCGCCCCAGCCAGGATTCGTCGATGCGCAGGGCGGCCTGCTCCTCGGCCGGGAACACCCGCGAGCCGGCGGCCAGGCCCACCGGCTTCTTGAACGGCATCAGGTAGGTGGTGTCGCGGTTGAAGCCGACCACCTGGGCGTCCAGCAGGCTGCCGTCGGCCTGTTCCACCAGGCAGCGCTGGCCGGTGGCGCGGCGGCAGCCGAGGCTTTCCAGCAGCAGCCCGGAAACGCGCACCAGGCGCCCGCTGACCTTGGCCAGCTGCACCGAGTCCAGCGAGCGCAGGGCCTGGTCGACGTCGAGGCTGAAGCTTTCGCCCAGGGCCATCGTCAGTCGTCGCCCAGCAGGTGTTCGCCGAGCACCTGCATGCAGCTGTCCAGGCGTTGCTGGCAACCGATGTCGGTTTCTTCCTCGGCGGTGAGCAGGCGGCATTCGCCCAGGGCCAGGCGCTCGTCGGGCACCAGGCGCCAGGCGGCGGCGCGTTCCGGCGCCAGCTCGCGGATGCGCGCGCACTCCTCGGGGTTGAGCAGCAGCTGCACGCTGTCCGGCTGTTCCGGCATGGCCGCCAGGGCCTCGTCGGCCAGGCTCAGCAGTTGCGTGGGGTGCAGCGTCAGCTCGCAGCGGATGACCTGCCGCGCCACCTTCTGCACCAGTTCCAGCAGTTGCTCGCGGCGCTGCGCCTCGAAGGCCTCGGCGAAGCGGCGGAATTCCTCGCACAGCTTGTCCAGCGGCTGGGCGGCGGTCTCGAAGACGCGGCGGCCCTCCTCGCGGCCTTCCTCGCGCCCCAGGCGCAGGCCTTCCTGGCGGCCCTGGCGCAAGCCTTCCTCATGGCCAGCCTCGCGGCCCTGCTCCAGGCCTTCGCGGTAGCCCTTGTCGCTGCCCTGCTGGTAGCCGTCGGCCACCGCCTTCTGCAGCTCAGCCGGGTCGCCGCCCTGCCATTGTTCCTGCAACGCCCCGCTGCAGCGCGGCGGGAAGCGGTACGGCCGCCAGTCGCGGGCGCCGCCGCGGATCACCTTGACCGTCATGGGCGCCTCACTCCACCGTCTGTTCGCGGAACAGCTGCAGCTGGATCTCGCCTTCGGCGGCCAGCTCGCGGACCATCGCCATGATGTCGCGGCGCACCTGCTCGACGCGGCTCAGCGGCACCGGGCCCTGGCGGCGCTTGATGGCGTCCATCTGCTGCGCCTGGCGCTTGGGCATGGCGCCCTGGATGGCCTTGACCAGCGCCGGCTCCGCGCCCTTGAGCGCCACCACCCACTCTTCCAGGGGAATGGCTTCGAGCAGCGCCTGCAGGGTGTCCTGGCTTTGCCGGGAGAGGATGAAGAAGTCGTACATCTCTTCCTCGATGCGCTCCACCAGGCCGGAATCATGGCTGCGCAGCAGCTCGAACATCTGGTTCCGGTCGCCCTTGAAGCGGTTCATGATGTCCGCCGCCTGCTTGATGCCGCGCACCTGCGAGCCCTGGGTGGAGAGCACCGCCAGGCTGCGGTCGATCAGTTGCTCCAGCTCGGCGATGACCTCGCCGCTGACCTCGCTGAGGTTGGCGATGCGGTACAGCAGCTCGTCCTGGCGCTCGGCCGGCAGGCATTCGAGCACCTGGCTGGCCATCGACGGCGGCAGGAAGGCGAGGAACACCGCCTGCATCTGCGCGTGCTCGTTGGCGATGAGGGCGGCGAACTGCTTGGGGTCCAGCCATTCCAGGCGGGCCATGCGGGCGCGGATTTCCTCGCCGTAGATGCTGTCCAGCAGGCTGCGGGTGATGTCGCTGCCCAGGGCCTTGCCGAGCATGCCGGCGAGGTAGCCGCGGGAGGCGCCCTTGATGCTGCTCTGCTCCTTGTAGTCCTCGAAGAAGCGGCCGATCACGTCCGAGACCATGGGCAGCTTGACGTTGTTCAGCCGCGCCATGGCCTGGCTGATGCTGATGATTTCCTCGCGGGAGAAGTGCCGCAGCACCCCGGCCGAGGTCTCGTCGCCCATGCTCAGCATGAGGATCGCCGCCTGCTCCATGGAGCTCATGGCGCGCCGGCGCACCGGCACGCGCGCTTCGTCAGCCGACGGGGTTGAGGTCTCGCTCATTGCGCCCTATCCATTGCTTGATCACTTCGGAGACCCGCTCGGGATCGTTCTTGGCGAGCATCTGCAGGTGCTCGATCTGGTGTTCCAGGCCCGAGCCCGGCGCCGGCAGGCGGATTTCCGAGAGCGGGTTGAGTTCGCTGAACACGCCCAGGGCGCGCGGCGCATCACCCACCCGCGCCAGCAGGCGTTCGCCGTGCTCGTTGCCCAGCAGCGTGCCCATGCCCTCCTCGCCCGCGGCCGGCGCCGGCTTGCGCTGGGTCAGGCTGCGCACCGCGGGGCGCACCACCAGCAGCAGCAACAACAGGCTGACCAGGCCGAACACGCCCAGGCGCACCCAGCCCTGCAGCTGGGCGTCGTCCCACCAGCGCACAGGTTCGTCCAGCGGCGCGGCGGCGACGAAGGGCAGCACCGAGAGCGACAGGCTGTCGCCGCGCGCGGCGTTGAAGCCCACGGCGTTCTTCACCGCCAGCTCCAGCTGCTTGCGGGTTTCCTCGCTCCAGCCACCCTCGGGGGCCGCGGCGGCGTTGATCATCACCGCCACGCTCTGCTGGCGCAGGTTGAAGGGCGCGTGCTTGACGTGGGTGATGTTCTGGTCGTAGTCGAGCTGACGGTTGGATTCCTTGCGCTGCGAGGTGGCCGCCTTGTCCTGGGTGTTGCTGGCCTGGGCGGCGCCGGCCTGGGCGTTGCCCTGGCCCTGCTGCGGCTCCGGCGGCTTGACCGGCGCGCGGTTGCTCAGCGAGCCGGGCACGCCCAGGGCCAGTTCGTCCAGGGTGCTGTCGTCGCGCAGGGTCTCGCGGCGCAGGCGCGGCGTGTCGCCGTAGCTCTGCAGCGTCTCTTCCTTCTGGCTGAAGTCGATGTCGGCGGCCACGCTGACGCGGTAGTTGCCCGGCCCGACGATGGGCGCCAGCACCTGCTCGACGTTGGCCACCGCCTTCTGCTGGAAGTCGTCCACCAGCTGGCCGTTCTGCTGCGCCCCGCCCCAGGCGGCGAGCCCGCGGGAGAGCAGCACGCCGTGCTGGTCGACCACGCTGACGTTCTCCGGCTGCAGCTGCGGCACGCTGTTGGCCACCAGGTTGACCACCGCCGCCACCTGCTCCGGCTTGGGCCGGAAGCCCGGGGCCAGTTGCAGCATCACCGAGGCCTTGGCCGGCTCGCGCTGGCTGACCACGAAGGAGCTCTGCTGGTCGATGGCCAGGTGCACGCGAGCCTGCTGCACCCCTTCCATGGCCATCACGGTGCGCGCCAGCTCGCCTTCCAGGCTGCGCTTCAGGCGCACGTCCTGGACGAACTGGCTGGTGCCCAGCGGCTCGTCCTTGTCGAACAGTTCGTAGCCGGCCGGCACCGCGACCTTCACGCCCTTGGCCGCCAGCAGCATGCGCGCCCGCGCCAGCTGGTCGTCGCGCACCAGCACCTGGCCGCTCTGCGGGTGCAGGCGGTAGGCGATGCTGTCGGCGTCCAGCACCTGCATCACCTCGGCCGCCGGGTAGGCTTCGCCGGCGCCGTACAGCGGGTGGAAGGCGCCCTGGTCGCGCCACAGGTACCAGGTGCTGCCCAGGGCCAGCAGCGCGGCGCCGCCGGCCAGGCCCAGCAGGCTCAGGCGCGGGTCCAGGCGCAGCTTGTCCAGGGGCAGGCGGTCTTTGATCTTCTGCAGCACGGTTCAGCCCTTGTGCGCCGTCACAGCGGCATGTTCATGACTTGGTCGAAGGCGGTGGTGAGCTTGTTGCGCACCTGCAGCAGGGCGCTGAACGACACGCTGGCCTGCTGGCCCTGGACCATGGCGCCGGCGAGGTCGTCGCTGCGCCCGGCGTCCACCGCGGCCATGGCTTCGCTGGCCTGGTGCTGCTGGGCGTCGACGGCGCGCAGGGCGTCCTCGAAGGCGTTGCCGAAGCCCGGCTCGGCGCCGGGGGCCTCGCTGGCCGGGCGGATGGGCGCCGCCGACAGCGCGCGCAATTGCTGCATCTGCCCGAGCATCTCGCTGCGGGCCTGCTCGATGGGGTTCATGGCGACTCTCGTTTCAGAAGGACAGGTTCACGCCCTGCTCGCGCATGGCGTTGAGGCGGTAGCGCAGGGCCCGCGGCGTCATGCCGAGGCTTTCCGCGGCCTTGGTCTTGTGCCCGCCGAAGCGGCGGATGGTGTCGATCACGTGCTGGTACTCGGCCCACTTGCCGCTGGCGCGCAGGGCCGCCTTGCCGCCCTCGCCCGGCAGCGGCGCCGCCGCGGCCACGCTGGCCAGCTGCTCGGTGGGCGGCGCGAGCCCCAGGTCGCGCGGCTGGATGAACAGCCCGGCGCGCAGCACCAGGGCGCGCTGGATGACGTTCTCCAGCTCGCGCACGTTGCCCGGCCAGTCGTGGGCCAGCAGGGCCTGCCGGGCCGCTTCGGTGAGCAGCTCGGCGTGGCGTTCCTGGGGCGCGTACTGCTGGATGAAGCGCTGCGCCAGGGGCAGGATGTCGTCCTTGCGTTCGCGCAGCGGGCTGATGTGCAGCGGCAGCACGTCGAGGCGGAACATCAGGTCGGCGCGGAAGCGCCCGGCGCTGACTTCTTCCTGCAGGTCGCGGTTGGTGGCGGCGATGACGCGCACGTTCAGGCGGATTTCGCGCTGCCCGCCCAGGCGCTCCACGCGCTGCTCCTGCAGCACGCGCAGGAGCTTGGCCTGCAGGCCCAGGGGCAGTTCGCCGATCTCGTCCAGCAGCAGGGTGCCGCCGTTGGCCTGCTCGAACTTGCCCGGCTGGGCGCTGACCGCGCCGGTGAAGGCGCCGCGCTCGTGGCCGAAGAGAATGGATTCGAGCATCTGCTCGGGAATCGCCGCGCAGTTCACCGCCACGAAGGGCGCCTGCGGCTCGGCGGAGAAGCGGTGGATGTAGCGCGCCATCAGCTCCTTGCCGGTGCCGGTCTCGCCAGTGATCAGGATCGGCGCGCGGGTCTGCGCCACGCGCTGGGCCAGCGCCAGCAGGCGGCGCCCGGCGCGCGACTGCGAGACGAAGCCCTCGCCGGCCACCGCCGCCTGTTCCTGGCGGTGCAGCAGCGCGGCCAGCTGGCTCTCGCTGAAGGGCGCCAGCAGGTAGTCGATGCAGCCCATTTCCAGCAGCTGGGCGGCCATTTCCTGGTCGGCGTATTCCACCACCGGCACCAGGCTCAGCTGCGGCACGCGCTGCAGCAGTTCGCCGATCTGCGGGAAACTGCGCTGCGGGCGGCGCTCGGCGAAGACGAAGACCGGGCCGCAGGCCGCCAGGTCGACGGCGTCCAGCCCGGCCGCGTTCTTCACCCGCAGCACGCGCCGGCCCAGGCGCGCCAGGCCGTCATTGAGCAGGTCCAGGCCGATCTCGCCGGCGCCGCCGACGATCACCACCTGTTGCGCCGCCAGGCTGGCTTCTTCATTGCAACTGGCCAATTGACTGAACTGTTTCAATGCAACTTTCCTGCGTCTGGACCGCCCTCGGGACGGCACTCGGTTATTCCATCGAAGCCATGGCGGCGATGAACTTTCATTTGCCGGCAGGCAGTGGCCGAATGAACTTCCGGCCTGTATAGGAAGGAATTACCGAACGCCTTCCCTTTTATTACGAAGGGGGCCTTAAGGAATGAGTTTTTCCTGTCGCCCTTCAACTGTGCGAGGGAACTTTTCC
>Ga0222426_100994_pt1 | contig 13165 bp, 14 predicted proteins | sample 2B50Ametagenome_FD_180087 | JGI IMG/M metagenome (GOLD analysis project Ga0222426, IMG submission 180087) | Enriched microbial communities from leaf-cutter ant dump, University of Wisconsin, Madison, United States - 2B50A (version 2) | ecosystem: Environmental > Terrestrial > Nest > Insects nest... | reverse complement strand
GCCATCGTCGCCATCATGCGCAAGATGCTCACCGCCATCTGGGCCATCATGAAGCAGCCGGCCGATTATGACTCCTCCAAGCTCTTCGCCAACATCGAAATGGCTTGACGGCGAACTAAGTGTCTACGGGGGTTCGTGCAGGGGTGTGTTTCGTGCAGGGTGGGTGGGCTTTGCCTGCCGTCAGTCCGGCAGGCGCGGGACGCCGTGGGCGTCGCGATGCTCGATCGCGACCGGGTGGGTGTCCGGCTGGCCGGCCTGCACGGTGGCGCCCGGTGACGGGACGCTCTCGCCACGGGCGACGGCCAGCGCGTTGCGATAGCTGCGCTGCGCCTGCGCGGCATCGCCCTGGCCGGCGAAGGCATCGCCCAGCACTTCCCAGGCGTCGGCCGAGGACGCCAGTGCCAGCGAACGCTGCAGGTACTGGCGCGCCTTGCCCCACAGTTTCAGGCGCACGCACATGCGGCCCAGCGCGAGCAGCAGGTTGGCATCGTTGGGATGCGCATCCAGCCAGGCTTCGGCCCGGCGCAGACGTGCCTCCAGGTCATCGCCGGCGAGGCTGCCGTAGGTGCCGAGCAAGCTCGGCGACCACTCCCGGCGCAGCGCGGATTCCAGCTCGTCCATCGCCGCCAGGTTCAGTCCGAAGCCCGCCGCGCGATGGGCATAGGCCTCGATCACCGCGGGCAACCGGCGCTGCGTTTTCGGCAACTGCGACCACAGCGCATTGAGGCTGGCACCATCCGGTGCCGCCTCGATGGCGGCCACCAGCACGCGGATTTCCAGCGCGGCATAGCCACGGCCGCCCAGCGCACCGCTTTTCTGCAACGGCTCCAGCGCCTCGCGGGCACGGCGGACATCGCCGCTGTCCAGCGCGGCCAGTGCCAGTTCGCGCCAGCCACCGGGGGTCAGGCTGCGCTTGTCCGCTTCCGGCGTCAGCAGGGCCAGCGCCTCGGCGGGCTTGCCGTCACGGCGCAACACCCTTGCACGCAATACGCGCGCCGCCTGCGGCGCGGTCTGTGCGGCCTGGTTCAGGGCCTCCAGTGCGCGTCCGTGCTCGCCCCGGCGCGAGGCGGCCTCGGCGGCGGCAAGCAAAGCCGGGCCCTGCAGACGATCCAGTCGGGAGGCGCGGTTGAGGTCGCGCTCGGCATCACCGTGACGACCCTCGATCAGCGCCAGCAGGCCTTCGCCCAGGCGTTGCTGGCTGAGCTTGCGATGACGCCGCGAAAACGCTCCGAACGGCCAGCGCAGCAAACGCCACAACAGCGACAACAGCCCCCATGCCAGCAGCACGATCACCAGTGCGGCCACCACCGTGGTCTGTACCCGCCAGCCGCGCAGGCGCAGCAGCACGTAGCCGGGATCGGTGGCCACCCAGTGCCAGCTGAACGCAGCCAGCGCCGCCACGATCACCAGCGCCAGTATCCAGCGCCAAAGTTTCATGGGCGGGCTCCGTCAACCGGCGCCACCGTGCTGGCGGAAGCCGGCTCGGCCGGGTCCGGGACAGCACCGAGCGCGCGCACCGAGCGCAGGTTGCGCAATTCGGCCAGCGCCGCGCCCAGTTCCACCGGGGCATCGGCCGGCAGCTGGCCGGCCAGTTTCTGCAGCGTGGCATGTGCCTGTTGCACGGCCGGCGCGTCTCCATCGAACTGGCTGGACAAGCTGCCGTCGACCCGTCGCAGCGCCGCCGCGTAGGCCTCGCCATCGTGATCCAGCAAGGCCGCTTGCGCCTGCGCCAGGTCCAGTCCGGCAAGTTCGCGGGCCAGCCGTGCGTCGGCGACCGCCAGCGGCGTGCCGTCGTCACGCTGGACACTGATCACCCCGGCCAGGGCGCGACCGATGCGCGCCCAGCCACCGTTGCCGGCCTTGCCTTCGGCGCGGTCCAGCGGCTTCAGCGGCAGGCTGTTGATGCGTTCGCGCAACGTGCCCAATTGCCCCAGCGCGGTGGTGTAGCCGGCCGGCTGGCTGTCGAGCAGGTCCTGGCGTTCGGCCTGGATGCTTTCACGCACGCTCCCGAAGGCCCCGTCGTTGACGGCCGCCAGGGTCTGGTCGGCCAGCGCGTAGGCCGCGGCCGCGGCCGGCGCGTCATGGAACAGCCGGTAGCGCTCGGCCCCCATCCGCAACAAGGATTCGGTGTCGTCCAGCAGCATGCCGTCACGACCGGACAGGCTCTTCTGCGCCAGCTTGGCCAGCGCATCCTCGGCATTCCGCAAGCGCTCGGCCTGGCCCAGCAGGGTTTCGCGCATCGAGCGGTTGACCTGCGAAGCATCGCCCAGGCGCTGGCTCAGGCTGGCCCGCTGGCCGTCCAGGGTCGCCAGCGAGGCTTCCAGTGCCGCCGTGCGTTGCTGCAGTTGCGCCAGATCCTGGCTGCCGGCCTGGCGGGCCTTGTCCTGCTGCCACTGCTGCCAGCCGACATAACCGGAGACGCCGACTGCGGCCAGTGACAAAAGCAGGGCCAGCGCCAGGCTGCCACCGCCACGCGGGCGCGGGGCAGCTCGTGTCGGTTCGTGCCGCTGTTGCGGGCGTACCGGCAGGGACTCGGCCGCGGCAGCGGCGGGACGGGCGCCCTCGGGCGCGGCGGACTCGGACGGCTTGTCTGCTTGGCTCATGCGCGCATGCTAGCAGCCTGCGCGAGCCGGTTCGTAGCACCGACGTGAAAGCTCAGTCCGCCCGTGCAGCCGCCTGCAGCAGGTCTTCGGACAACGCCGAGGATGCCTGCACGATGCGCCGGAAACCCGCCTGGCTCGCCGCCAGCGCCAGACGCTCGCTGCTGGCCACCGCCACCGCCGCGCACAAACGCGCCCAGGCCGTGGCCGGCAAGCCCTGATGCAGGTTGTGCAACGCCTCCGCGCTGGACAGCAGCACGCGTGCCGATGCCGGCAGCGCATGCAGCGCATCGAAATGCCGCCGATCCAGCCGCGGCGGCAGCCGCCGGTACACATGCAACTCGCGCAGATCGGCCCCGCGCGCCACCAACTGCTCGCGCAGCACGCCACGGCCCCCTGGTGCGCCGATCAAGGCGACCCGGCGTCCATGCAGATCCTTCAGCTCGGGCAAATCCAGCAACCCTTCACTGTTCTGCCGAGACGGCGCCAGCGGTGCATCGATGCCCTGCGCCTGCAAAGCCTGAGCGGTTCCACGCCCCACCGCCAGCACGGCCGCTGTCGTACACAAGGGCACCAACCGCGCGGCATGACGCACCGCTGCCGGACTGGTGAACACCAGCAACTCGTCATCCAGCGCCTGCCGCAAATCGACACGTACCCGCTCGGCATCCTCCACGGCGCGCAATGACAACCCGGGCAGCAACAACGGTCGCCCCCCCATGGCGCGCACCCGTCGCACCATGGGCGCGGCCGTGCCGGACGGACGGGTGATCACCACGGCACGGCCATCCAGGCGCGGAAGAATTGTCGGTTTGGAGCTCGGCATGACGCCAGTGTAGCCGCGCCCTACACTGGCCGGCTTTCCCCGCATGGTTGCCGATCAAAGTGAGCGACACCGCCCTCGACCTCACCCGTCAGGCTCAGGACCTGACCCGCTTCATCCGCGACGAGATTCCGCTGGCCCGCACGATGGACGTGCAACTGGACGCCTGCAGCGACGACCACCTGACCCTGCTGGCACCGCTGGCGCCGAACATCAACGACAAGGGTTGCGCATTTGGCGGCAGTCTGGTCAGTCTGATGACGCTGGCCGGATGGTCGCTGGTGGAACTGGCACTGCGCCGTCGCGGCCATGACTGCGACGTGTTCGTGGCCGAGTCCACCGTGCGCTACCTGGCGCCGCTGTGGGACGACTTCCGCGCCGAGGCGACGCTGTCGCCGGAGGCCGACTGGGCCACCTTTTTCAGTACGCTCGAAAATCGCGGCAAGGCGCGTACCGAAGTGGCCTGCGTGATCCCCGGCGAAGACGGCAAGCCCGCCGCCACCCTGAGCGCACGTTTCGTGGCCAAGCGCCGCGAACCGGCCGCATGAGGCAGAATGGGCGGACATCCAACGGGGGAGTGATCACCATGCGCCGTTCCATCCGCATCCATGCCTGCCTGCTCGCCGCCGTGGCCGTGCTGTCGCTGGCCGGCTGCGCCACGAAGACCCGCAGTGACGCCCTGACCAACACCCTCAACGCCTACGCCAGTACCGTGCGCTGGGGCGATTTCCAGAGTGCTGCGCAGTTCATCGAGCCGAAGGTCCGCGCGGAGCATCCACTGGCGCCGATCGACCTGGCCCGCTACCAGCAGGTGCGCGTGAGCGAGTACGACGCCGGTTCCGGTCCGGTACCCACCGGTGACTTCGAGGTGCAGCAGACCGCGGTGATCAACCTGATCAACGTGCATACCCAGTCCGAACGCAGCATCGTCGACCACCAGACCTGGCGCTACGACGAAAAGACCCAGCACTGGTGGCTGACCAGCGGCCTGCCGGACATCACCCAGAACTGATCCGGCTGCCGGCACCGTTGCCCGCGCGCGGCGCCTTCGCCGCGCAGGTCACGCACCGCCCGAACCGATGAAGCCGCGCTTGCCCGTGAACTGCAGGAGCCCACTCACGGACGATGCTTCGCGGCCGATGTTTGGCAGGAGCCCGCTCGCGGGCGATAGCTTTTGTCTTGAAGCCAAAGCTCGAAGATCAAGCCCAATGCCAAGGCAGGAGCATCGCTTTGCCCTGCAGCCTCGGGAGCCGCTGTCCGGCGCGAAACCGGCATCGTGTGAAAGTCGTTGCCGCGAGGCCCCGGCCGGGTTTCTTGCTGGCTGGCAGGCGTTTGCACGGAAATGACGGCAGGCCGCGGTGAGCATCCTTCCCCCCGGAAGCCGGCCAGCACCTTTATAATCGCCGGTTTGACCGGATCGGCGCCGCGCTGGCGACCAGTGGACTGACGATGAACGACTTCCTGCACAAACTGCCCGAATTTATCGGCAACCACGTGGCCTTGTCGGCCCTGTTCGTGATCCTGCTGGTGGCGCTGGTGGTGCTGCAGGTCGGCACCATGTTCAGCAAGATCAAGCAGCTGAGCCCGGCCGGCCTGACCCAGCTGATCAACCGCGACAACCCGCTGATGATCGACCTGTCGGCCATTGCCGAATTCCAGAAGATGCACGTGCCCGGCGCCCGCCACGTGGCGATGAGCCAGTTCGACCCCGAGCACAAGGACCTCGCCAACGCCAAGGAGATGCCGGTGGTGGTGATGGACAAGGACGGCCGCGGCAACTCGGTCAAGGCCGCCCAGCGCCTGGTCAAGGCCGGCTTCAGCCGCGTCCACCTGCTGACCGGCGGCGTGCTGGCCTGGCACGGCGCCCAGCTGCCCGTGGCCAAGGGCAACAAGTAAAAAGCCGAGGAGTGAGTGGAGAGAAGTGAGTAGTGAGTGAAAGCAAGGCGCAGAGCCGGCGCTTTCTCACTCCTCTTCACTCTCCATTCGATCATGCAGGCCGGCGCGGCCGGCGATGATCCGCGCCAGCACGTCGGGGGCGTATTCGAACGAGTCGTAGTACAGCCGGTCCTCGGGCAGGCCGGCGTCGAGCAGCTGCGGACGGGCCACGTCGACCATCGCCGGCGGGCCGCTCATGTACAGGTCGTGGCCGGACAGGTCGGGATGGTCGGCCAGCACCGCCTCGTGCACCAGGCCACCGCGCGCCCGAGCTAACGGGGTCAGGTTCACTTCTCCAGAAAGAAGTGAACCTGACCCCGTTAGCTCGGGCCCCGTTGGTTCATCGGACACCACCGCGTGGAAAGTGAAGTTCGGCAGGTCCCGGGCCCAGGCGTCGACCCGTTCGCGCAGGTACAGGTCCGATTCGCTGCGGGCTCCCCAGTACAACGCCATCGGCCGGCGCGTGCCCAGCGTGATGAAGTGTTCCAGCACGGCCTTGATCGGCGCGAAGCCGGTGCCGCCGGCCATGAAGATCATCGGCCGTTCCGAATCCTCGCGCGGCACGAAGGTGCCCAGCGGCCCCTCGATGCGCAGCCGGTCGCCGACCTGCAGATGGTCACCGACCCATGAGGTGAAGCCGCCGCCGATCACGTGGCGCACGTGCAGTTCGATCATGCCGTCGGCCTGCGGCGCGTTGGCGATCGAGAACGGACGGCGCCGCCCGTCGTCGAGCAGGATGTCCAGGTATTGCCCGGCCAGCCGCTTCAACGGACGCTCGCCCGGCGCCGGCATCAGCCGCACGCCGGTGACGTCGTCGGCCAGCTTCCACTTCTCGCTCACCACCACGTCCAGCTGGCGCCGCGCGATGTCCTCCACCGAGGTCACCTCGCGCGCTTCCAGCAGCAGGTCGCTGCCCGGCACCGCTTGGCAGACCAGCACCGCATGCCGCGCCAGCGCACCATCGTCCAGCGCCAGCGGCGGGTTGCGCGGGTAGTCGCACTGCCCTTCCAGCACGGTCGCCTTGCAGCTGCCGCAGACGCCGGCGCGGCACGAATACGGCAGGGCCACGCCGGCGCGCTGCGCCGCTTCCAGCACGGTTTCGCCTGGGGCCACCGTGAAACGGCGGCCGGATGTCTTGAGCGTGACGGTAAACAAGAGGATTCCCGCTGCGATGCTGTCATGGCTGGCCAGACGTGCAGGCCGGCATGTCGATGTCGCCATTGTCGTGGCGATGCGCGCGAACAACAATGCGGGGTCACTCGCAAGGAATCAACGATGAGCCTGTGGAAACAGCCCACCGATCTGGACCGCATCAACGCCTGGAGCGCCAACACCCTGATGGAGGCGCTGGGCATCCGCATCACCGCGATCGGTGACGACTGGCTGCAGGGCACGATGCCGGTCGACCATCGCACCCACCAGCCCTACGGCCTGCTGCACGGCGGCGCCTCGGTGGTGTTGGCCGAAACCCTGGGCAGCACCGCGGCAATGCTCACGCTCGACCCGCAGCACGAGCTGGCGGTGGGCCTGGACATCAACGCCAACCACGTCCGCGGCGTGCGCAGCGGCAGCGTCACCGGCACCGCCCGCGCCCAGCACATCGGCCGCACCACCCAGGTCTGGGAAATCCGCATCGAGAACGAGGAAGGCGCGCTGGTGTGCATCTCGCGCATCACCATGGCGGTGATCCCCGCACGCGGCATGGGCGTGCGCAGCTGATGACGGCACCGGCGCCCTACGCGCAACTGACGCCCGACCTGGTACTCGACGCCGTCGCCGCCTGCGGGCTGTGGCCGGATGGCCGGTTGCTGGCATTGAACAGCTACGAGAACCGGGTCTGGCAGGCGGGCATCGAGGACGCCGCGCCGGTGATCGCCAAGTTCTATCGCCCCGGTCGCTGGAGCGATGCGGCGATTGCCGAGGAGCACGCCTTCGCACGGGAAGTGGCCGAGGCCGAACTGCCGGTGGTGCCGCCGCTGGCCTTCGCCGGTCGCACCCTGCTGCACCACGAAGGGTTCCGCTACGCGCTGTCGCCACGCCACGGTGGCCGCGCACCCGAGCTGGAATCGGACGAGCAGTTGCAGTGGCTGGGCCGGCTGATCGCCCGCATGCACCTGATCGGGGCCCGTGCGCCATTCGTCCATCGTGGCTCGATCAACCGCGACAGCCTGCTGCGCCAGCCGGCGCAGGCGGTGCTGGCATCCACCTTGCTGCCCGCCCACCTGCACGACGCCTATCAGGCCGCCACGAACCGCCTCGACGCCGCCATCGAACAGCGTGAACAAGCCGTCGGCCCGGTGCGCCAGCTGCGCCTGCACGGCGACTGCCACCCCGGCAACGTGTTGTGGACCGACGCCGGCCCGCACTTCGTCGATTTCGACGATGCCCGCAGCGGGCCGGCGGTGCAGGACCTGTGGATGCTGGCCACCCACGACCGCGCGATGGATGCGCTGCTTGACGGCTATCGCCAGTTCCGCGATTTCGACGACGGCGAACTGGCGCTGGTGCCGGTGCTGCGGGCGATGCGCCAGGTACACCACGCCGGCTGGATCGCCACGCGCTGGCACGACCCGGCCTTCCCTGCCGCCTTCCCGTTCGCCGCCGAACCGCGCTGGTGGGAACAGCACATCGACGACCTGCACGAGCTGGCCGACGCGCTGGAATGACATCCCCGCGGCCACGACGCCGCATGCCATCGCGGGCAGTGCCCGCCCTACACTTTCCCCTTTACGCAGGACCTGTACGTGCGCAATTTCCTTTTCCGCCTGATCGGCATCCTCGAAGTGGCTGGCGGTCTGTACGGCGTGGCGGTGATGCTGCGCCGCCTGCTGCCGCTGGGCTCGGCCAACAGCGTCGTCGCGCTGATCGGCCTGGCGCTGTTCGGCTTCACCTTGATCGCCGGCGTGCTGTTGCTGGAAGGCGGCGAGAACGGCGTGCGACTGTCGCGCTGGGCGCAGCTGCTGCAACTGCCATTGATCGCCACGCCGGTGCTCAGCTACGCGCTGCACAGCGGCGCCTTCGTCAACCTGTTCGTCACCCTGCAGGCCGCGCCGCGGCTGGGCCTGGACTGGCATTTCGGCAGCCAGGGCTTCGCGCTCGCCGCCACCGGGCCATCCGTCTCCAAGCTGGGCGTGAACCTGCTGGCGCTGGGCTCCTGGCTGGCATTGCGGCTGCGCTGAGCCACAGCAGCGGCGGGCCAGCGGCTATCATTCGCCAATGAATACGCCCGCCCCGCTTCCCGTCATCCGCCTCAAGTCCGATCGCACGCCCGGCCACCCCTGGGTGTGGTCGGCGCAGGTGCACAAGCCCGAGACGAAACTGCCGCCGGGCAGCGTGGTCGAGGTGCTTGATGCCAGGGGCCGCTTCGTCGGCCACGCTTTCTGGAACGGCCACGCGCGCATCGCGCTGCGCCTGCTCGACAGTCATCCGGAAAACCGCATCGACGCCGACTGGATCGCCGCGCGCATCGCCCAGGCGGTGCAACTGCGCCGCGACTGGCTGCAGCTCGACCAGGCCAGCAACGCCTGGCGCGTGGTGCACAGCGAGGGCGACGGCCTGTCCGGCCTGATCGTCGACCGCTACGCCGACACCCTGGTGATCGAATACTTCGCCGCCGGCATGTGGCGTTTCCGCGAAACCATCCACGCCGCCCTGCTTGAGCACTTCCCCGGCGCCCAGCTGTACTGGTTCGCCGAAAGCCATGTGCAGAAGCAGGAATCCTTCGACTGCCGCAGCCCCGACGTGCCGGCACCGTTCGAAGTGCACGAGCACGGCCTGCGCTTCCACGCCGCGCCAGGGCTGGGCCACAAGACCGGCTTCTTCGCCGACCAGCGCGACAACCGCAAGCGCTTCGCCGAACTGGCCAAGGGCCGCCGCGTGCTCGACCTGTGCTGCAACGCCGGCGGCTTCGCCGTGCACGCGATGGCCGCCGGTGCCAGCGAGGCCACCGGCGTGGACATGGACGCCGGCATTCTTGAAGTGGCCCGCGCCAATGCCGCTGCCAACCACGTCGCGGTGAATTTCGAGCAGGCCGACATCTTCGACTGGGTCCGCGCCGCCGTGGCCCGCGGCGAACGCTACGACGCGGTGATCCTCGATCCGGCCAAGCTCACCCGCGACCGCAACCGCGTCACCGACGCACTGAAGAAATACTTCGCGATGAACCGCATGGCGCTGGACGTGATCCCGCCCGGCGGCCTGCTGCTGACCTGCTCGTGCACCGGCCTGGTCGGCGAGGAAGCCTTCCTCGAAATGCTGCGCCGCGTCGCCCTCAACGCCGGCCGCAGCATCCAGGTACTGGAAGTGCGCGGCGCCGGCGCCGACCACCCCTTCCGCACCGACGTGGCCGAAGGACGGTATCTGAAGGCGGTGTTTTGTCGGGTTGATTGAATCAACCCGGGAATAGGGAGTGGGGAACCGGAAGAGCAAAAGCGTCGCTGCTTCGCGGCTTTCGGCGTAATCCCCAGTCCCGGCTCTTGAGACATGGATCCGTACACTGGATGGATCGAATCGGGAATCCGTGTCATGCCGCTCAATCAGATCCTGCTGATCGTTGTTGTCGTTCTCGTCGTGCTTGTGCTGTTGCTGCAGGTGATCCTGCTGCTGCGCGGGCGGGGTGATGCGGGGCTGCGGTCGCGGCTGGAGGCGCTGAAGGATGACAGTGCCCGGGTGGAGCGGACGCTGCGCGAGGAGCAGCGGGCCGGGCGGATGGAGTTGCAGCAGGGGTTTGACCGGTTTCGCCGACACTTGGGCGAGCAACTGGCGACGGGGGCCGCGCAGCAGGCAGAGCGGATCGACGGCTTCGGGTTGCGGCTGAACCAGCTGACCGAGCGTACCGATGCCGGGCTGTCGGCACTGATCCAGCGTCTGGGTGACGACGCGCGCCGCGGGCGCGAGGAAATCGCCACCGTGCTCAACCGTCTCGGCGAGCAACAACAACAGCGGCTGGCCGCGCTGGCTGCCGACAACGAAAAGCGCATGGCCGAGATGCGCGCCACCCTGGAATCGCGACTCGGCGCGATCCAGCAGGACAATGCGGCGAAGCTGGAGCAGATGCGCGCCACCGTCGACGAGAAGTTGCAGAGCACGCTGGAAAGCCGGCTGGGCCAGTCCTTCAAGCAGGTGTCCGACCAGCTCGAGGCGGTGCAGCGTGGACTGGGCGAGATGCAGCACCTGGCCACCGGCGTGGGTGACCTCAAGCGCGTGCTGAGCAACGTCAAGCGCCGCGGCATCCTCGGTGAGGTGCAGCTGGGCAGCCTGCTGGAGGACCTGCTGACCACCGAGCAGTACGCCGCCAACGTCGCCACCGTGCCGGGCAGCAGCGAGCGGGTCGAGTTCGCCATCCGCATGCCCGGCCAGGAGGATGGCGAGCAGGTCTACCTGCCGATCGATTCCAAGTTCCCGGTCGAGGACTACCAGCGCCTGCTGGATGCCCAGGACGCCGCCGATGCCGACGCCGCCGCCCAGGCCGGTCGCGCGCTGGAAGCACGCATGCGCGAGGAAGCCAAACGCATCCGCACCAAGTACGTCGCCGCGCCGCACACCACCGACTTCGCCGTGCTGTTCGTGCCCACCGAAGGCCTGTACGCCGAAGTGCTGCGCCGCCCCGGCCTGTTCGAGAGCCTGCAACGCGAACTGCGCGTGGTGGTCGCCGGCCCCACCACCTTGAGCGCCCTGCTCAACAGCCTTCAGATGGGCTTCCGCACCCTGGCCATCGCCAAGCGCAGCAGCGAGGTATGGAAATTGCTGGGCGCGGTGAAGAGCGAGTTCGGCAAGTTCGGCCTGGTGCTGGAAAAAGCCGAGCGCCAGCTCAACACCGTCAGCCGCAGCATCAGCGAGGCCGGCAAGAAAACCCGCACCATCGAACGCAAGCTGCGCGGCGTCGAAACCCTCTCCGACGAAAACGCGCACGACCTGCTCGGCGAAACCCTGTCCCTCCCCGACGACGACGAAGCCCCTCAACCGTAGGAGCCCGCTCGCGGGCGATGCTTTTGCTTTCATTCCCTGTTCCCCATTCCCTATTCCCTGCGCAAGCCCAAGAGCATCGCCCGCGAGCGGGCTCCTACGGATGGCATCTGTCGGGATGGGGAAAAGCGGCATCGCGGACGAAAGCCGTCGCGGGCGCTAAAATGTCCGATTCGCCAACCCGAGGCCTCCGCATGAGCGACCAGCACAACTCCCACGATGTCAGCCAGGAACAGGCCGAGGAAGCGGTACGCACCCTGCTGCGCTGGGCCGGCGAGGATCCTGCCCGCGAAGGCCTGCTGGACACTCCGAAGCGGGTGGTGAAGGCCTATCGCGACTGGTTCGGCGGCTACGAATCCGACCCGGGTGATTACCTGCGCCGCACCTTCAAGGAAGTCGACGGCTACGACGAAATGGTGGTGTTGCGCGACATCGAGTTCGAGAGCCACTGCGAGCACCACATGGCACCGATCATCGGTCGCGCCCACGTCGGCTACCTGCCGACCAACCGCGTGGTCGGCATCAGCAAGCTGGCCCGCGTGGTGGATGGCTTCGCCCGTCGTTTCCAGGTGCAGGAAAAGCTCACCGCGCAGATCGCCCACTGCATCCAGGATGTGCTGCAGCCGGCTGGCGTGGCGGTGGTGATCGACGCCAGCCACGAATGCATGACCACCCGCGGCGTGCACAAGCGCGGCGTGTCGATGATCACCAGCCAGATGCTGGGCACCTTCCGCGAGGACGCGCGCACCCGCGCCGAGTTCCTGCAGTTCATCGGCATCCACGGCGGCCACCGCTGAACGCGCGCATCGCCTGGCTGTTGCTGCTCGCGGCCAGCGCCGCGAGTGCGCAGGATTCGCGTGCCGACTACCTGCGGCTGTTCGACGCCGACGGCGACAACCGCGTCAGCGAGACCGAATATCTCGACCACATGGGCCGTGGCTTTGCGGCGATGGACCGCGACGGCAACGGCGTGATCGACCGCGACGAGCTGCCCGGCGGCCGCGGCCAGCCGATCAGCCTCGAAGCCCATCGTGCCAATCTGCGCGAGCAGTTCCACCGTCTGGACAAGAACCACGACGGCCGGCTCGACGCCGCCGAACTCACCGCGCCTCCGGGCTGAACGACCGAAACGGCTGCAGCGCGGGCGTGGCCTGCGGGTTTTGTCTTGGCGTGCCGTGGCCCGCATGCATTGTCGGGCGGCGCCCGACCTGCGGGGGGGCGTGGCGGCGGCTTTTCGGCTTCAAGAGCATCGCCCGCGAGCGGGCTCCTACATTGAATCCGGGCCGCGCGGTTTGGCGGGCGGTGCCTGATCTACGGGGGCGTGGCGGTCGGTTTTTTGGCTTCAAGGGCATCGCCCGCGAGCGGGCTCCTACAGATCTGCATGGGTGCTGCAGGAGCCCGCTTGCGGGCGATGCTTTGGCTTTCACGTCAACCCGAGATCGCCAGCTTCTCCGAGCGGTACAGCTGCGCCGTCGCCAGCACGCCCAGCACCGCCGCCAGCAGGGTGCCGGCGAGGCACGACATCATTTGCTCGGCCGTGACGCCATCACCACGCAGCAGTTGCATGATGCCCAGGTTCTGCCCCAGCAGCGGCACGGCGTACATCCAGGCCTGGGCCTTGATCGGCAGGAACGACAGCACCGCGCTGGGGATGATCGGCACCAGCATCAGCAGCGAGATGTAGGTCTGCGCCTCGCGGTAGCTCTTGGCGAACGCCGCCACCATCGACTGCAGCGCCGCCAGCAGCAGCACCAGCGGCAGCATCAGCAGCAAGACGTTGGCGGCGAAGTGCAGGCCCAGATCCAGCTCCATGCCGATCTTCTCGGTGGGGATGAACTGCCCG
>Ga0222426_100982_pt1 | contig 13342 bp, 8 predicted proteins | sample 2B50Ametagenome_FD_180087 | JGI IMG/M metagenome (GOLD analysis project Ga0222426, IMG submission 180087) | Enriched microbial communities from leaf-cutter ant dump, University of Wisconsin, Madison, United States - 2B50A (version 2) | ecosystem: Environmental > Terrestrial > Nest > Insects nest >... | reverse complement strand
TGACTACGACGGTGACAAGGCCTCGTCCAGCGCCAGCATCGACCTGGGCGGCAAGGTGGCCTTCGACGATGACGGCCCGAGCATCAGCGTGGGCCTGAGCGGCAATGCTCCGGTGCTGCTGCATACCCAGGATGCCGACACCATCGGTGCGAACTTCGACACTGCCACCACCAGCTTCGCCGCAGCCTTCGCCATCACTTCGCAGAGCGCCGGCGCCGATACCCCGGCCGCGGTGAGCTGGAGCTATGCGCTGAAACTGGACGTGGCGGAGGGCACCCAGTCGGGCCTGAACAGTGCCGGGCAGAAGATTTATCTCTACGAGCAGAACGGCCAGATCATCGGTAGCACTTCCAGCACCGAGGGCGGTGTGGATTCCAGCAATACCATCTTCAGCCTGAAGGTCGACGGCAGCGGCAACGTCACCCTGACGCAGTATGCCGAGATCGATCACGCATTGCCGGGCGCCACGAGCAACTATGCCGCGCAGCAGGCCTTCCTCGGCACCGGCCTGGTGAGCCTGGACGCCACCGCGACTATCACTGACTACGACGGTGACAAGGCCTCGTCCAGTGCCAGCATCGATCTGGGCGGCAAGGTGGCGTTCGATGACGATGGCCCGAGCATCAGCGTGGGCCTGAGCGGCAACGCTCCGGTGCTGCTGCACACCCAGGATGCCGACACCATCGGTGCGAACTTCGACACTGCCACCACCAGCTTCGCCGCAGCCTTCGCCATCACCTCTCAAAGCGCTGGCGCCGATACGCCGGCTTCGGTGAGCTGGAGCTATGCGCTGAAACTGGACGTGGCCGAAGGCAGCCAATCGGGGCTGAACAGTGCCGGACAGAAGATTTATCTCTACGAGCAGAACGGCCAGATCATCGGCAGCACTTCCAGCACCGAAGCCGGCGTGGATTCCAGCAACACCATCTTCAACCTGAAGGTCGACAGCAGCGGTAACGTCACCCTGACGCAATACGCCGAGATCGATCATGCGTTGCCGGGTGCCACGAGCAACTATGCCGCGCAGCAGGCCTTCCTTGGCACCGGCCTGGTCAGCCTGGACGCTACCGCGACCATCACCGACTACGACGGTGACAAGGCTAGCTCCACGGCTTCCCTGGACCTGGGCGGCAAGGTCGCCTTCGACGACGACGGCCCAAGCATCAGCGTCGGCCTCAGCGGTAACGCCCCGGTGCTGCTGCACACCCAGGATGCGGACACCATCGGCAGCAACTTCGACACCGCCACCACCAGTTTCGCCGCAGCCTTCGCCATCATCTCGCAGAGCGCTGGCGCCGATACGCCGGCTTCGGTGAACTGGAGCTATGCGCTGAAACTGGACGTGGCCGAAGGCACCCAGTCGGGGCTGAACAGCGCCGGACAGAAGATCTACCTGTACGAGCAGAACGGCCAGATCATCGGCAGCACCGCCAGCAGTGAAGGCGGCGTGAACGCCAGCAACACCATCTTCAGCCTGAAGGTGGATGGCAGCGGCAACGTCACCCTCACGCAGTACGCCGAGATCGATCACCCGCTACCGGGCTCGACCAGCGACTACGCGACCCAGCAGACACCCCTCGGCACCGGGCTGGTCAGCTTGCAGGCCACCGCCACCATCACCGATTACGACGGCGACAAGGCCAGTTCCACCGCCTCGCTCGACCTGGGCAACAAGGTCGCGTTCGACGACGATGGCCCGTCCATCTGCATCGACCTCAGCGGCAGCAAGCCCATCGTGCTTCTGACCCATGACGCGGACACCATCGGCTCGAACTTCGACACCGCCACCACCAGCTTCGCCGCAGCCTTCGCCATCACATCGCAGAGCGCTGGTGCTGACACTCCGGCTTCGGTGAACTGGAGCTACGCGCTGAAGCTGGACGTGGCCGAAGGCACCCAATCGGGCCTGAACAGTGCGGGGCAGAAGATCTACCTGTACGAGCAGAACGGCCAGATCATCGGCAGCACCTCGAACACCGAAGGCGGGGTGAATGCCAGCAACACTATCTTCAACCTGAAGGTGGATGGCAGCGGCAATGTCACCCTGACGCAGTACGCCGAAATCGACCACGCGCTGCCGGGCGCCACCAGCAACTACGCCACCCAGCAGGCGCCCCTGGGCACCGGCCTGGTGAGCCTGCAGGCCACCGCCACCATCACCGACTACGATGGCGACAAGGCCAGCTCCACGGCTTCGCTGGACCTGGGCAACAAGGTGGCCTTCGCCGACGACGGCCCGAGCATCAGCGTCGGCCTGGGCGGCCAGTCCGCCGTCGTGCTGACCCAGGACGCCGACACCATAGGCGCCAACTCCGACACCGCCAGCGGCGACTTCACCGGCGCCTTCGTCATCACCTCGCAGAGTGCTGGCGCCGACGCCCCGGCCTCCGCCGTGAGCTGGAGCTACAGCCTCAAGCTGCTGGCCGGGCAGGGCGCCGACAGCGGGCTGAGCAGCGGTAACGCGACCATCCACCTGTACGACGTCGGCGGCAAGATCGTCGGCAGCACCGCCACCAGCCTGCAGGGCGTGACCACGGCCAACACCGTGTTCGACCTGCGCCTGGACGGCAACAGCGGCAAAGTGATCCTCACCCAGTACTCGGCCATCCAGCACGACGGGCCGGGGGCTTCCGGCAACTACGACAGCCAGGTGGCCTGGCTGAAGACCGGGCTGGTCGGCCTGGAAGGCACCGCCAGCATCACTGACTACGACGGCGACAAGGCCAGCAGCAGCCAGACCCTCGACCTGGGCAACAAGATCGGCTTCGCCGACGACGGCCCCACCGCGGTGGACGACCACCCGGCATGCCTGCTGGTGCAGCCGCCGCCGGCGGTCAACCTGACGCTGGTGCTCGACGTCTCCGGCAGCATGCAGGGCAGCAAGCTGGCCCAGGCCAAGGCCGCGCTGATCAACATGCTGCACGAGTACGCCTCCATGGGCCTGCTGATCCAGGTCTCGCTGATCAGCTTCGCCACCTCGGCCAGCGCCGCCAGCCACTACAGCTTCGACGACGCCGGCGACAGCGGCTACACCAGCCTGGTGAACGCCATCAACGGCCTGCAGGCCGGCGGCAACACCAACTACGAGGCCGCCCTGAACCGCGCCCAGACCAGCATCAACGCCGACCTGAACGCGCCGGGGGCCGACCCCGCGGCGATCAACCGGGTGTACTTCATCTCCGATGGCGAACCCACCACGGGTAGCACCAACTCTGCGCTGAACGCCTGGCAGAGCTTCCTCGCGGCGCACAACGGCAGCACCAACAACGTCGAGGCCTTCGCCGTCGGCGTCGGCACCTCCATCACCGACCAGGACCTGGTGCGGGTGGACAGCCACGGCACCCCGGTCATCGTCACCGACCCCAGCGACCTCAGCGCCACCCTGGTCAACCTCAGCCACCTCGACGCGGTCAGCGGCAACGTGCTGGCCAATGACTTGCCGGTAAGCGCCGACGGCACCGTGCGCATCACCCAGGTGAGCATCGGCGGCGAGACCTTCGCGGTGGACGCCAACGGCCACCTCACCAACCTCAACCCCAGCGCCAGCCATGCCACCGGCAGCTACAACGCCAGCAGCGGCCTGCTGACCATCAGCACCGACAACGGCACCCTGACGCTGTACCTGAAGGATGGCGGCGGCCACCACGCCGGCGACTACACCTACGCGGTCAAGGCCAGCGTGAGCTTCCCGGAAAGCGGGCAGATCAGCGAGTCGTTCCAGTACACCATCGTCGATGGCGACGGCGACACCGCCTCGGCCAACCTCGACATCTGCGTGAAATACGGCGCGCCGATCCTGGTGGTGGGCAGCAATGCCAGCGATACCGACGGCTCGACGACGCCCCACATCGTGCCCAGCCCGCTCGGGCCGGACCACGGCACCATCGCCGGCAGCTTCGGCAACGACGTGCTGATCGGCGACGTGGGCGGCGTTTCCGTCACCACCACGCCCGGCAAGAACTACAACATCGCGCTGATCATCGACACCTCCGGCAGCATGGCCGACCCCTCCGGGACCGCCGGGCTCAGCCGCATGGCCCTGGCCAAGGCGGCGCTGATCAACCTGCTGAACCAGATCAAGGGCCACGACGGCACCATCAACCTGGCCCTGGTGTCCTTCGCCGACGGCTCGACGCTGACCCAGGTGCATGGCCTGAACAGCGCCAACGTCGCCACCCTGATCAGCGCCATCAACAGCCTCGGCGCCGTGGGCGGGACCAACTACGAGGCGGCGCTGAAGTCCACCGTCGACTGGTTCAACGCCACGGTGGGCGGGGGCGCAAACGCCGCCCACGACTACATCAACCTGGCGTTCTTCCTCACCGACGGCAACCCGACCACCTACATCGGCGACAGCAGCAACAGCGGCACCGTCACCAACTACCACGACATCAAGGATGCGCTGGACGTCGCCAACAACCTGCTCAACGGCGGCGGCCTGTTCAGCGGCAGCGACCATGTGTCGGTGAACGCCATCGGCATCGGCGACGGCATCAACAGCGGCATCCTGCAGTTCTTCGACAACACCAGCACCACGGGCACCGCCACCCTGCATTTCACCGGCAACACCCCGGACCTCACCGCCAACGTCGGCCAGCCGCAGATCATCAACACCGCCGAACAGCTGCAGACCGCGTTGCAGGAAGGTTTCAGCAACACCTCGCCGCAGGCGGTGGGCCACGACCACCTGGTTGGCGGCGACGGCAACGACATCCTCTTCGGCGACGTGATCAACACCGACGCCCTGAGCTGGACCGGGCACACCGCCGGCACCCACAACGGCGCCGGCTACCAGGGCCTGTTGGACTACCTGACCGCCGCCAACGGCGGCGCCGCGCCGTCCCAGAGCCAGGTGACCAACTACATCGTCGCCCACGCCTATGAGCTCAACGTCGCCGGCGACACCCGCGGCGGCAACGACATCCTCGAAGGCGGCAAGGGCGACGACCTGCTGTTCGGCCAGGGCGGCAACGACACCCTGCTCGGCGCCGAGGATGGGTGCGGCGATGCCTGTCAGGCCGCGGTTCAGTTCGTCGTGGGTGATGCAGTAGCCGTCCTTGCGGATGCGCTTGGCGGCGCGGGCGAATTCCGACCAGCTGTAGGTATTGCCCGGCTCCCTGGAGATTTTCTCCTCGAACAGCCGCTGCAGCTTGCGCCCGCGCTGGAAGGCCACCAGCACCTTGGACTGCGCGCCGCGGAACAGCGGCAGCGGGTGGCCGCGGCCGAAGGCGAAGCGGTAGTTCTCGTCGGGCTCGGTGATGTAGGTGTTGATGATGTGCCCGTCGTAGAAGACGCTGGCGAACACCGCCAGCCCGGTCTGCGCCGACAGCCCGTGCATCAGTTCGCGGCCGGCCACCAGGATGGGGTCGTACTGCCGCATCATCCAGTCCAGCTCGATGATCCGCGGGCCCAGGCCATAGCTGCCGGCGTTCACGCGGGTGAGCAGTCCCGCCTCGCATAGGTCCTTCACATAGCGGTAGACGGTGGCGCGGGACAAACCCATGCGCTCGCCGATGGTGTCCGTATCCAGTTGCAGGTTCTGCGGGCTGAACAGGTCCAGCACGTTCAGCATCTTGCTCAAGCTACTCATGGCGCTCCTTTCTCGGTACCCGGGCTCCCGGGGCTGCTGGGCCGTCGTCCATGGCGGGGCGGACGACGGCGCCGGGTTCGCTGGCAGCACTATTGGGCAGCAGCCATGGGCTTTCAAGACCGTCGCTCATGCCGGCATGCCTCCTTTCCTTGCCGCTGCGAGATCGGTGGCTTGGGAAAGGGTGCGTTCTCCTGGCTGATATTAGCGCTCGAAAATCTCATTTGTCTCTTATTTTGAGAGTTTTGCTCAAAAAATATTGTTGGTTGATTTTTGCTGTGCAATAAATCTCATCACTCGCAACCAACCCAGTCGAGAGCTAGAAACATGAATGGTGCCGAATTGCTGGTCAGGGCCGCCGCGGCCAGCGGGATCGAATACTGCTTCGCCAATCCTGGAACCACGGAGATTCCGCTGGTCGCCGCCATGGCCGCGGAGCCTGCGCTGAAACCGGTGCTTTCGCTGTTCGAAGGCGTATGCACCGGCGCCGCCGATGGCTACGGGCGCATTGCAGGCAAGCCGGCGATGACCCTGACCCATCTCGGTCCCGGCTTTGCCAACGGCATCGCCAACCTGCACAACGCCCGCCGTGCGAACACCCCGATCGTCAATGTCATCGGTGACCACGCGTCCTGGCACGTCAACTACGACCCGCCATTGGCCAGCGATATCGAGGCCCTGGCGCGGACCGTGTCCGGCTGGGTGCGTACTTCGCGCCGTGCCGCCAGCATCGGCGAGGATTTCCTCTGTGCCGTACAGGCTGCCTGGCAGCCGCGCGGCCAGGTCGCCAGCCTGGTGCTGCCCATGGACCTGCAGGCGCGCGACATCGTGTTCGACGACGCTTTCCCCAAGCCGACGCCGCCGGTTCGACGCTTCGCCAGCGACAAGGTCGAGGCCGTTGCGCGCCAGGTGCGCGCCGGCAAGCGCCTGGTGTTCATCGTTGGCGATGAAGGGCTGTCCGTCGCCGGGCTGCAAGCGGCGGGGCGCCTTGCCGGTCTGCCCGGCGTGCGCCTGTTCGCCGAGACCTTCCCGCGCCTGAGCTACCGCGGCGGTGGCCTGCCGGACCTGGACCGGCTGCCGTACTTCCCCGAGGTGGCCATCGAAATCCTCAACCAGTACGACATCGTGGTCTGCGCCGGGATACCCGAGCCGATCAGCTATTTCGGCTATGAAGGCATTCCCTCCCGGCTGGCCGAGCGCGACCGCCTGCTGTGCCTGGCCGAGGTCGGCGACGACGTCAGCGGCGCGCTGGCCGCCCTGGCCGAGATGCTCGATGCGCCGGCCTTCGTGCCTGCGCCGGTGGGCGTCGAGTTGCCCGCCGCGCAGGAGCGGTTGACGCCGCAATCGGTCGGCCGGGTGCTTGCCGCGGCCTTGCCGGAAGACTGCATCGTCTCGGTGGAGGGCGGCACCTGTGGCTACCCGTTCTTCACCGCTTCGGCCAACGCGGCACGCCATCGGGTGCTGACCAACACCGGCGGCGCCATCGGCCAGGGCATCCCCGTGGGTTTCGGCGCGGCGTTGGCCGAGCGCGGCAACCGGGTGTTCTGCCTGCAGTCCGACGGCAGTGCCCAGTACACCATCCAGACCTTGTGGAGCATCGCCCGGGAGCAGTTGCCGGTGGTGATCCTGATCGCCGCCAATCACCGCTACGCGATCCTGCAGAACGAGCTGCGCCGCTTCGGCCTGAGCGAACTCGGTCCCCAGGCCCTGGCGCTCACCGAGCTGGACCGCCCGCGGGTGGACTGGAAGGCCCTGGCCAAGGGCTACGGCGTGCCGGCCAGCAGCGTGCGCAGCAATGCCGAGCTGCAGCGCGCGCTAGCCGAGGCCGCCGCCTCGGCAGGGCCCTGCCTGATCGAGATGGAGCTTTGAGGAGCGCGTGATGAGCGAGATCGAACTTTTACCCGCGGTACGCGAGTTCCTGGCCAAGCCCCAGGGCCTGTATATCGGCGGCAGTTGGCAGGCCGCCGCGGCCGGTCGCCGCTTCGTCGTGGAGAACCCGGCCAGCGAGGCGCCGTTGTGCGAAGTCGCCGAGGGCGACGAGCGGGACGTGGACGCCGCGGTGGCTGCCGCCCGCGCGGCATTCGAGGGGCCCTGGCGGCGCGAGTCTCCGGCGCGCCGGGGGCTGTTGCTGTTCCGTCTGGCGGAGCTGATCGACGCGCATGCCGAGGAGCTGGCGCAGCTGATCACCCTGGAGAACGGCAAGCCGATCGCCAATGCCCGCGGCGAGGCGGCCAGCGCGGCCAACATCGTGCGCTATTTCGCCGGCTGGCCGACCAAGATCGAGGGCAGCACGCTGCCGGTGTCGCCGGCCAGCGGCACGCCGATGCTCAACTACACGCTGCGCGAGCCGGTGGGCGTCTGCGCGCTGATCGTGCCCTGGAACTTCCCCCTGACCATGTGCGTGTGGAAGCTCGGCCCGGCCCTGGCCACCGGCTGCACCGCGGTGCTCAAGCCCGCCGAGCAGACGCCGCTGGTGGCCGTGCGCCTGGTGCAACTGATCGAGGCGGCGGGTTTCCCGCCGGGCGTGGTCAACCTGCTCACCGGCTTCGGTGTGCGCACCGGCGCCCCGCTGGCGCAGCATGCCGACGTGGACAAGATCGCCTTCACCGGCTCGACCCAGGTCGGCCGGCTGATCGCCCAGGCCGCCACCGGCAACATGAAGAAGGTCTCCCTGGAGCTGGGGGGCAAATCGCCGAACATCATCCTGCCGGACGCCGACATCGCCTGCGCGGCGAAGGGCGCCGCCGACGGCATCTTCTACAACCAGGGCCAGGTCTGCACCGCCGGCTCCCGCCTGTATGTGCACGAGAGTGTGCTCGACCAGGTGCTGGCCGAGCTGCGCCGGCATGCCCGCGCCCATGTGCTCGGCCCCGGCCTGGACCCGCGCAGCAGCATGGGGCCGCTGGTCTCGGAACGGCAGCTGGGGACGGTCAACGGCTACCTGCAGCGCGGCCGCGAGGAGGGCGCCGAGCTGATCTGCGGCGGCCAGCGTCCGGCGCACCTGGAGAAAGGCCACTTCATCGAGCCGACGGTCTTCCTGGACCGGGCCGAGCGGGCCTGCGTCGCCCGCGAGGAAATCTTCGGCCCGGTGCTGACGGTGATGAGCTGGTCGGACATCGACGAGCTGGTCCTGCGCGCCAACGACACCCCCTACGGCCTGGCCGCCGGCCTGTGGACCCGCGACCTGCGTTCGGCGCACCGCGTTGCCGCCGCGCTCAAGGCCGGCTCGGTATGGATCAACTGCTGGAACGTGGTCGACCCGGCCTCGCCTTTCGGCGGCTACAAGCAATCCGGTTGGGGCCGGGAAATGAGCAAGAACGTGATCGACGCCTACACCGAGACGAAAAGCGTCTTCGTCGATCTCGCCTGACGAACCAACGACAAGAGGAGCGAACATGGATCTGGAACTGCAGGGCCGTGTGGCCATCGTCACCGGTGGCGGGATGGGAATCGGTAAGGAAGTGGCGCGTTTCCTTTCCCAGGAAGGCTGCAAGGTGGTGATCTGCGCCCGGCGCATGGAGTACCTCAAGCCGGCCGCCGAGGAAATCAGCGCGCAGACCGGCAACGAGGTGCTGCCGTTGTACTGCGACACCAACGACATGTCGGCGGTGGCCGACATGGTCAGCGAAACCGTGCGCCATTTCGGCCGCATCGACATCCTCGTCAATGGTGCCGCCGCGCCTTCCGGGGTGGTGCGCAACGACATCGAGCACGCCGGCGACGACGAGCTGCTGTCCGACCTGAACACCAAGGTCATCGGCTACTTCCGCTGCGCCAAGGCGGTGACCCCGCACATGAAGGAGGGCGGCTTCGGTCGCATCATCAACATCGGCGGCCTGACCGGGCGGGGCAGCAAGGTGCTGTCCGGCATGCGCAACCTGGCCATCGCCCACATGACCAAGACGCTCTCCGACCAACTGGGCCCCTTCGGCATCACCGTCAACCTGATCCACCCCGGCGTGGTCGACACCCCGCACATCCAGGAGCTGTACGAGCGCGAGGGCCTGAAGCAAGGCAAGACGCCCGCGCAGGTCGAGCAGGGCTACATCGACGCCACGCCGATCCGCCGCACGCTGCAGCCCATCGAGATGGGCTGGCTGATCGGTTTCCTCGCTTCGCCGAAGGCGGGCGCGGTCACCGGCGAATCCATCGGCATCGACGGCGGGCTGACCCGCGGCATCTTCATCTGAGGAGGTTGCAGCAATGAGTAACGGAACCTTTCTGGTCGCGACCGTCGGCCAAGCGGTCATCCGCAGTGCCGACGATGGCCGCAGCTGGCATCGCCTCGGGCTCGGCCAGCCGCTGGAGTTCGATGCGATCACCCGTTCGCTGAGCGTCAGCCCGGCGGCGCCCGAAGTCATCTATGCCGGCGCGGACATCGGCCTGATCGTCAGCCGCGATGTCGGCGGCACCTGGGAACTGGTGGATTCGCCTTTCAATGGGCAGACGGTATGGAAGGTCGCAGTCGATCCCCGGGATCCGCAGCGTATCTTCGTCGGCACCGGCGCGCCTTCGCGGGCCGTGCTCTGGCGCACGCTGGACGGCGGTGCGAGCTGGTATCGCGTTCCGGTGGAGATCCCCGAGTTCTGCGCCGGGGTCAGCCGTCCGCGGCTGCTGGCCTTCGCCTACGACCCGACCGACCGCGACCAGGTCTGGTTCGGCCTGGAGGAGGGCGGCCTGTTCCACAGCCGCGACGGTGGCGACAGCTTCACGCGCATCGACGACCGGCTGTTGTGGGACTACAACTCCGACATCCACAACATCGTGGTGTTGCCCAACCATGGCCGGAAGGTGGTCGTGGTGGTCTGCGTCAACGCCATCTACCGCAGCTTCGACGAAGGCGCCAGCTGGACCGGGATCATCGCCAAGGAGGCATTCGACCTCTACTACGCCCGTGTGCTGAACGCCCCGCTCGGTACCGAGGACACCCTTTACCTGAGCATCTCCGACGGCACGCCGGGCACTACCAGCAAGGTCCTGGTTTCCCGCGATGCCGCAGAGAGCTGGGAAGTCCTGCCATTGCCACAGCAGCCGAACTCCTGCGTCTGGGCGATCGCCTTCAACCCGGCCAATCCGCGGCAGATCGTGGCCGGCACCAAGTACGGCCATCTGTTCACCTCGGAAAACGGCGGCGACAGCTGGCAGAAGCAGTGGCGCGAATTCAGCGAGATTGCCGACGTGCTCTGGACGCCCGCCGTGGCGCAGATCAAGTCGGGACACCAGTCCGTCATCGACAAGAAGTGAGGTGCACGCGATGAAATTCGAAGTCGTTCGTACCCATCTGTCGCTGTTCGTCAGCGACCCGGACGTCTCGGCGCGCTGGTACGCCGACGTGCTCGGCATGCATGAGTCGGCCCGTGGCGAGAGCTGGATCATGATGGCGTTCGGCAGCAAGCACCACGACATCGCCCTGATCAAGGCCGCGCCAGGCGCCCACCAGGGCGGCCTGGGCCTGCAGCATTACGGGCTGGAGATCGCCGGCGACATGGACACCCTGCGCCAGCTCTACGGCATGCTGCTGAACAAAGGCGTCGAGGTGGTGAAGATCACCGATCACGAAATCGGCAACGGCGTGTATTTCAACGACCCCGACGGCAACCGCCTGGAGTTCTTCCTCGAAACCGACCACGACGACGAACGGGCGAAGGCTCGCTTCAAGGCGGCCGGTGCGCCCAGCCGCAACATCAATCTCGACCCACTCTGAGAGCGTTCGCCAATGAAACCGAGCAATTTTTCCAGCTACCACATCCGCAAATGGTACAGCTTCGTCGAGGAAACCCTGGCCAACGAAAGTGGCCAGTTGGCCGACGGCGAGCCGCTGTTCAAGTACGTCGTCGCCGCCGCGATCCACAACCCCTATGCCGGGCGCTTCAGCGAAAGCCTGGCCGAGCTGATCGAGAATTCGCCGGAGCTGGGCCACGAGTTCGGCCGCCGTATCCGCGAGCTGGCCGGCGATCGCGCCATCGTCAGCTACGGCAAGGCCTGCCTGGTGGGCAGCAACGGCGAATACGAGCATGGCAACGCGTTCCTGACCAACCCGGCCGCCGACCCGGTGCGCCTGGCGCTCGGCGGCGGCAAGTCCTGGGTGCCCTCTACCGGCAAGCGCAGCGGGCCCGGGGCGACCATCGACGTGCCGCTGGCGCACAAGGACGCGCTCTACGTACGCTCCCACTACGACACCGTGTCGGTCTCCTTCGGCGACGGCCCGGCCCCCGACGAGGTCATCATCATCTGGGCCTTCGCCACCCGTGGCCGGCTGCGCGCCCGCCTGGGCGGACTGCGCGCGGAGGACATCCAGGGCGACAACGGCCTGACCTGATGACCAGCTGCGGGAGAATAGCCATGTCCGCGCAAAGCCAGTTCTTCACCAACCGCTCCGGCTTGCGGCTGCACTACCTGAGCTGGGGCCGCCAGGAGGGCGTTCCGGTGGTGCTGCTCCATGGCCTGCGCGCCTATGCGCAGACCTGGGAGGCGCTGGCCGGCGCCCTGGGCGAGGGCTTCCATTGCCATGCGCTCGACCAGAGGGGCCGTGGCCTGAGTGATTGGGCCGAGTCTTCGAGCTATCGTACCGGGTCCTACGTCGAGGACCTGGAAGACCTGGTCGCCCATCTCGGGCTGCAGCGCTTCGTCCTGGTCGGCCATTCGTTGGGCGGGGCGAACGCGCTGGAGTATGCGCGGCAGCACCCGGGACGCTTGCTGGCGCTGGTCATCGAGGACATCGGCCCCGGCTCGTCGAGCGCGGGGGAGGGCGCCGAGCGGATTCGCCGGGAGATGCGCGAGACGCCCTTGCTGTTCGCCGACTGGGACGAGGCAAGGGCGTTCTGGCGCAGGTCCCGCCCGGGGCTGTCGGAGCAGGGGCTGGCCTCCCGCCTGGCCCATAGCATGCGGGAGACCTCGGACGGGATCACCTGGCGGCACGACCAGCAGGGCATTGCCCAGGCGCGCCTGAGCATCGCTCCCACCGACCTCTGGCCGGCGGTCAGGGCGCTGGATTGTCCGAGCCTGTTCATCCGTGGAGGACGTTCGGACTTTCTGCCCCCGGCGACCGTGGCCGCGATGAGCGAGGCCAATTCCCATATCCGTACGGTAGAGATCGCCGACGCCAGCCATTATGTGCACGATGATCAGAGCGAAAGGTTCAACGCCGTCGTGACTGGCTACCTGGCAGGTCTGACTGAACGACAACAATAAGACATCGGTGAGAAGAGAGCATGAAACGGGAGAACACTCAGGTAGTGATTGTCGGCGGCGGGCCGAACGGCATCGCTGCTGCCCATTACATGGGCCTTTACGGCATCGACTGCGTGGTACTGGAACTCTCGGAAGGCATCCTGCCTTACCCGAGGGCGGTGGGCATGGACGACGAGGCGCTGCGCGTCCTGCAGACCGTGGGCGTGGCGCAGCTGGCGCACCGCGACATGATCGGCAATGTTCCGCTGCGCTACTACAACGCCCGTGGCGTCTGCTTCGCTGAGGTCAAGCCGACTGCCGCCGAGTATGGCTGGCCGATGCGCAACATCTTCATGCAGCAACTGCTCGAAGGCACCCTGCGCGAGGAGCTGGGCAAGCGTGAAAGCGTGGACCTGCGCCAGGGCCACGAGATGCTCGAACTGAGCCAGGACGCCGAAGGCGTCACGCTCAAGGTCAAGGATGCCGCCGACGAGCCCTACGAGCTGCGTGCCCAGTACGTGATCGGCGCCGACGGTGGCCGCTCCTGCGTGCGCAAGCAGCTCGGCATCGAGCTGGTCGGCCTGA
>Ga0222426_100978_pt1 | contig 13380 bp, 10 predicted proteins | sample 2B50Ametagenome_FD_180087 | JGI IMG/M metagenome (GOLD analysis project Ga0222426, IMG submission 180087) | Enriched microbial communities from leaf-cutter ant dump, University of Wisconsin, Madison, United States - 2B50A (version 2) | ecosystem: Environmental > Terrestrial > Nest > Insects nest... | reverse complement strand
GGATGTCGCGCGCGCCTGCAGCCTGCGCCGGACGACATCAAGCGGGCGCAGGTTCCAACGCACGGCCGGCCAGACCAGGCCAGCGGCCATGACGATCAGCAGCCCCTCGAGCAGCAGCAACCCTCGCATCAGCTCACCCCTGACGACGTTGCGCGAATCCAGGCTCTGCGCGATCGACACCACCACCGGAGCATCGGCACCCACCAGGCGAATGGATTGCGAGGCATTGCGTACGCGTGCTCCTTTGTACACGGCGTAACCGAACTCCGGCTCGTCCTGCGCTGGCGACGGAGAGGTCTGCGGCAGGTCGTCATAGCCAGTGAGCAACCGTCCCGACTGCCTGACGCTGTAATAGACGCGATCGCGCTCGGGGTTGCCGAGGACACCCAACGCCCAAGGCGGAATGTTCGCCCGGACCTTGCCGTCTTCCACCGACATGGTCTCGGCGATCGCCCGTATCGCGCCGGCCTGCAACCGGTCAGCGGACCGGTTCACGACTTGCTGCGTGATGAAGGCACCACCACCACCAAGCACCACCGCGAACGCCGACATGGGCAGCACCAGAGCGAACAGCAGGCGGACCGCCAACGAGTTGCGCATGGGTCAGACCACGAGCATGTAACCGCGTCCGCGCACCGTCCGGATTCCGGGCCCGTCGGGCGCAAGCTTGCGTCGCAGGCGACCCACATGCACATCCAGCGCATTGGGCGCGACCGGGCAGTCGTGGCTGAATATTTCGCTGGAAAGTCGCTCGCGGGAAACAAGCGCGCCCGGCCTGGCCGTCAAGGCATCCAGCACGGCCCACTCGCGTGGCCGCAAGTTCAAGCTGCGCCCCGCCAATGTCACCTCGCCCTTGGCACGATCCACCACCATCGCACCGATATGCGTTACCGCCGCCAGATGGGAGCTTCTCCCGCGCCGGGTCAGCGCTCTTATGCGTGCCTGGAGCTCGTCGATCTCGAAGGGCTTGGCGAGGTAGTCGTCGGCTCCCGCATCAAGGCCGTCGATCCGCGCCTGCACGTGCCCCAGCGCCGTCAACATCAATACCGGCGTGCGGACATCCGCCGCCCGCATGCGGCGAACCACGTCGAGGCCGTTGATGTCCGGCAGACCGATATCCAGCACCACGGCTGCGTAGTGCTGCAATTTAACCTCCTGCAGCGCGGTGGCGCCATGAGTGACATGATCCACCGCCCATCCATGTGACTTGACGACATTGATCAGCCCTCTGGCAAGGGCGAGCTCGTCTTCGACAACGAGTATTCGCATGCGGCCAACCGTGACACGTTGATGACAGGTGTGCCGGACTATTGTCCGTCCGCACGTTTCCAAGACTAACGCAGGGGAGGGCCCATGCAAGGTCGAACCAAACTGGCAGGTTTGGCTGCTGCAGGACTTGCCGCCATCGGCATCCTTGCCGCTCATCTATCCGGCAACGTCGGTGCGATGGATGTGCGCAGCGCCCGGCAGGAAGGCCGTGTCGTGATCTACGGCACGGCGGAAACAGAGGTGGTCCAGCCGATCATCGCGTCTTTCGAGCGCCGCTACCCCGGCATCGTGGCGCAGTATCAGCGGCGCGACTCCGCCGACACCTACAAACAGTTCCTGAGCGACGTCGCGTCCGGCCAACACGAGGCGGACATCGTCTGGAGCTCATCCATGTCCGCCCAGGTCAAGCTGATCAACGACGGTTACTCGCAGCCGTACGCGTCGCCGGGCAAGGACTTCCTTCCCCGCTGGGCGTCGTGGAAGGACGAGGGTTACGGCATCACCGCCGAGGCGCTGGTGTTCGCCTACAACAAGCAGGCGAGTATCGCCGCGGACATGCCGACCACCCATCGCGAACTGCTGACGCTGCTGGAGAGCCGGCCCGAACTGCTGCGCGGCAGGATCGGCCTGATTGATCCGCGCGACAACGAAATCGCCTTCATGGGCTATTCGCAGGACACCATCGTTTCCAGTGATGCATCACGCCTGTACAAAGCCATCAACGACTCCCGGCCGAAAATCTTCGAGACCAACCGGCAATTGCTTGATGCCCTCGTCGCCGGTGAGATCGACTTCGCCTACAACATGCTTGGCTCTTACCCGTATCACTCGCAAAACCCGCAGATCCGGATCGTCCAGCCACGCGACTATTTCATCAAGACCTCGCGCATTGCCTTCATATCGAAGCAGTCCACCCACCCGGCCGCGGCACGATTGTTCCTCGACTACCTGCTGTCCCGCGAAGCCCAGAAGCTGATCGCGGCCGGGCACCTCGGCGCCATTCGCGCCGATGCAGGCGATCACACCTACAACGGCAAGCAGTCGTGGCCGGTGCGGGTGGGGCCCTCGCTGCTCGCCGATTTCGACCAGATGCGAAGACGGCGCCTGCTCGAACCATGGCAGGCCAGGGCCGGCGCCGAAACACCTTGATCCCACGGCATCGCCTTGTCTTCCTGCGCCTTCGAAAGAGGCGCGGGCTCGGAAGGCGCGTCCATCAAACCCGGAGGCATGCACATGAAATCGATGCAGGAAGACACCGCCAAGACACGACGATCATCATCCCCCACGAGATGGAGCGCGGGACGAAAGCTGGCTCTGCTGGGTTGCTGCGCGGCGCTTTCCGGCCCGGCGGCAGCGCAGTCGGTTGACCTCGACTTCTACGGAAAGCTGTATCCGGAAGTCCTGGGCTACGACGTCAAGGGCGGAACAGGGCAGGATGCTCCGGTCAGCAGCCTGGCCCGGCCCGGCCAGAACGATGCGGACTATTCGGGTTCGGCGCTGGAATCATCGAACTCCCGGGTCGGCGTGCGTGGCAGCCTGCCACTCGGCGAAAACGGGCTCAAGGCGATCTTCCAGCTGGAGACCACCGTGCCGATCGACTCGGGCACGAAGTCGTCGAACTTCTGGAACCGGGACAGCTACGTGGGCCTGGCCGGAAGATACGGAACGCTGAAAGTCGGATTGCTCGACACCGTTTACAAGACCATGGCGGAGAACGCGAGCTTCCTCAGCGTGTCCAGCGGAAACTTCGTCTCGATCAGCAACATCATCGCGCGCCAGGGTTTCGGCACCAGCTCCGCGTCAAGCTTCCACCTGCGACGAAGCAATTCGATCTACTACGAGTCCCCGGTCTACAACGGCTTCCAGGGGCTGGTCCAGTACTCGATCGGCGAGAAGTCCGACAAGGGCGATCCGAACCAGTGGCTCGCATCGTTCGGCATCCAGTACGACACCGACGCGCTGCACGTCGCGGTCGCGCACGAGGTGCACCATGACTTCTTCGGTGGCACGCTGAACATGCCGACTGCGGAACTGCGCAGTACCGAAGGGAAATCCTCGCGCGACGTCAGCAGCCGCTTCACCGTCAAGTACACCTTTCCCAGCCGGACCCGCGTCGACGTGAACTACGCGCGCACGAAGTTCAATGAGCACGGCGGCACGGCCGGCAGCTTCAAGTCCTACGAACACGACTCCTACTCGATAGGCCTGCGGCAGCCCGTGGGCAAGTGGGCGTTTGCCGCGCAATACGGCGTGGCCGAGCGTGGGCGGTGCGCACTGATCGGATCGATGGCCTGCAGCACCGATGGCCTCGACGGGACCATGACCAGCGTCGGCGCGTCCTACTCGCTCTCCAAGCAGTTCTCGCTGTTCGGCCTCTACTCGTACCTGAGGAACGGCGCGTCAGCGGTGTACAGCAATCTGGGCGACGCCCCGCCCGTGACCACCGGCGCCGACATCCAGCAAGTGGCACTCGGCGTTTCCTTTTCCTTCTGACCACCGCCCTTCCGGGCAGCAACATCGGAGAACCAACGATGACCGACCTGAAGAACATGAATCGCCGCGACCTGCTGAAGATGTCCGTCATGGCTGGCGCGGGCGTCGCAGCCAGCGCCATGCTGCCCTTCGGTGCACGTGCAGCAACGATCGGCAGTCCCGCAATGGGCGACACCGGAGCCGCCACGACCTCCACCGGAAAAATCATCGCCGAGGAATACTGGGGCAACAAGAAGGGCGTGAAGCTCTGGGTCTACCGCAAGTACATCGCCGACGGCATCGCCAACAAGCCGGTGCTGTTCATGGTCCACGGCTCGTCGTACTCGGGCAAGACCATGTTCGACCTGCAGGTGCCGGGGCGTGACTACTCGACGATGGACCACTTCGTGCGACTCGGTTACGACGTGTGGACGATGGACCATGAAGGCTACGGCCATTCGGATCGCACGCCGAACTATTCCGACATCGCCAGCGGCGTCGAGGATCTCACCGTGGCGACCGACATCATCCGCAAGACCACCGGCAAGACCACGGCAACCTTCTTCGGGCAATCGTCGGGTGCGCTGCGCGCGACCAAGTTCGCCAACACCCACCCCGACCGGGTGAAGAGTCTGATCCTCAGCGCGCTGGTGTGGACCGGCGAGGGTTCGGTCACCCTGAAGGAGCGTGCAAAGGGCCTGCCGAAACTCCGCGCCAGCAACGTCCGCAAGGTCGACGCCGATTTCTATTCAAAGGTCTTCACGCGCGACAAGCCCGGTGCCGCCGAACCCGACCTCGGTGATCTGGTGGCTGCGGCCGAACTCAAGTACGGGGACACGGTGCCCAACGGTACCTACCTCGACATGGTGACCAAGCTGCCCGTCGTCGATCCCGAGAAGGTCCTCTGCCCGGTGCTGATCACCCGCAGCGAGTACGACGGCATCGCCACCGACGAGGATGTGGTGAACTTCTTCGGCAAGCTGCCCAACCAGGACAAGCAGATGGTCATGCTGGCAGGCCTGGCGCACACCTCGCTGCTCGGGGTGAACCGCTTCCGCCTGTTCCACGTCATGCAGTCATTCCTGACCCTGCCCGCGGCCAAGGCTCTCTCGACCGGATGACGACGTCCTGGCGCCATGGTCCGCCGCCATTCCCGCGAAAGCGGGAATGACGGGCTCAAGCAAGGACCGTCCCCTCTGAGTCAACACCAGCACGACCGTCCAGACCCGGCAGGCGGCCAGCCCGCCCCGGACCGCCCGAACCATCGGAGAAACACATGATCGACAAAAGCAGACGTGACCTGATTGCCGCCGGCCTCACCGGCGCAGTAGCCCTGACATTGTCAGGGACAGGCCTCGCCAAAGCCGCCGCCATTGCCAACCCATCGAACAAAGGCAAGTTCGCGGTGCCGGTGCCCGACGTGGTGTCGCTTCCCATCGAGGGCACGTCGTCCAGATTCCCGGTCCGCCGCATCTACTGCGTGGGACGGAACTACCTCGCGCATGTGAGAGAGCTGAGCAACAACGAGGCCGAACCGCCCTTCTTCTTCCAGAAGCAACGCGACATGATCGTGCAGAGCGGCGGCAAGATGCGCTATCCGCAACTGACGGAAAATTTCCACTACGAGACCGAGTTGGTCGTGGCACTGAAGTCCGGCGGCTTCGACATACCGGCGGCGAGGGCGAACGACCACATCTTCGGCTATGCCGTCGGCTTCGACATGACGCGACGCGACCGCCAGAGCGACATGAAAAAGATGCAGAAGCCGTGGGAGATCGGCAAGTCGTTCGAAGACAGTGCGCCGTGCGGAACCATCACTCCCGCCAGCAAGACCGGATTCCTCGACAAGGGCAGGATCCGGCTGGAGGTCAACGGCAAAACCCGCCAGGACAGCGATATCGACCACATGATCTGGGACGTGCCAGGCATCATCGCCGAGCTCTCCCGGCAGGTGGAGCTGGCGGCAGGCGACCTGATCTACACCGGAACGCCCGAGGGCGTCGGCCCTGTCGTTCGCGGGGATCACATGGTGGGCACGGTCGAAGGTCTGCAGCCACTGCTGATCGACGTCGCATGAATGGCAGCCGCTTCGGGCCAGCTGTCGACGCACTCCGCATCAAACTGAAAGGATGAACGCATGAAGACCATGCTTGGCAGGTTGTTCTTCCTCCTTCTCTCGGTGGCCGGCGCGATCTCCCTCGGGGTGATCGCACTGCGCCGCGGCGAGCAGATCAACGCGTTGTGGATCGTGGTGGCGGCGACCTCCATCTTTCTCGTCGCCTATCGCTGCTACGCCCGGTTCATTGCCAACAAGGTGATGGGACTCGACGGCACCCGCGCCACCCCGGCGGTGCTCAACAACGACGGCCTCGACTACGTGCCGACCAACAAGCACGTGCTGTTCGGTCACCACTTCGCGGCGATCGCCGGCGCCGGTCCGCTGGTCGGGCCCGTGCTGGCGGCGCAGCTGGGCTACCTGCCCAGCGTGTTGTGGCTGGTGGTCGGCGCCGCACTGGCCGGCGCCGTGCAGGACTTCATGATCCTGTTCATATCCTCGCGTCGCAACGGCCGTTCGCTGGGTGAACTGGTGCGCGAGGAAATGGGCCCGGTGGCCGGCGTCATCGCGCTGTTCGGCGCATTCCTGATCATGATCATCATCCTCGCGGTACTGGCCATGGTCGTGGTCAAAGCGTTGGCGGCCAGCCCCTGGGGCATGTTCACGGTCGTCGCCACGATGCCGATCGCGATCCTGATGGGCCTGTACATGCGCCACGTCCGGCCCGGACGCATCGGCGAGGTCTCGCTGGCCGGACTGGTGCTGTTGCTGCTCTCGATCTGGGCCGGTGGCCACGTCGCCGCCGATCCCGTCTGGGGACCGGCCTTCACCTTCACCGATGTGCAAATCACCTGGATGCTGATCGGCTACGGCTTCGTCGCCTCGGTATTGCCGGTGTGGCTGCTGCTGGCACCGCGCGACTACCTGTCCACGTTCCTCAAGATCGGCACCATCCTGGCGCTCGCGCTGGGCATCCTGTTCGTCATGCCCGAACTGAAAATGCCGGCGCTGACGCAGTTCGCCGACGGCAGCGGCCCGGTGTGGAAGGGCGGGATCTTCCCGTTCCTGTTCATCACCATCGCCTGTGGCGCGGTTTCCGGCTTCCACGCGCTGATCTCGTCGGGCACCACGCCCAAGCTGCTGGCCAACGAGCAGCATGCGCGCTACATCGGCTACGGCGGGATGCTGGCCGAGTCGTTCGTGGCGATCATGGCGCTGGTTGCCGCATCGATCATCGAGCCGGGCGTGTACTTCGCCATGAACAGCCCGGCGGCGGTCGTCGGCAGCGACGTGTTCGGCGTGGCCGCGCAGGTGTCGAGCTGGGGCTTCACGATCACGCCGGAGCAGTTGCAGGCGGTCGCGCACGACATCGGCGAAACCAGCATCCTGGCACGTGCCGGCGGCGCACCGACGCTGGCCGTCGGCATCGCCCAGATCCTGCACTCGGTACTGCCGGGCGAGAACATGATGGCGTTCTGGTACCACTTCGCGATCCTGTTCGAGGCGTTGTTCATCCTCACCGCGGTGGACGCTGGCACGCGTGCCGGGCGTTTCATGCTGCAGGACCTGCTCGGCAACTACGTGCCGGCCCTGCGCCGCACCGACTCATGGACCGCCAATCTGATCGGCACCGCCGGCTGTGTGGCACTGTGGGGCTATCTGCTGCATCAGGGGGTCACCGACCCGTTCGGCGGAGTGCAGACGCTGTGGCCCCTGTTCGGCATCTCCAACCAGATGCTTGCGGGCATCGCGCTGATGCTGTCCACGGTGGTGTTGTTCAAGATGAAGCGCGACCGCTACGCATGGGTCTGCATGGTGCCGGCCGCCTGGCTGCTGGTCTGCACCACGGCGGCGGGGCTGATCAAGATTTTCGACGGCGACCCGGCGCAAGGCTTTTTGGCACAGGCACGGCGCTTCCGGAACGGTATCGACGCAGGGAAGATCCTCGCGCCGGCGACCACCGAAGGCCAGATGCACCAGATCGTGACCAACGCCTACGTCAACGCCGGCCTGACATTGCTGTTCCTGTTCGTGGTGCTGGGCATACTGGCCTACTCGGTCAAGGCCATCCTCGCCGCACGACGGAATCCGCAGCGCAGCGACAGGGAAACGGCATACACCGTGCTCGACCCGCAGCAGATCGCCAACCTCTGATGGGTACCGCCCTCGTCCCCATCGAGTACTACCGTGCACACAAACGCCTCTGGCGGCGGATGGTGCAGGCGGCACGGCTTTGCTGCGGCGTGCCCGACTACGACAACTACGTCCGTCACATGCTGGAGAAGCATCCGGATCGCGAAGTCATGAGCTATCCGGTGTTCTTCAGGGAACGTCAGGAAGCACGTTTCGGCGGCGGCAAAGGATTCCGCTGCTGCTGAAGCCAAACGGGGTCAGGTTCACTTCCGACAGGTTCACTTGCGCGACTTCGGAAGTGAACCTGACCCCGTTATGGTGCATCCGCCGTGTGGCCTATTGGCCCGATGATGGCGATGACGGATGATCCGCGACGCCATCAGGGGAATCGCCATCATGCGCATCGCTTCCGTGTATCCACGAATGCTGCTTCTTGCCGGCATGGCTGCATTGCCGTTGTACGGCTGCAGCAACGCCACGCCCGCCACGCCATCGACCGATGCCGTGGCCACCCCGACCGCGGAGCCGCAGCAGCAGGCCGTTCCGGAAGCGGATACCACCCGATCGGCTTCGCTGGCCGGCGCGGCGCGCTGGGCCGATCCGGAGCCGGCCGACCTCGCCGACGAGCAGAGCTACGCCCTGCCCGGCCTGCTTCGCGCCGAGCTGAACGTCGACAACCTGCGCCAGCTGTTCGGTGAGGCCAACGTGCAACTGGCCGATCTCGACGGTGCCGAGGGCGAAGCCATTCCCGGTGCCGTGCTGTTCGCCGCTGACCCGGCCCGCCGTGCCGAGGTGTTCTTCCGCAACCCCGAGCAGCACAGCGGCATCGACAGCGTGCGCGTACTCGACGAGTCCTCGCGCTGGCACCTTGCCGGCGGCGTGCATCCGGGCATGAGCCTGGCCGACCTGGTGCAAGCCAACGCTGCGCCAGTGTCCTTCCTCGGCCTCGACTGGGACTACGGCGGCGTGGTCACCGATTGGCATGGCGGCAAGGCCGCGCCCGCCGGCGGCACGGTGCGACTGGCGTCCTCCAGCCCGCAGACCAGCCAGTACCCGGTCGGCGAAGACACCTTCCGCAGCGACGACCCGCATTACCCGAAGCAAGGCGAGCTGCTGCGCGTCAGCGAGATCGGCATGGGCTTCGGCGACTGAAACGGGGTCAGACGAAACGGGGTCAGGTTCACTTCCTGGCGCCCGGGAAGTGAACCTGACCCCGTTTCCGGCCTGCGGCGCTTTCGCGCACCCCTTGCGCCTTCCGATGATAATGATTCTCAATCGATGTAAGATGCGCGCGGCCTGAATCCCGCCGGGATTCACCCCCATCCCCCAGGCCGCCGGCAGGCGGCCTTGCATCGAGAAGGCTGACAACGTGGAACGATCAATGGCCGGACTCAAGCGGGCCCTGCTGGGCTGCTGCGTGGCTGCCGCATTGGCGACGACGGGACTGCACGCGCAGACCACGCCGGGCGCGCAAACCGGCAAGGCGACCGACATGGCCGCGCTGACCGTGACCGGCAACTGGCTGGACCTGAGCAACGGCCAGCGGATCCTGGAGCACCCCGGCGCGCGCACCATCATCGACCGGCAGCGCATTGACGAGATCGGCGGCAGCACGGTGCGTGATCTGCTGCGCCAGGTGCCGGGCGTGCAGGTGCAGGACAGCAACGGCACCGGCGGCAGCGACGTGTCGCTGAACGTCGGCGTGCGCGGACTGACGGCGCGGCTGTCGCCGCGTTCGCTGATCATGATGGACGGCGTGCCGCTTTCCTATGCGCCCTACGGCCAGCCGCAGCTGTCGCTGGCACCGCTGGCGCTGGGCAACATCGAGAGCGCCGACGTGGTGCGCGGTGCCGGCTCGGTGCGCTACGGGCCGCAGAACGTGGGCGGCATCATCAACTTCGTCACCCGACGCATTCCCGAGCACTTCGCCGCGCAGTTCAGCGACAGCACCGAGATCGCCAGCCACGGCGGCAACGCCAGGACCTCGCCCAGCCTGTTCATCGGCGGCACCGGTGCCAACGGCCTGGGCGGTGCGCTGCTGTATTCGGGCGTGCATGGCCGCGGCGCGCGGTCCGGCAACGACCGCACCGACATCGATGACGTGATCCTCAAGGGCGCCTACCGGATCTCGGCGGATGACCGGCTGGAAGGCGCGCTGCACCACTTCGAGGGCAAGGGCAGCATGCCCGGTGGCCTGACCACGGCGCAGTACCGCGATGATCCGTTCCAGTCCGACCGCCACTACGACGTGTTCAACGGCCGCCGCACCGACGGCTCGCTGAAGTACACCCACGACGACGGCACCAACAACGTCGAAGTGCTGGGCTACTACGTCAACTCCTTCCGCGGCAGCTACATCGAGCAGGGCGGCACCGGCGCCAACGCCGGCCAGCGCCGGCTTACCGAAGCGCCGCGCAGCTACCACTATTTCGGCTTCGAACCGCGCTACTCGCGCCTGTTCGACACCGCTCCGCTGGTGCAGGAAATCAGCGTGGGCTACCGCTACCTGACCGAGAGCAGCAGCGAACTGGCCGGCCGCACCGGTTACTACGACGTCGACGCGGTCGACCCGTTCGCGCTGACCATGTCGCCGTACCAGACCAGCCGCGGCGGCACCACGGCGCATGCGTTCTACATCGACGACCGTTTCGACATCGGCAACTGGACCATCACCCCGGGCGTGCGCTACGAGCGCATCGACACCTTCAACCGGGTCACCAATCTGGCGCTCGACGGCAGCGTGCTGGACTCGAACCGGCCCGGCATCAATTCGCGCGAGGTGCTGCCCACGCTGTCGGTGCTGTACCGGGTGAACAACCACTGGTCGCTGTTCGCCAACGCCGGCAAGTCGTTCGGCCCGCAGCAGTACAGCCATCTGGCCTCGACCACCGAGGGCCTGCACCCGGAAACCGCCAAGACCTATGAAGTGGGCACGCACTTCGACGGCGACGCGCTGAGCGGCGAGCTGACCGTGTTCAACATCAACTTCGACAAGGAACTGCTGCTGGAGCGCTCGATCGTCGGCGAAGGCATGTGGACCGATCTGGGTGCCACCCGCCACCGCGGCGTGGAGTCGTCGCTGCGCTACGACCTGGGCGGACTGAACCACGCGCTGGATGGCCTGTCGGTCTACGCGACCTACACCTATACCCAGGCGATCTCCCGCGCCGGCAACTTCGCCGGGCGCGACCTGCCGCTGTACTCGCGCCAGGTCGGCTCGCTGGGCGCGCGCTACGCGGTCGGCCAGTGGACCTTCAACGCGGACGCATACGTGCAGTCCAAACAGCACTCGCCGGGTTCGGGTGACACCTACATCACCGACGAGGACGTCACCGGCCGCTACGGCGACGCGCCCGGTTTCACCACCATGGCGGTGCGCGGCGGCTACGACTTCGGCCCGCAGTGGCATGACCTGAAGCTGGCGCTGGGCGTGAAGAACCTGTTCGACCGGCGCTACTTCACCCGCTCCACCGACAACAACGGCGGCAAGTTCGTCGGCCAGCCGCGCACCGTCTACCTGCAAGCCTCGATCGCGCTCTGATGCAGCGTTTCCGTCGCGCCTGGCTGACCGCGCATCGCTGGTTCGCACTCGGCCTGGGCTGGGTGCTGGTGCTCAGCGGGCTGACCGGCGCACTGCTGGTGGTGGCGCAGCCTCTGGACCGCCAACTGCACCCGGAACTGTTCCACGCCCGCACCACCGAAACGGTTCCAGGTTCAGTTCCCGCCTCGCTGCAACAGGCGCTGGAACGGTTCCAGGTTCAGTTCGCGCGCGGTTCCACGTTCTCCTTCCGCCCCGCGCAGGCAGCGGGCGAGACCACCGAGCTGCGCGTGGCCGGTCCGTGGAAGGGCTCGGTCTATCTTGACCCCGCCACCGGCCTCGAGCAGGGCCGGCGCGGCAGCGACGAAGGCGCACTGAACCTGCTGTTCACCCTGCACAGTTCGCTGTGGCTGCAATCCACCGGCAAGGCCGTGCTGGCCTGCGTCGCGTTGATCTATGCCTGCCTGCTGCTGAGCGGCCTGATCCTGTGGTGGCCGCGCCGCTGGCCGCCGGTATGGAAACCGGAGGTGCGCAAGGACCTGCTGCGCGCGCTGTTCGACCTGCATCGCCTGGGCGGTGCCATGTTGGGCCTGCTGATCCTGGTCTCCGTATCCACCGGTGCCTACATGGCCTGGCGGCCGCTGGGCAGCGCGATCAACGCGGTCAGCGGCAGCACCGCCGTCAAACCACCGACCTTGCCCGCACATCCCTCCGATGCGCCGGTCGCCTCGCTGGACGTGCTGGCCGCCAGCGCCCGGCAGGCCTGGCCGGACGCCACCCTGGCGGTACTGCCGGTGCCCACCGATGCGCGGCACCCGCTGCGCGTGCGCCTGCGCACCGCCGACGAACCCCACCCCTACGGCGTCAGCCCGGTCTGGCTTGATCCAGTCACCGGCAAGCTGCTGGCCAAGCGCCGCTGGAACGAGATGGACCCCGGCTCCGGTGCCGTGGCCGTGATCTTCCCGCTGCACACCGGCATGCTCGGCGGCCCGCTGCATCAGGTCTTCGTCGCCCTGATCGGCCTGTCGCTGGCCGGACTCGGCGGCAGCGGATTGTGGCTGTGGTGGCGACGCCGCAAACGCACCCCCACCGCATGATTCCTCGCCACGGGAAATACCTGTAGGAGCCCGCTCGCGGGCGATGCTTTTGCTTTTTGCGAATCCCGAATCCCGAATCCCGGCATCAAAAGCATCGCCCGCGAGCGGGCTCCTACAAGGGCATGCAATGCCCGTGCGACGAGGTGCTGCGATGATCGGGCGTACCGACCGAACACAGGAGACCCACCATGCGTGCCATCGAGATTTCCCGCCCCGGCGGCCCTGAAGTCCTGCAGCCGGTCGAGCGACCGATGCCGCAACCCGGTCCGGGCGAGGTGCTGATCAAGGTGGCCGCGGCCGGCATCAACCGGCCCGACGTGTTCCAGCGTGCCGGCTCGTATCCGCCGCCGCCGGGAGCTTCGGATCTGCCCGGGCTGGAGGTGGCTGGCGAGATCGTCGCGGGCGATGCCGGTGATCTGGCGGTGGGCGACAAGGTCTGCGCGCTGGTCGCCGGTGGCGGCTACGCCGAATACTGCGTGGCGCCGGCCGGGCAATGCCTGCCGCTGCCCGCCGGCCTGTCCATGGTGGAAGCCGCCGCCCTGCCCGAAACCTGCTTCACGGTGTGGACCAACGTGTTCGATCGCGGCGCCTTGGTGGAAGGCGAAAGCCTGCTGGTCCACGGCGGCGCCAGCGGCATCGGCACCACCGCGATCCAGATCGCCCGCGCCCTCGGCCACACCGTCTACGCCACCGTGGGCAGCGACGAACGCGTGCGCGCGGTGGAGGCGCTGGGCGCGAAAGGCATCAACTACAAAACGCAGGACTTCGTGCAGCAGGTCCGCGAGCTGAGCGATGACCGCGGCGTCGACGTGATC
>Ga0222426_100976_pt1 | contig 13406 bp, 12 predicted proteins | sample 2B50Ametagenome_FD_180087 | JGI IMG/M metagenome (GOLD analysis project Ga0222426, IMG submission 180087) | Enriched microbial communities from leaf-cutter ant dump, University of Wisconsin, Madison, United States - 2B50A (version 2) | ecosystem: Environmental > Terrestrial > Nest > Insects nest... | reverse complement strand
CGGGCCGACGAGCGCCCGCCACCACGCGGATCGCGGATGCCGTACTTCTGCCAGTAGCTGTAGTCGGCGTGACCGGGGCGGAAGCTCTGCGCGATGTCGCCGTAGTCCTTGCTGCGCTGGTCGGTGTTGCGGATCAGCAGCGCGATCGGCGTGCCGGTGGTGCGGCCCTCGTAGACGCCGGAGAGGATCTCCACCTGATCGGCCTCGCGTCGCTGCGAGGTGTGTCGGCTGCGCCCGGTGGCACGACGGTCGAGATCGACGCGGAATTCGTCCTCGCTGATCGCCAGCCCCGGCGGGCAACCATCGATCACGCAACCGATAGCCGGCCCATGGCTCTCGCCAAAGGTGGTGACGGTGAACAGCTTGCCGAAGGAATTGCTGGACATGGGCGAATCGCGGGCAAAGCGCCAAGCTTAGCTTGCGCAGGTAATGGGGAACAGGGAATCGAGAGCAGGGAATAGAGAATAGAGAATGGGGAACAGGAAAAGCGGCAGCACTGTCAGCCTGAGCTACCGCCGGCAGCCGCAGCCTTTGCTTTTATTCCCTATTCCCCATTCCCTGCTCAATACCGCAAACACGACGTCGTCGACCCATTCGCCGTGCAGCCACAGGCTTTCCACGTGATGGGCCTCCTGGCGCATCCCTGCACCGCGCAGCATGGCCATGCTGGCGAGGTTGCGCGGATCGACCGAGGCCTGGATGCGGCGCCGTGCCAGTGGGCCGAACAGGTGGCCGAACAAGGCCTGCAGTACCTCGCCTGCGTAGCCATACCCCTGATGGGCGGGTGCGATGCTGATGCCGAACTCCACCGACTCGTCCGGATCCGCCGGCAGGTTCACGCCAAGATCGCCGATCAACTCACCCTGCCCGCGCAGGCGGATCGCCCGCTGGAACCAGCCCTGCGGCACCGCCTCGACCGGCTGGCGCGCGATGAAATCACGCACCTCGGCCACATCGTGCGGACGCCAGCCCTGGAAACGTGCCACCGCGGGATCGGCGCGGCAGGCAAACAAGGCATCGGCATCACCGGCCCGCAACGGATCAACCTGCAGGCGGCCGGTGAGCAATTGCACCGATCAGCCCCGACGCGCGGCCGCAGCGGCGCGGATCACGTCGGCGTGTTCGACCAGGTCGCGGCGCTCCAGCGCGAACACGCCCATCGGGCCGACCTTGAACTCGATCCACACGAACGGCACCTGCGGCAGCAACTCCGCCAGCGCACGCTCGCTCTCGCCCACCTCGACGATCAGCAGGCCGTCCTCGGTGAGGTGGTCCGCCGCCTCGTCCAGCATGCGCAGGCACAGGTCCAGGCCATCGATGCCCGAGGTCAGGCCCAGCTTGGGCTCGTGGGCGTATTCCCCCGGCAGCGCGGCGTACTCGTCCTCGGTCACGTAGGGCGGGTTGGACACGATCAGGTCGTAACGGCGTCCCTGCACGCCGGCGAACAGGTCGGCGTGGATCGCCTCGACCCGGTCCTCGACGTGCTGGAACACGATGTTCTCGCGCGCCAGCGACAGCGCCTCCTCGCTGATGTCGACGATGTCGACCTTCCACTCGGGGTTGTACTCGGCCATGGCGATGCCGATGCAGCCCGAGCCGGTGCACAGGTCCAGCGCGCGCTCGACGTGGCGGTCATCCAGCCACGGCATGAAGCCGGATTCGATCAGCTCGGCGATCGGCGAACGCGGCACCAGCGCGCGGCGGTCGCTCTTGAATTTCAGCCCGGCAAACCAGGTTTCGCCGACCAGATAGGCCACCGGCAGGCGCTCGTTGACGCGGCGCTCGATCAGCGCCAGCACCTTGGCCCGCTCGTCGCCGGTCAACCGGCCCGCACCGTAGGCCGGCGGAATGTCCGGCGGCAGATGCAGGCTGGCCAGCACCAGGTGGGTGGCCTCGTCGATCGGGTTGTCGTGGCTGTGGCCGAAGGTCAGCCCGGCCGCGGAGAACCGGCTGGCGCCGTAACGGATGAAGTCGATGATGGTGGCAAGCTCGGCGGTCACGGCGGTCGGTCAGCGGCGGGAGGGCCGGGAAGTATAAGGGATGCTCTGATCCATTCAGCGCAGGCGGCATGATGTCCAGAAGGTTCGCACGTGATCGTGCGTGGCGCCGGCAAGACTGGCCGCCTTGGCAAGACGCGCGCGGTCGCGTGCGGACCTTCTGGGCATCACCCCGCATTGATATTCAGAAAGTTGGGGCCGTTTCCGCCTGTCCACAGCTGCGCAGCGCACTTCCTCGACAGGCCGACGCCTGCCTTCGTCAGTGCGCCACGCAGCTGCGAACAGACAGAAACGGTGACGCCTGTGCTGAATGGAACAGAGCATCCCTGAGGCGGAGAAGTGAGTGGGAAGTGAGCGGAAGGCGACAAACCAAGCCCTCTCCACACCCATCCCTCCCCTATCGGCTCGCCATCCCCCTCTATAATCGGTGGATGAATCCCAAGGTTTTCCTGCAATACATCCTTCCCCATCGTGCCCTGTCGCGGGTGGTCTACTGGGCCACGCGCTGGACTTTCGCGCCATGGAAGAACTGGCTGATCGCCACCATCGTGCGCAATTACCAGGTGGACATGGGCGAGGCGGCGCAGCCTGATCCGCTGGCCTACCAGCATTTCAATGCGTTCTTCACGCGCAAGCTGAAGCCGCAGGCGCGACAGGCCGATGCCGATCCGGCCGCCCTGCTCTCGCCCGCCGACGGCCGGATCAGCCAGGCCGGGCGCATCGTCGACGGGCGGATCTTCCAGGCCAAGGGCCAGGACTACAGCGCAGCGGAATTGCTCGGTGGCGACGAGGCGGCCGCCGCCGTCTACCGCGATGGCAGCTTCGTCACCGTCTACCTGTCGCCGCGCGACTACCACCGCGTGCACATGCCGCTGCAGGGCACGCTGAAGGAAACCGTCCACGTGCCCGGCCGGATCTTCAGCGTGGCGCCGTTCGCGGTGGAGGCGATTCCCCGGCTGTTCGCCCGCAACGAGCGACTGGTCTGCCACTTCGAGGGCGAACACGGCCCGTTCGTGGTGGTGATGGTCGGCGCGATCCTGGTGTCCTCGGTGGCCACCGTGTGGGACGGCCTGGTGATTCCGCCGTACGCCTCGTCGATCCGGCGCAAGTCCTTCGCCGGGCAGAACATCACGCTGGAACGTTTCGCCGAAATGGCCCGCTTCAACATGGGCTCGACGGTGATCATGCTGCTGCCGGGCGACATGGCCGGGCTGGATCCGCTGCAGGCGCAGCAGACGGTCCGTGTAGGCGAACGCCTGGGCCTCCTGTCAGCCTTGCCCCGGGGACGCGCAAAAACTGACGCCTGACGTCAACTTGTGACGTCAGAGGTACTATTTTGCCCCGAGGCCGGCTAAGCTCAGGCTTTCGCCGCACCTTGCCGGTCGCGAGACTCCCGCGCCGAGGGGACACCCATGCAGATACTCACGCCATTCCTAGCGATGCTGCGCACGCGCCAACTGGGCCGTCAGTTCCGCGACATCGAGCGACTGATCCGGGCGCTGCCCCGACGCAACCGCGAGCGACTGAGTGCGCTGACCCTGCGCGAGATTGGCCAGGCCTCGCGCAGCGATTTTCCACACATGTACGGCACCGATCCCGAGGCACGCTACCTGCCCTGGGGCCAGGGCACGGAAACCGGCTACGAGCGCGCACGCTCGGGCAATGCCGAAGTCTCGCTGCGCGGCATCGCGCTGTGGCTGGCGGTGGCCTACCACGAGACCAAGAACTCGCCGCACGCCGGCATGCAGCCGCAGCACCGGCAGCTGATGCAGATGCTGCGCGAACTGAAGGAAGTGCACGCCCGCAGCAAGCACAACGAAGACTGGATGCACACCACCAGCGCGGTGGCCTGATCCGGGCGCACCCGCCATCCATGCAGCACCCATGAAAAAAGCCGCGCATCGCGGCTTTTTTCATGGATGTCCGACAGCAGATCCCCCGTCAGCGGCAGACCGGCACCTTCAACACCTGGCCGATGCCGATGCGGTGGTGCTTCAGCCCGTTCATCTCGGCCACTTCCTGCACGCTGGAACAGCGCAGGCTGCGCACGATGCTGGTCAAGGTGTCACCGCGACGGACCTTGTAATTGCGCACACCGCGGGCGGCGGGTTTGACGGCGCCTGCCGTGGCCGGCACCACCGGCACCACCGCGTGATGCAGATCCGAGGCAAGAATCGGCCACGGCCCGTCCACGCAGCGCGAGGCGTACACCGCCTCCAGCGACTTCGGCAACTGGACGGTGCTGCCCGCCGGCTGGATCGCCTGCGAGTCCAGCCGCGGATTGAGGTTGCGCAGGGTGCGGAACCAGCCATCCGGCATGCCGCTGGAGCTGCCCAGGCAGACGGTCAGCTCCGCCAGCGAGGCAGGCCGCTTCAACACCACCGAACCGGGCGTGCCGTCCACCTTCGGGAAGCGCAGGTTGTAGCTGTCCGGATGCAGGAACAACCACGCCGCCGCCAGCACGTAGGGCACGTAGCTGCGGGTTTCCTGCGACAGCTGGTTGTAGATGCGCGGGTCATAGAAGCTCACCGAAGTGTCGTCGCCCACCGTCCGCCGCATGCGCCCCTCGCCGCCGTTGTAGGCGCCGATGGTCAGTTCCAGGTTGTTGTTGAAGATGCGCAGTTGTTCGTTGATGTATTCGGCATTGGCCCGCGCCGAGGCGGCCGGATCGAAGCGCAGGTCGAAACCGGCATCGCTGGTCAGGCCGAAACGCATGCCGGTGGCGTACATGAACTGCAGCGGGCCGGACGCGCCGGAGCGGGACACCGCGTGCACCTTGCCGCCGGACTCCTGCGCCATGATGCCGAACAGCAACGCCTCCGGCAGCCCGGCCTGCTCGTACGGCGGCCACATTTCGTGGCGCAGGTACTGGTAGTTGACGTAGGCGTCCATCAGCTGCGGGCGCCACTGGGTCAGCCACATTTCCAGCGCCGCCTTGACCGGGCCGTTCATCGCGATCAGCTCGGACAGCTTCTGGCCGTGCAACAGGGTCACGCTGCGCTGCGCCTCCGGCAGGCTGGCCGCACCGGTGCGACCATCAGGCAGCGCGGCCTGGGCCGGATCGATGTCGCTGTCCAGGTCCTCGCCGCCGAAGTCGCCGTCCTTCAGGCGCAACAGTCGATCGAAGGCGGAGAAGAAGCGCTGCGAATCACAGCCGGGCGTGTTGCCGCACTGCGCCGCCACCTGCTTCAGCTGGTCCAGCGATCGGGTCAGGGTGGCCTGCGAAGCCTCGGCCCGACCTTCGCGCGATTGCTGCAACGCCGTCTCGTAGCCCTTGCTGGCCTGATCCAGTTGGCCATACAGCGCGTCCACCGAAGCCGACGGCCTGACCGGCGCCTGGCTGGCACAGGCAGCAAGAGCCAGAGCCAGCGGCGCCAGGCAGATGGCGCGGATCCTCGAACGTGGCGACATCGCGTTTTTCATCCCGAAAAAACGCCCACCATAGCCGCCGCGCTGCCGCGACTCAATGCAACGGCACCAAGGCCATGGCGTCTGGCTACAATCCTGCGATCCCCACTGGACGGAACGCCATGACTGAGATCCTGATCGGCCGCAACGACAGCACCAGCGTCAGCCTTGACCCGCGCTACGGCAACCGCCACGGCATGATCGCCGGCGCCACCGGCACCGGCAAATCGGTCTCGCTGATGGTGCTGGCCGAAGGCTTCTCGAAGCTGGGCGTGCCGTGCTTCCTGGCCGATGCCAAGGGCGACCTGGCCGGTCTGGCGATGGCTGCCGGCGAGCCGGGCGACAAGCTCAAGGCGCGCCTGGACAAGCTCGGCCTGGCCGACTGGAAGCCGCAGGCGAACCCGGTGGTGTTCTGGGACATCTACGGCAAGCTCGGCCATCCGGTGCGCGCCACCATCAGCGAGATGGGCCCGACCCTGCTGGCCCGCGTGATGGAGCTGAACGACACCCAGGAAGGCGTGCTGGAAGTGGTCTTCAAGGTCGCCGACGACCAGGGCTGGCTGCCGCTGGACCTGGCCGACCTGCGCGCACTGCTGACCTGGACCGCCGACAACAGCAAGGACATCTCCACCCACTACGGCCTGATCAGCAAGCAGAGCATCGCGGCGATCCAGCGCGCCCTGCTGAAGCTGGAAAGCGACGGCGCCGAGCAGTTCTTCGGCGAGCCGGCGCTGGAACTGGCTGACCTGATGCGCCAGGACATGGGCGGGCGCGGCATCATCAACGTGCTGGCCGCCGACCAGCTGATCCTCAAGCCGCGGCTGTACTCCACCTTCCTGCTGTGGCTGCTGTCCGAGCTGTTCGAGCAGCTGCCGGAAGTCGGCGACCTGGACCAGCCGAAGATGGCGTTCTTCTTCGACGAGGCCCACCTGCTGTTCGACGATGCCTCGCCGGCCCTGCTGCAGCGGGTGGAACAGGTGGTGCGGTTGATCCGCTCCAAGGGCGTGGGCGTGTACTTCTGCTCGCAGAACCCCGACGACGTGCCCGGCAACATCCTCGGCCAGCTTGGCAATCGCGTGCAGCACGCGCTGCGCGCGTTCACCCCGCGTGACCAGAAGGCGGTGAAGGCCGCCGCCGAAACCTTCGTGGCCAACCCCGGGCTGGACGTCACCGAGGCGATCACCCGCCTCGGCGTCGGCGAGGCGCTGGCCTCCACCCTCGGCGACGGCGGCGTACCCACCCCGGTCGAGCAGGTCCTGGTGACCTCGCCGTGCTGCCGCATCGGCGCGATCACCGACGAGGAACGCGGCACCATCCGCCAGCGCTCGCCGGTGGGCGCCAAGTACGACACCCCGGTCAACCGCGAGTCGGCCGCCGAACTGCTGGCCAAGCGCGCCGATGACAAGGCGGTCGAAGCCGGCAAGGTGGCCGCCGACAACGGCAAGGCCAAGGCTGACGCCAAGCAGGCCGAAGACTCCGGCTGGGGCGGCGCCGTGCACGACGCGCTGTTCGGCACCAAGCGTCGCCAGGGCATGATCGAGACCATGGGCAAGCAGATGGTGCGCACCGCCGGCAGCCAGCTCGGCCGGCAGATCCTGCGCGGCGTGCTGGGCAGCATCTTCGGCGGCAAGCGCTGAGCGGCGGCACGGCATGAGTCGCTGGCGTCCCCCTGCTCCACGCTCCACCGCAATCGTCACCCGCGCCGGCTTCGAGAAGCTCAAGGCCGAACTCGACCACCTCTGGCACACCTTGCGGCCGGAGGTGGTCAAGGCACTGGCCGCCGCGGCGGCCGAGGGTGATCGCTCGGAAAACGCCGAGTACACCTACCGCAAGAAGCAACTCGGCGAGATCGATCGCCGCGTGCGCTACCTCAGCAAGCGGATCCCTTCGTTGAAGGTGGCCGAAGGTGCGCCAGCCGATCGCGACGCGGTGTTCTTCGGCGCCACCCTCACCCTGGAAAACCTCGCCAGCGGCGAGGAAGTCAGCTACCGCATCGTCGGCCCCGACGAGACCGACGCGAAACTCGGCTGGATCAGCATCGACTCACCGTTGGCGCGCGCGGTGCTGAAGAAACGCGTGGACGAGGAGTTCGAGGCCGAGCTGCCGGGTGGCCGCACAGCGTTCGCGATCGTCGAAGTGCGTTACGACGCCGCTTGACGCTCTGACCTGTTCATCACCGGCGGCAGGCCTCCGCTGGACTGCGCCACCGGCGCGGCTGGCCCGGAGCGGCATCCCCACCTCTTCGCGCTTCGAGACGGCGCTGGCATGACACCACTGCTCGCCAACGGCACTCTCCCCGCGCCACCCCACGGTTTGAAGGAGTCACCATTCCCATGCTTCACGTTCGCTGGTCCGGATTCGGCGTGCTGTCCGCCATCCTGTTGATGACCGCCATGATCGCGGCAACGCTGTTGCTGCGCCCGATCTTCCTGCAGCACGGCATGCCGTTGCATGCCGCCGCCTGGCTCGCCGATGGCCTCGGCCTGCTCATCGGCGCCGCCATCAACCTCCCGCTGGCCCGCTGGATGCGTGACCGCCCGTCGGGCAAGCGGCACAGCTTCATGGGCCTGGGCATGCAGGCCTGGTCGGTGATCGGTGCCATCGGCGGCATCGCGCTGATCATCGCCAGCCACTTCCAGGCGCAGTAGGCATGGAACCCGGATGGCGGCCCGTGCGCCGCCATCCGGGCTCGCCCTGCCAGCGACCTCAAAGCGCGCCGTGGATGACCTTGCCCGCCTTGATCGTCTCCACCACGCGGATGTCCTTGATCGCATCGGGCTCGACCTTCAGCGGGTTCCGGTCCAGCACCACCAGGTCGGCCAGCTTGCCCGGCTCGATCGAGCCCTTGTCGGCCTCCTCGAAATACTGCCGGGCCGCATTGATGGTGATCGCCTTGATCGCCTCCAGCGGGCTGATCCGTTCGTCGGGACCAAGCACCTCGCCGTTGCGCATCTGCCGGTTCACCGCGCTCCACACCACCATCATCTGGTCGATCGGCGCCACGCTGAAATCGGTGTGGTTGGTCGGCTGCAGCCCCATCGCGATGGCGCTGTGCATCGGGCTGATGAACGAGGCCTGCTCCAAGCCGCGGTTCTTCACGTGCGCCTGGCCGAAGAAGAACGTGTGCTCGGTGTAGAACGACGGAATCATCCGGTAGTCGACGTACTTCTGCAGCTGGTCCCTGCGCACGAACTGCGAATGGATGATCACCGTGCGGCGATCCTTGTCGAGGCTGTCCGCCGCGGCGGAGGCATGCGCGTGCAACACCGCGTCGATGGCGGCATCACCGTTGGCGTGCGCGATCACCTGCAGGCCCTTGCCATAGCAGGTCTTGAACATGCCATCGAGCACGTCCTGGGGGAAAGTCGGCTCACCCTTCCAGTCCTTCTCGCCACCCGGCCCACCGGTCAGATAGGGCGTGGTGAAGAAGGCGGTACGGCCCTGCGGCGAGCCATCGGCGAGGATCTTGCAGCCGCCCAGTTTCAGGTGGTTGTCGTAGCGCCCGAAGGTGTCCGCCGGGTGGCTGGCCAGCACCTTGTCCAGGTCACCGATGAACGGATAGGAGACGATGTCGATGTACAGCTCGCCGCGGTCCGCCGCACGTTGCAGCACGTCGACCTGGGCGGCCATCGAGGCGCCATCCTGGGCCGTGGTGACGCCGGCGGCGGCGTACATCGCCTGCACGTAACGGATCTGCGCCGGCTCATCGGCTTGCGACGGCGCCGGCAGTTGCTCATGCAATGGCAGCCACGCCGTTTCCATCAGCAGGCCGGTCGGCTCACGCGAGCCGGGCTTGCGCGCGATGACGCCGCCGGGCGGGGTCTCCGTGGCCGCCGAGATGCCGAACTTGCTCAGCGCCGCCGAATTGAGCACCGCGCCGTGGGTCGACACGTGCAGCACGATCACCGGGTTGTCGGGAAACGCCGGATCCAGATCGTCGCGGGTCAGCGGATGGTCGGCCGGCAACATGTTCTCGTCGTAGCCGTAGCCCATGATGATGTCACCAGGCTGTTTGGATCGGGCCTTGGCGAACTGCTGCAGCTCACTGACGATCGCTGCCGCCGTGCTGGCCGGCCCCACCGGCGGCGCGCTGACGTTGGCCTGGTCCTCCATGGCCAGACCGTTGATGATGTGGCTGTGCGGATCGATGAAACCCGGCAGCAGGGTCCTGCCAGCAAGATCGACCAGCGCGGTGCCGGTACCGGCAAAGCCCGACTTGAGCTCATCCAGGCCACCCACCGCGACGATCCGCCCGCCTTTCACCGCCACCGCCTCGGCGCTGGGCTGGGCGTCGTTGACGGTGACCACGTCGCCACCGAAATAGATCGTGTCGGCGGTTTCCGCCGGCACTGACGCCTCGCCGGAAGCCGGCGCCGTGTTCGAACACCCGGCCAGCAGCACCGCAGCCAGCCCCATTCCCGCGATCAGTCGCCTCATGCTCATGCCCCCATTCCGGATCGATGCGAAACGCAAAAGCGCGGCCAGCCAGCCTGGCCTCGGTGACAACGGCGCATCCCCCGAAGAACGACGCCTTGCCATCGATCGGCCCACCCTAGCGCCTGCCGGAACGGCAAGCCAGACCGGTGCCGGATCCGGTCACCCGGTTCCCGACGGAGTTCTCATGTCCGCATGCAACGGCGCGGGATAGCGTCGTCCCGGCCTGAGCGGACGAAAGCAATCCGCCTCACGGAAGAACGCCTCCTGCCGATGGTCCCGATGCCAGCCCGGCACGCCAGCCAATGGCAACGGCCGCAGCTCCTGCGGATCCCGCAGAACCCGCGCCGCGCGAATGGCGTCGCGGCAGGTGATCACCACCGGTGGCGAATCCACGCTGGGCATGCCCGACGACCACGGATGCGACGAAGGGCTTTCGCCGATCACCACCAACGCCTTGCCCACCGGCAACCGGCCCGGCGTCAGCGCCTGCTCCAGCAAGGCATGGCCGAACAGTTCCAGTTGGATGCGGCCATCGAGCCAGGCGTCGCGCTCGCGCCAGAACAGGCCGAGCCAGTCATGCGCATCCCACAGCGCCAGCAGGGCCGGATCACGCACGCTCACCAGCACGCCGGATTCGTCGAACTGGGTCAGCGCATGCTGCGCACGCGAGCGCTGCTTCGGCCCGATCCGGGCAATTTCCGCCAGTTGCCGAGCATTGAGCGCTCGCTTCAATCCGCCATGACGCAGCCAGACCAGGGCATTGAACAGGTCGTGCCAGTGGTTTTCGCGGGTGGCGATCCCGCCGTGCTCACCAATGCGTTGCTCGTAGTGCAGGCCATCGCCAAGCAACTCGCGGGTCTGCGCCACGAAGCGTTCGCGCATGCCGACCGGACGCCGCGCATTGAGTGCCGCGATGCCCGGCCAGGCCGGGCCCTCAAGCAGGTCGGCGTACTCGCGCCATGCCCGCAAGGGCATCTGCCCGAACACCGCCGGATCGACCGCCCCGCGAGCCGGAGCCTCGTGGTGGCGGGGCCGACGAGCGACGACGGCAGCGGATTCACCGGATGGTTCAGATGCCCTCAAGTGAATCCGCCCCCTGTACTGTGTAGAAAACTCCGATGGTCAGAAACGGTAGCCGACCGCCAGACCGTAGACCAACGGATCGATGGTGACGGTGCCTATCCCATCGCCGTTGAGCTTGGCCTTGCTGCGGATGCGCGCCCAGCGCACGTCACCGGTCAGACTCCAGCGGTCGGTCAGCGCGAAAGCCACACCGGCATGCGCGGAAGCTCCCCACGAATCATCGAGATCCAGGCTCGTCCCTTCCAGCGGTCCCTTTTCACGGATCGAGAAGAAGCGCGTGTAATTGAAGCCGACACCGAGGAACGGATCGACCTTGCCCTCCGGCAGGAAGTGCCAGTTCAACGTCACCGTCGGAGGCAGCTGCTTGACGGTCGCCGCCTTGGTGCCATTGAGCTTGACGTCATGCTGGAACGGCAGCGCACCAAGCACCTCCAGGCCGAGATTCGCGGTGACGCGGTACTCCAGCGAGATCGTCGGGCGCGTCGAACTGCCGACGTCGGCCTGGAACGCGCCATCGGCGAGATCGCCGTTGCCGGATTTCGGATCGACCGCATGCACGCCAACCTTCAACTCCCAGTCACCCGCCTGGGCGGCATGGGCGGCAGGAACGGCAACGGCGCCGGCGACCAGCAACAACGGAAGGCATCGATGGATGATGTTCACGCACTCTCTCCTGAAACGCGTTGAGGAGAGGTGATTCTCCGAGCTCCCGTGGCGCCGGACTTTGACCGCGGTCAAAACTCCAGCCCGCCGCGACCGTGTGCCGCAATGCCGGGGATTGCCATGCCTGCGCCGCCGACGCCCTGGCGCAATGGTTCAGACCAGCTTGAGCACCGGATGCGCCAGACGGCCGTGCAGATCGTGCTCGCTGGCCGACTCGACCACCACGTCGACGAACTGGCCGGGCTTGAGGCCCTGGCCGTCGGCGATCAGCACCGTGCCGTCGATCTCCGGCGCATCGGCGGCGGAGCGGGCCACCGCGCCATCCGCGCTCGCCTCGTCGACCAGCACCTTGATGGTGCGGCCGACCTTGCGCTGCAGCTTGGCCGCGGAGATCTCCGCCTGCACCGCCATGAACTGCTCCAGCCGGTCTTCCTTCAGCTCCTCCGACACCGCGCCGGGCAGCTCGTTGGCCTTGGCGCCGTCCACCGGCGAGTAGGTGAAGGCACCGACGCGATCCAGCTCGGCCTCGCGCAGGAAGTCCAGCAGCTCATCGAACTCGGCATCGGTCTCGCCGGGGAAGCCGACGATGAAGGTGCTGCGGATGGTCAGATCCGGCACCTGCTTGCGCCAGTTCTGGATGCGTTCGAGCGTCTTGTCGATGTTGCCGGGGCGCTTCATCAGCTTCAGGATGCGCGGACTGGCGTGCTGGAACGGGATGTCTAGGTACGGCAGGATCTTCCCCTCGGCCATCAGCGGCATCACCTCGTCCACGTGCGGGTACGGGTAGACGTAGTGCAGGCGCGTCCACAGGCCCAGCTCCGACAGGCCCTCGCACAGCTCGGTCATGCGCGTGCGGTACGACTTGCCGCGCCACTCGCGCTCGGCGTACTTCAGGTCCACGCCGTAGGCACTGGTGTCCTGCGAGATCACCAGCAACTCCTTCACCCCGCCCTTGGCCAGCCGCTCGGCCTCGCGCAACACGTCATCGACCGGGCGCGAGACCAGGTTGCCGCGCATCGACGGGATGATGCAGAAGCTGCAGCGATGGTTGCAGCCCTCGGAAATCTTGAGGTAGGCGTAGTGCTTGGGCGTCAGCTTCACGCCCGTGTCCGGCACGATGTCCAGGAACTTGTTGCGCACCGGCGGCAGCGCCTCGTGCACCGCGCTCATCACGCTGGCGTAGTCCTGCGGGCCACTGATCGACAGCACCTCCGGATAGGCCTCGCGGATCAGCTCGGCGCGCTTGCCCAGGCAGCCGGTGACGATCACCTTGCCGTTCTCGTTGAGCGCCGTGCCGATCGAATCCAGCGACTCCTGCACCGCCGCATCGATGAAGCCGCAGGTATTGACCACCACCGCGTCGGCCGCGTCGTAGCTGGGCACGATCTCGTAACCCTCGACCTTGAGCTGGGTGAGGATGCGCTCGGAATCAACCAGCGCCTTGGGGCAGCCGAGGCTGACGAAACCGATCTTGTGGGCGGTCTGGGACATGGACGGAAGCTGCCGCGGAACGTGGAGGACCGCGCATTATACGGGAGCACGGCCATCCGCCATGGAATCCCGCAGCAAGCCCGACCCCCGGATGCCGACGGCCTCCCGCGCGGCAGCCCCCGTGGCAAACCACGCCCTGTGCGCTGGCTCCCGGCGCTGGCGTCCCGCCCCGCGCAATATCGCCCGCAAGCCGGTTTCACCGCACGTGAGGATGTGCACGGCTTCACCGATGTCGGGCAGCGCCCGACCTACGCGCTTTGGCTTTGGCTTTGGCTTTGGCTTTTGCTTTGGCTTTGGCTTTGGCTCTGGCTTTTGCTTTTGCTTTGG
>Ga0222426_100972_pt1 | contig 13473 bp, 10 predicted proteins | sample 2B50Ametagenome_FD_180087 | JGI IMG/M metagenome (GOLD analysis project Ga0222426, IMG submission 180087) | Enriched microbial communities from leaf-cutter ant dump, University of Wisconsin, Madison, United States - 2B50A (version 2) | ecosystem: Environmental > Terrestrial > Nest > Insects nest... | reverse complement strand
GACCCCCCGTCATCGCCGCCAGCGACACCCGTCCGTTGCAGATCGCCTTCGCCGCCATCGCCCAGAGGAGCCTGAAGCCATGACTGTCCGTGCAAGCGCAACGGCCCAGGGCGGCGCCGTGCTCATCGTGGCGCTGGTCATGCTGCTGCTGATGACCCTGCTGGCCCTGTCCGGCATCTCCGCCAGCCAGCTGGAGTTCCGCCTGGCCGGCAATCGCGCGGAGCAGGTGCGCGCCTTCAATGCGGCCGAATCGGCCTTGCGCAACGTCGAGCGGCGCCTGGCGGATATCGCCGGCAGCGACGACCTGCGCGGCGCCAGTTGCGCCGGGCGCCAGGGCCTCTGCGTGCTGCAGGTGGACAGCGTGCGGCGCGTCAACGCGCAGGGCGCCTGGCAATGGGGCTGGAGCAGCGATCCGGGTGCGTGGTGGGAGAAGGCGCAGAACGCCATCGACTACGACGGCCAGGGCGGCTTCGAGCGGACGCTGCGCCAGCACGCCGCCTACTTCGCCAGCGATGGCGACGGCCTGAACCTGGGCAACCTCGACGAGCCGCAGCTGCGCACCGACTACTACTACGCCGACGTCTATGCCGGGAGCGATGACGGGCGCACGCCGGTGCTCCTGCAATCGGTCTTCGCCCGGCGCTACGTGAACTGAGGAAAGCCGATGAGCCTTCGCCGCCACTACCCCCGTCTCCTCCTCGGCCTGGCCGCGCCCTGGCTGATCGCACCGGCGAGCGCCGATAAGCTGCACATCAGCCAGCAGCCGCTGTTCCTCAGCCAGACGGTGGCGCCGAACCTGATCCTGACTATGGACAGTTCCGGCAGCATGTGGGATGCCTATGTCCCCGATAACATCGAGAGGGACGCCGATAGCCGCCGGGCCAAGTCGGCCAGCTACAACGCGATGTACTACAACCCCCGGCTGACCTACCGGGTGCCGAAGCAGGTCAGGTTCAGCAACGGCCAACTGACAGTGGGCGAATACCCTGTCAGCCAGGGCGGCGGCTTCGATTTCACCCGGGTCAGGCGCAACGGTTTCGATGAACGACGCCAGACGGTCGACCTGGCCAACGAGTACCGGGTGACCTGGAGTTACTCCCCGGACTCGTCGAGTGATTCCAAGACAGCTAGGCATCCCGAAAGAGACTTCAAGCACAAGGCCTATATCTCCTCCAACGGGCAAGTCTGGAGAAAGGAGATCGCCACCGGCTTGAATCTGGAGATCAAGCGAACAGGACAGTTCTCGTGCGAGGCGCGACTCAACGGCAGGGTGGTTCCCTCCTGTAGCAATGAATTTCTCACGAACAACTACTGGGCGGATCTGACCAGCAGCGGCGTGCCGGCGTACTACTACAGGTTCGACGCGAGTCTGAGCGGCTGCTCGGCGTCCGCGACCGACAACGACAGCTGCTACAAACTGGTCAAGGTTGGCGCGAACTCCGGCCCGAACGGGGAGGACGAGCGGGAGAACTTCGCCATCTGGTACGCCTTCTACCGCAACCGCGCCCTGGCCACCCAGAGCGCCGCCAACCTGGCTTTCAGCAGCCTGCCCGAGTCCATCCGGCTGACCTGGCAGGATTTGAACGGCTGCAGCCAGCTCAATGGGCAGTGGGGGTGCAACGGCATCAGCTACAGCGGCGGCAATCTGCTGCGTCCATTCGCCAAGAAGCACCGCGCGGACTTCTTCTACTGGCTGTCGAGCGTCAGGTTCAGCGGCGGTACGCCCCTGCGCCAGGCGCTGGACCGGGCCGGCAAATTCATCGCCGACGAGGACAGCCCAGCCTACGACTTCGAGCCCGGCGGCAAGCAGGAACCTAAATTCACCTGCCGCCCCAGCTACCACCTGATGATGACCGATGGACTGTGGAACGGCAGGGGAGGTTCGGTGGGCGGCAACATTGATGCCAATGGCAGAACGATGCCGGATGGCACTCGCTACGCGGCCCGCTCGCCCTTCAAGGACGGGGCGAAGGACACCCTGGCCGACCTGGCCTTCCACTACTGGGCCACCGATGCGCGCACGGACCTTGCCAACGAGCTGAAGCCCTACGTTCCCTTCGCCCAGGCGGATGCCACCAGGCAATACTGGGACCCGCGCAACAACCCGGCGACCTGGCAACACCTGGTGACCTTCACCATGAGCCTGGGCCTGGGGCAGTCGCTGGTCAGCCCGAAATGGGCGGGCGGCACCTTCGAGGGGGCCGGCTACCAGGGCCTGGCCAACGGCAGCATCGCCTGGCCGCCGGCGAAGTCCAGTGACAAGAACAACGTCTACGACCTCTGGCACGCGGCGATCAACTCCCGCGGCGAGTTCTTCAGCGCCGAGGACCCGCAGCAGATGGTCGACGCCTTCGCCAGCATCCTCTCGCGCATCGCCAACCGCACCGCCTCGGCGGCGCGGCCGGCGGTGGCGGCCGGCGAGGTGAAGGACCAGGCGCATGTCTACGTCGCCTCCTTCTCCAGCGAGGACTGGAGCGGCGACCTGGTCAAGTACCTGCAACCGGCGAACGCCGGCCGGCAGCAGCTGTGGAGCGCCAGGGCGCTGCTCGACGGGCGCAAGAGCCCGCGGCGGATACTCATGGGCAAGGGCAAGAGCCTGGTGGACTTCGCCTGGAGCAACCTCGACAGCGGGCAGCGGCGCGTCTTCAACCAGACGCTCTCCGGCGACCAGGACTCACGTGGCGAAGCGCGCGTGCAGTACCTGGCCGGCAAGCGCGACCTCGAAGGGAGCGAGTTCCGCAGGCGCGGCGGGTTGCTCGGCGACATCGTCAACTCGGCGCCGCTGCTGGTGACGGCGCCTTCCCGCCCGGCGCTCCCGCGCGACCGCCTGGAAAGCCCCGACAATGACGGCCTGAGCAGCAGGGACAACGCCTACAGCGAATTCAAGGCGGCGCAGGCCTCGCGGCGCAGCATGATCTACGTCGGCGCCAACGACGGCATGCTGCACGCCTTCGACGCCGAGACCGGCGAAGAGGTCTTCGCCTTCGTGCCCCGTCCCGCCCTGGCCGGCATGTACCGGTTGACCGATCCGCGCTACACCATTGCGGAGCATCGCTACCTGGTGGATGGTCCCCTGGTCGCCGAGGACGTGTTCTTCGGCGGTGCCTGGCGCAGCGTGCTGGTCGGCGGCCTCGGCGCCGGCGGCCGCGCGCTCTTCGCCCTGGACGTCACCGACCCGCAGCAGCCGAAACTGCTCTGGGAGATCGAAGGCGGCGCCGGCCCGTTCGCGCGCCTCGGCCATACCCTGGCGCGCCCGGTCATCACCCGCCTGCACAGCGGCCAGTGGGCGGTGCTGGCCGCCAACGGCTACGACGGCCTGCAGGACATGGCGGTGCTCTACCTGATCGACATCGCCACCGGCGCGCTGTTGCGCGAACTCAACGTGAGCCAGGGCGGCGATGCCGCCAACGGCCTGTCCAGCCCCCGCGCCGCGGACATGGACGGCGACGGCATCGTCGACCATGCCTACGCCGGCGACCTGCTCGGCAACCTCTGGCGCTTCGACCTCTACAAGGCCACCAGCCAGGACGGATATGGCGGCCCCGACTCCGCCAGCGCCGCGGACTACCGGGTCGGGCTGGCCGGCCGGCCGCTGTTCCGCGCCCGCGACGCCTCCAGCAATGTCCAGCCCATCACCGCGGCGCCCTGGCTGGTCCGCCATCCCTCGGGCCAGGGCGTGCTGGCGCTGCTGGGCACCGGCAAGTACTTCGAGGTCCACGACGCCGAGGCCGACACCAGCCGGGCGATGAGCCTCTACGGCATCTGGGACAGGCTGATGTCGGGAGAGCAGGGCGGCAACGACTCGACGGTGACGCGCAACAGGCTGCAGGCCCAGAAGTTCACCCAGACCGCCGACAGCTACCGAAGCCTCAGCAGCAACCCGCTGGCCTGGGCGCCCGCTGCGCAGAAGCCTGGCTCGGGCGGCAACGGCAAGCATGGCTGGCTGCTGGACCTGCCGCAGACCGGCGAACAGGTCGTCGCCGACCCGGCCAGCAGCGGCCGGCTGGCGTTGTTCGCCACGCTGACGCCGAACGCCGATCCCTGCCAGGATGGCGTCAGCACCTGGCTGCTGGCGCTCAACCCTCTGACCGGCGGGGCGCCGCTGACGGACGCGCTGGACTACAACAACGACGGCGTGGTCGATGCGCAGGACCGTGTCGGCAACGACAAGGTCGCCGGCGTGCTGCTCCCCGGCGGCCTGGGCGGGGCGTCTCTCGGCTTCGACCTGTCCAGCGGCCTGGGGGTCGCCCACGGCAGTGAAGGGGCGGTGCGCTTCTACGATGGTATCCGTCCGGGCCGGCAGAGCTGGCGCCAGATGGAGGCATCGGAATGAGCGGGCAGAACGGCTTCAGCCTGCTGGAATTGATGATCGCCGTGGTCATCGTCGGCATTCTCGCCAGCGTCGCCTATCCCAGCTACGTGGAATACGCGCGGCGCTCCGACCGCGCGGAAGGCCAGGCCCTGCTGATGGAGGCGGCGGCGCGCCAGGAACGCTTCTTCGCGCAGAACCGCCGCTATGTGGTGATGGATGCCGACATCGCTTCTCTCGGGCTGCAGGCCACCTCGCGCAATGGGCGCTACGTCCTGACGGTGGCGGCCGGCGGGAGCGGCAACGGTGGCTATTTGCTGAGCGTCGCGCCACAGCGCAACGATCCGCGCTGCGGCACCCTGACGCTCGATGCCCTGGGCCAGCGCAGCCCGGCCACCACCGAGTGCTGGCGCTAGGTCGGCGCGCGGTCGACCCACTTGGGCGCGGCCAGGGGCTTCCAGGCCTGCAGGGCATCGATCAGTTCGGCCGGGGTGGTGCCGCGCTGCAGCATCTGGCGATGTTCCGCGCGCACGAAGCGTTCCTGCACCAGGTGGTCGAGGAAGGTCAGCAGCGGGTCGTAGAAGCCGTTCACTTCCAGCACGCCCAGGGGCTTGGCGTGGTAGCCCAGCTGGCCCCAGGTCCAGACCTCGAAGAGTTCCTCCAGGGTGCCCAGGCCACCGGGCAGGGCGATGAAGGCATCGCTCAGCTCGGCCATGCGCGCCTTGCGCGCGTGCATGCCGTCGACCACTTCCAGGCGGCTCAGGCCCTTGTGGCCGATTTCCGCCTCCTTCAGGCTCTGCGGGATGATCCCCACCACCTCGCCGCCGGCGGCCAGGGCGGCATCGGCCACCATGCCCATCAGGCCCACGGCGCCACCGCCGTAGACCAGGCGCAGGCCGCGTTCGGCGATATGCCGGCCGAGGCTCTCGGCGGCTTCGCGGTAAATGGGGCTGGCACCGGGGCTGGCGCCGCAGAATACGCAGATGGAACGCAAGGTCATTGCCTGGAACTCCGTGACCGTCAAAACGGTCGTCAGAGTAACTGCTGCGTGTCCGCGCTCCAAGCCGCCATGGCCGACCTAGCCGCCGCAAGCGCCCTGGGCATAGCACGCGAGGACTTGCTGAAAAATTGTATACATGTTTGTATCCGATTTGTCGTGCATGGCGACGCTCTCCGTCAGGCATCCGTGACGGTCTATGCTGGACGGGGCGCGCTAATTTGCCTCGTTGAAGTTTCGTATCAGCCTGATAGAACTGCATGCTGGCAAGACTATGGCGCCGCCCGCACCGAATTGACCTGGATCAGCAGGCGCCGCCCGACTATCGGGCAGTCTGCCGTTCCGGATTCTCCGCCCAACCTGCCCAGGAGGCTCGTATGTTCCACAAACTCGCTGCTGTCACCCTGCTCGGTCTGTTCAGCGCCCCGCTGCTGGCTGCCGAATGCTCGGTGGACATTCAAGGCAACGACCAGATGCAGTTCAACACCAACGCCATCAGCGTGGACAAGAGCTGCAAGACCTTCACCGTGAACCTGTCCCACCCCGGCGCCCTGCCGAAGAACGTCATGGGCCACAACTGGGTACTGACCACCGCCGCCGACATGCAGGGCGTGGTTGCCGACGGCATGGCCGCCGGCCTGGACAAGAACTACCTGAAGGACGGCGACACCCGCGTGATCGCCCACACCAAGATCATCGGCTCCGGCGAGAAGGACTCGGTGAGCTTCGACGTCTCCAAGCTGAAGGAAGGCGAGCAATACATGTTCTTCTGCAGCTTCCCGGGCCACTCGGCAATGATGAAGGGCACCCTCGCACTGAAGTGAGTTCGTCGCCTCGTACGAAAGCCCGGCTTGCAGCCGGGCTTTTTCGTTTTAACTTATCCGGGTACGCGGCCCGCCATGCCTGGGGCGCGTCAGGGGGAAAACGTGTACCACGGTGAACGATTCAATGCCTGGACCCACCTGCTCGGCGCCGTGGCGGCGCTGGTGGGCGGCACCTGGCTGGTGGTTGCCAGCAGCCTGCTCGGCGATGCGCTGAAGATAGTCGGCGTCTCGGTCTACAGCGGCAGCCTGCTGCTGCTCTACAGCGTCTCCACCACCTACCACAGCGTGCGCGGGCGGGCCAAGGCGATCCTGCGCAAGCTCGACCACCTGTCGATCTACCTGCTGATCGCCGGCAGCTACACGCCCTTCTGCCTGGTGAGCCTCAAGGGTGCCTGGGGCTGGACGCTGTTCGGCATCGTCTGGGGCCTGGCGGTGCTGGGCATGCTGCAGGAACTCAAGCCGCGCTCCGAGGCGCGGGTGCTGTCCATCGTCATCTACGCGGTGATGGGCTGGATCGTGCTGATCGCCCTGGGGCCGCTGTACCGCGCCCTCGGCCCGGGCGGCTTGGCCTGGCTGGTGGCCGGCGGGGCCAGCTACACCATCGGCATCCTGTTCTTCGCCTACGACGAGCGCTTCCGCCACTGGCACGGCATCTGGCACCTGTTCGTGATCGCCGGCAGCCTGCTGCACTTCGTGGCGGTGTGGCAGTACGTGCTGCCGGCGCGGGTGGCGTAGGCGCGAAATACAGTCCCTCCCGGCAGCTTGTAGGAGCGGGCCCTGCCCGCGAAATCGCGCGCAGGGCGCGCTCCTACATGGAATGGCGCGGGTGGGGCAGCGTAGGAGCGGATCTCATCCGCGAATCGCGCCGGTGGGGCCGGTTAATCGCGGACAAGGTCCGCTCCTACGAGGGTAGCTAGGCGTATCAGGATGACGCTGAGCTCGCCAAATGCTCCGAACGGCCCCCTCTCCCTTCAGGGGGAGGGTTGGGGAGAGGGGGCGGAATTCATCCGGACACCAATGGCATCCGGGGTACGCCGTTCGCGAGCAAGCTCGCTCCTACGAAGAGCATCTCGGCGCAACCTGTAGGAGCGGGCCCTGCCCGCGATTTCGCGCGCAGGGCGCGCTCCTACATGGAATGGTGTGGGTGGGGCAGCGTAGGAGCGGATCTCATCCGCGAACCGCGCCGGTGGGGCCGGTTAATCGCGGACAAGGTCCGCTCCTACGAGGGTAGCTAGGCGTATCAGGATGACGCTGAGCTCGCCAAATGCTCCGAACGGCCCCCTCTCCCTTCAGGGAGAGGGTTGGGGAGAGGGGACAGGGTTCATCCGAACACCAATGGCGTCCGGGATGCGCCGTTCGCGAGCAAGCTCGCTCCTACGAAGAGCATCTCGGCGCAACCTGTAGGAGCGGGCCCTGCCCGCGAATCGCGCGCAGGGCGCGCTCCTACGGGGAAATGACGGGGGTAGCTAGGCGTATCAGGATGACGCTGAGCTCGCCGAACGCTCCGAACGGCCCCCTCTCCCTTCAGGGAGAGGGCTGGGGAGAGGGGACGGAGTTCATCCGAACACCAACGGCATCCTGGATGCGCCGTTCGCGAGCAAGCTCGCTCCTACAGGGGAATGGCGCAGGGCCCGCTTACGGCGCCTTCGGCAGTTGCCGCTTGTGGTGGGTCTTCTCGTAGGTGCGCTTGATGATCTCGAAGGCTTCCGGGCTGACCGGGTGGCCGTGCAGGAAGGCGTCGATCTCCTGGTAGGTCACGCCGTGGGCGTGTTCGTCCGGCTTGCCTGGGGCCAGGTCTTCGAGGTCGGCGGTGGGCACTTTTTCCACGAGGAATTCCGGGGCGCCCAGGGTGCGGGCGATGGTGCGCACCTGGTGTTTCACCAGGCCGGTCAGCGGGGCGATGTCGCAGGCGCCGTCGCCGAACTTGGTGAAGAAGCCCATCACCGCCTCGGCGGCGTGGTCGGTGCCCACCACCAGGCCCTGGCGGGCGTTGGCGATGGTGTACTGGGCGACCATGCGCATGCGCGCCTTGGTGTTGCCCAGGGCGAAGTCCACGGTGGCGGCGGGCAGGCCGTCGAGGGCGCGGGTCTGCTCGGCCAGGGCCTGGACCGCCGGGCCGATGTTCACTGTGTGGCGCTCGTCCGGGTCGATGCAGTCCACCGCCGCCTGGGCGTCGGACTCGTCGCCCTGCACGTTGTACGGCAGGCGCACGGCGATGAAGCGGTAGTCCGGGTTGCCGGTTTCCTCGCGCAGGCCTTCCACGGCGCGCTGGCAGAGCATGCCGGCGGTGAGGGAATCGACACCGCCGCTGATGCCCAGCACCAGGGTCTTGGTGCCCGACTCGCGCAGGCAGTCCTGGATGAAGCGGATGCGGCGCTGGATTTCCGCCTGCACGTCGGCCTCCGACTGGAAGGGCGGCTGCGCGTTGAGGTCCTTGGCGATGGTGTCTTGGATGGTTTTCATGGGGCTCCTCTGTCCGGTTGTGGACGGGCGCGGCCCGTCGGATGCGGAAAAAATACCAGCACACGGCGTGCCGGGCGATGCCCGGATGGTCGCGGGCGCTTCAGGGCTGTTGCAGGTGCTCGCCGATCCACTCGACGAAGGCGCGCACCTTGGGCACCGCCGCGGCCTGCTCGGGGTAGGCCAGGTAGTAGGCGCTGCGGCTCTGCAGGCTGTGCGGCCAGGCGACCACCAGCTTGCCTTCGGCCAGTTCCTCCTCCACCAGGAAGCGCGGCAGCAGGGCCACGCCGCAGCCGGCCTGGGCGGCGCGGATGCACATGTAGAAGGTGTCGAAGCGCGGCCCGTGGAAGCTGTGCTCGCTGCGCCGGTCGAGGCTGGCGAACCACTCGTGCCAGGCCTCCGGGCGGGTGGCGTTCTGCAGCAGCACCAGTTCGTCCAGCTGCAGCGGGTCGTCCAGCGGCTGCGCCGGGAGGATCGCCGGCGAGCACACCGGCAGCATTTCCTCGCCGAACAGGTGCAGGCACTCGGCGCCGGGCAGGGTGCCGGGGCCGAAGAAGAAGGCCACGTCGCAGCGCGAGTGCAGCAGGTCGTCGGGCTCCAGTTCCTGGCGCAGGTCCAGGTGGATGTTCGGGTGGCGGTGGCGCCAGCCGTTGAGCAGCGGGATCAGCCAGCGCGCACCGAAAGTGGGCGGGGTGGACACGCGCAGCACCTCGGTCTCGCCGCCGTAGGACAGCAGGTAGCGGGTGGACAGCTCCACCTGGCTGAGGATCTTGCGCACCTCCTGCAGGTACAGCTCGCCCGCCGGGGTCAGCTGCAGGCGCCGGCGCACGCGGCGGAACAGCAGGTGCTGGAGCATTTCCTCCAGCTGCGCCACCTGCTTGCTCACCGCGCTCTGGGTCAGCGCCAGCTCCTCCGAGGCACGGGTGAAGCTCAGGTGCCGGGCCACGGCCTCGAAGCACTGCAGGGCGGTCATGGAGGGCAGGTGGCGTTTGTTGAGCATCGTCGTGATCGGCTCTTTGAATGCCAGGGGCAGCTCCGCCGACGCGCAGCCGCCCCTGGCATGAATTTACGGAATGATGTGCATAGGAAACGTTGTTTGTTGGCCGCCTGCAAGCCGGTTATTACTGCTTGCATTCCAATGGCTTAACCGACTGGCTCAGGAGACGCGATGATTTCCGCACTGCTCGAGAAACTGGGAGTCGATTCCTCCCTCTACTCCAACGGCGACCATGTCATCCACAGCCCCATCGACGGCAGCCGCCTGGGCGCCGTGCGCCTGGAAAGCGCCGCCGAAGTGGAGCAGAAGATCGGCCGCGCGGCCCAGGCCTTCGCCGCCTGGCGCGCGGTGCCGGCGCCGCGCCGCGGCGAGCTGGTGCGGCTGTTCGGCGAGCAGCTGCGCGCGCACAAGGCCGAGCTGGGCGAGCTGGTGTCCTGGGAAGCCGGCAAGATCACCCAGGAAGGCCAGGGCGAAGTGCAGGAGATGATCGACATCTGCGACTTCGCCGTCGGCCTGTCGCGCCAGCTCTACGGCCTGACCATCGCCTCCGAGCGCCCCGGCCACCACATGCGCGAGACCTGGCAGCCGCTGGGCGTGGTTGGCGTCATCAGCGCCTTCAACTTCCCGGTCGCCGTGTGGTCGTGGAACACCGCGCTGGCCCTGGTGTGCGGCAACCCGGTGGTGTGGAAGCCATCGGAGAAGACGCCGCTCACCGCGCTGGCCTGCCAGGCGCTGTTCGACAAGGCCCTGGCGCAGTTCGGCGACGCCCCGGCCTGCCTCAGCCAGGTGCTGATCGGCGACCGCGCCGCCGGCGAGGCCCTGGTGGACGACCCGCGCGTGGCCCTGGTCAGCGCCACCGGCAGCACCCGCATGGGCCGCGAAGTGGGCCCGCGCGTGGCGGCGCGCTTCGGCCGCAGCATCCTCGAACTGGGCGGCAACAACGCCATGATCCTGGCCCCCAGCGCCGACCTGGACATGGCCGTGCGCGCCATCCTGTTCAGCGCCGTGGGCACCGCCGGGCAGCGCTGCACCACCCTGCGCCGGCTGATCGCCCACGAGTCGGTGAAGGACGAGATCGTCGCCCGCCTGAAGGCCGCGTATTCGAAAGTGCGCATCGGCCACCCGCTGCAGGGCAACCTGGTCGGCCCGCTGATCGACGAACGCAGCTTCCTGGCCATGCAGGGCGCGCTGGAGCAGGCGCGCGGCGAGGGCGGCACGGTGTTCGGCGGCGAGCGCCAGTTGCAACAGCAGTTCCCCGACGCCTTCTACGTTTCCCCGGCCATCGTCGAGATGCCCGAGCAGAGCGACGTGGTGCGCAACGAGACCTTCGCCCCGATCCTCTACGTGGTCCCCTACAAGGACTTCGACGAGGCGGTGGCGCTGAACAACGCCGTGCCCCAGGGCCTGTCGTCCTGCGTGTTCACCACCGACGTGCGCGAGGCGGAAGCCTTCATGTCGGCGATCGGCAGCGACTGCGGCATCGCCAACGTCAACATCGGCCCCAGCGGCGCGGAAATCGGCGGCGCCTTCGGCGGCGAGAAGGAAACCGGCGGCGGCCGCGAATCCGGCTCCGACGCCTGGAAGGCCTACATGCGCCGGCAGACCAACACCGTGAACTGGTCGCGGGAGTTGCCGTTGGCCCAGGGCATAGTGTTCGATTGAGGCCTACAGCCCGGAGGTGACCCCGCTTTTCGTAGGAGCGAGCTTGCTCGCGAACCAGGCCCCGCAGCGGAGTCGGTTCGCGAGCAAGCTCGCTCCTACAGGGGCTGCCAGCTGCAGTACAGAGTCATTCACAAGGTTCGCGTAGAAGGATCGCTGGATGTCGCTTCGCCAAGAGTGTCTGTGGGAACACCTGACCCCCGAGCGGCCGCAGGCGCCGTCGCTGCTGGGGGAACACGAGGCCGACGTGTGCGTCGTCGGCGCCGGCTTCACCGGGCTCTCCGCGGCCCTGCACCTGCTGGAGGCGGGGCGGCGGGTGTGCGTGCTGGAGGCCCATCGCACCGGCCATGGCGGCGCCGGGCGCAACGTCGGGCTGGTCAATGCCGGCCTGTGGATTCCGCCGGACGAGATCGAGGCGGGCATGGGCCAGGAAGTCGGCTCGCGCCTCAACCGCATGCTCGGCGCGGCGCCCTCGCTGGTCTTTTCCCTGATCGACAAGTACGCCATCGATTGCCAGGCGCGCCGCGAAGGCACCCTGCACATGGCCCACAACCAGCGCGGCCTGGATGACCTGCGCAGCCGCTGCGAGCAATGGCAGCGCCGTGGCGCCCCGGTGGAGCTGCTCACCGGCGCGGCCTGCGCCGAGGCCTGCGGCACCGAGCGCATCGCCGGCGCGCTGCTCGACCGTCGCGCCGGCACCCTCAACCCCATGGCCTACGTCAGCGGCCTGGCCCGCGCCGTGGTCGAGCTGGGCGGCGGGCTGTACCACAACTCGGCGGTGACCGCGCTGGAGCGCGAGGGCGCTGCCTGGCGCGTCATCACCGGCGAGGGCAGCGTGCTGGCGCAGAAGGTGGTGATCGCCTCCAGCGCCTACACCGAGGGCGAGTGGACGCAACTGCGCCGCACCTTCTTCCCCGGCTACTACTACCAGGTCGCCTCGCGCCCGCTGGAGGGCGCCGAGGCCGCGCGCATCCTGCCCGGCGGCCAGGGCTCCTGGGACACCCGCCAGGTGCTCAGCAGCATCCGCCGCGACGCCGACGGCCGCCTGCTGCTCGGCAGCCTGGGCAAGGGCACCGGCAAGCCGGAGTGGTTCATCCGCAGCTGGGCCGACCGCATCCAGCAGCACTACTTCCCGCGGCTGGGCAAGGTGGACTGGGAATTCACCTGGACCGGCTGCATCGACTTCACCCCCGATCACCTGATGCGCCTGTTCGAGCCGGCCTCGGGGCTGCTCGCCATGAGCGGCTACAACGGCCGCGGGGTGACCACCGGCACCGTGGTGGGCAAGGCCTTCGCCGACTTCCTGCTGCGCGGCGAGGCCAGCGCCCTGCCCATGCCCCTGCGGCCGCTGGAGGAGGTTTCCGCGGCGGGCCTGCGCAGCTGCCTGTACGAGGCGGGCTTCTCGCTCTACCACGCCGGGCAGTGCCTGCGCGTGGTGATCTAGCGGCGCGCCCGGGACGGGGGCGCCCGGCCCCGTCCGCCTCGTCTGGCCCCTTCTGCACTTTGGTCTAGCCTTTTTGGTGCGTTACCTCGATGGGCGCGCACCGAGAATGTGCAGTTAGGTGACAGCGATGGTTACCGCTCGGGTTGCGCCCGTTGGCTGCTGGTTGTGCCAGCTCGCGGGATGGACGGTTGCGCCCATCGGATGTTTGGGTTGCACCTTTTGTTTTTGGGGGTTGCACACGCCAAAAGCTGTTTTCTGCCGGCCCTGGCCGGTTCTGCTGTCCGACTTTTCGAATAACAAAAACGGATGGCACGCGGCTTGCTGTTGGCTAATCGCCAACATCTGTTGTTTCGCGCGTCACCACAAAAACCTCAGGAGCAAAACTCCATGTCGCAGAAGATTTTCAGAAAAGGCTTTCTGGCCCTGGCGGTAACCGCCGCGATGGGCATGACTTCTCTCGCCCAGGCCGACGTCGTGATCGGCGTCGCCGGCCCGCACACCGGGGCCAACGCCTCCTTCGGCGAGCAATACTGGCGCGGAGCGACCCAGGCCGCCGAGGACATCAACGCCGCCGGCGGCGTCAACGGCGAGAAGATCAAGCTGGTGAAGGCGGACGACGCCTGCGAACCGAAACAGGCCGTGGCCGTGGCCAACCGCCTGGTCGACGAAGACAAGGCGGTGGCGGTGGTCGGCCACTTCTGCTCCTCCTCCACCATCCCCGCCTCCGAGGTGTACGACGAGGCCGGCATCATCGCCATCACCCCCGGCTCGACCAACCCGGCG
>Ga0222426_100969_pt1 | contig 13557 bp, 20 predicted proteins | sample 2B50Ametagenome_FD_180087 | JGI IMG/M metagenome (GOLD analysis project Ga0222426, IMG submission 180087) | Enriched microbial communities from leaf-cutter ant dump, University of Wisconsin, Madison, United States - 2B50A (version 2) | ecosystem: Environmental > Terrestrial > Nest > Insects nest... | reverse complement strand
TTACATTTTCTGGACATCAATGGCATAAGACCCGTTGATTTTATACGGAAAAGAAAAGAGGAACTGGAGCGCTCCTGATTTTTATTTATTGCAACCGGATTTATACGTTTACATTAATATTAATAAAAAATGACACGTATGAACCAACAAAATTTCAGGAAAAAGATTGATCATCTTTGGAATAACCTGACATCAAGAGTAGATCAGATTAACAGAAATGACAGCAATATCATCTTCCGTTCTGAAGAAATCCTTATGGAAGCGGATTTGGCTATCAGGCAGCTTAAGGACATTTTAAAACAGTACAAGTTTTCGGATTGGAGTGAGGAAATTCACTTTTTTAAGAACACCAAACCAAAATTCGTAGCCATTTATATTTTCTACTCCAAAGTTTTAGCAATTGAGACCTCAAAACCATACTGCGATCCTCAGACATTGCAATCCTATTATGAAAATGAGAGGACAAATCTATTATACTTTTATCAGGAGCAAAAAGAATTTATTAGTTATTATCGAAGACGATCTACCTATTTAGATAAGAAATTTTTTTTACGCTTCAAATTTGATTTCAAGTTAAAGCTCAGTCCGGAATTCTATAGTTATGATGAAGAATTCTCCACATCGTATGATCACATTGTTTCTCAAATTATCGGAAATGATTTATTAGACCAGTATTTAAGTAATAAAATTGATTCCGGCAGCATTACGGATGATTCAATAGTTCATATAAAGAATCTGAAATGGACAGCTCCAAAAGTAGCCCTTGTTGAATTAATATTTGCCCTCCATAAAACAAAGTGTTTTAACGGTGGACAATCTGATCTTGCTGAAATTTTCCGTTGGGCTGAAAACTCACTTGATATTAATTTAGGAAATTATCACAAAACCATTAGCGAAATACAGTTAAGAAAAACGAACAGAACTAAATTTTTGTCATTACTCTGTCAAAATTTAGATCAATATCTGGATAATTTGGATAGTTGATGTTCAAAACTACCATAAAAGGGATTTTTCAAAAGAGAATACAATATTGAATTGCAGATTTTATTAATTTCTGTACTTCATCTCTATTATCCTTTTATCAGAATCCTTTATTGGCAGGAGATACAAACAAATATTTCGGTAGTTACGAAAAACTACCGAATTTTTTTTTGTGCGATTTTCAAAATTTGCAGTATAAAATATGTTGAATTATGCAAGTATCGATTGTCACGACAGAAGATCTGGAGCAGTTTAAAGTGGAGCTGCTGAAAAGTATTGAACTTTTGCTCAAAGAAAAGAATGCTGAACCAAAATCCTGGCTTCGGACGGCAGAAGTTAAAAAGTTACTAAAAATTTCTTCAGGAACCCTTCAGAATCTCAGAATCAAGGGTACATTATCCGTCAGTAAAATTGGAGGGACTTTATATTATAGTTATGCAGATATTCAAAAGCTGCTGACAGAATTCAAACATTGATTTACACGTATTCATTATGGAACAAGGTACATATCCTGCCGGTTATCTCGAACGTCTCATTGCCGACGAGCGGCTGTTACCCTCTCATATCAGTATGTATGTTTCACTTTTTCAATGTTGGAAGCTGAACAGGTTTCAGAATCCGTTTCGCATCCGCAGAGCAGAGCTAATGAGATTAAGCAAGATAAAATCGCTTGCAACTTATCACAAATGCATCAAGGAACTGGATCAGGCAGGTTTCATTATTTATCTGCCAAGCTACAATTCGTACAGGGGAACTTTAATTGAAATTACCAATACGGAATTCAGAAACATTGGTAAATGTGAAACGAATCCAAAATTATTTTCACGAACTGAATCCCGCTTTTCTATACCGATGTTGTATCAGGTTGAACTTTATTTTAGTGAGCGTGATATACCCTGTACGGAAGCTGCGAAATTTTACTCTTTTTACCAATCTAAGAATTGGACACTACAAAATAATAAACCGATGGTCAGCTGGGAAGCCGCTGCAAGAAATTGGATTACAGATTTGAAGAGAACATCAGGGCATAAGGAAATTGAAGTGGCTTATGCACAGTGATAATTTAAATATCATAATTAGAACCAGCAGAGTATTAAGATATAAAGATGAAACACATCCTGAAAATAATATGTAATGAAAAAAATAGATCCGAAAACACCCATTTGGAAACTCACCGTCGAAGAATTTCTGGAAATTTCTAAAATTCTGACTGTGGAAAGTAAATATGAATACGGTCTGAAGGGATTAGCAAAGATTCTGGGATGTTCCGTTTCAAAAGCTTCCGAGATTAAATCTTCCGGAATTTTAAACGAAGCCATTATTCAGAGGGGAAATATTATCATCATTGATAAGAAAAGAGCTTTAGAACTTTTTGCAGAAAATTAAATATGTATTATCTGGGACTCATTCAAAGATTCTGGAACTTCAATGATAAGGTACACCTCGGTTCCACGGCTATCGCGATGTATCTGTACCTTTTAAAATTAGGATATGACACAAACGGGTATGATGTTACCATTTCAGATGTCGCAGTCAGTAACGCGTTGGGGATCACAAGGAAAACAGTAAAGCCGACAAAGGAAAAGCTTAGAGATTTAGGATTATTGCAGTATGAAAATACAAAAGGGCTTCCTTGTTCTTACAAATTATTGCTGAATTATCCCTTGGAAATTCAGGAGCCGGATAAAACCCCGAAAGTGAAAACCAAGAGTAAGCCTCAAACTCCTGCAAAAGAAAAAACTGAAAGATTGCAGCCAGATGGCTTATCGGGACAAAATATTCCTCAAATCCCGGAGCAGATAGATGAAACACTTCATAATCATACTTCAAAGCATCTTATTGCAGCAATTAATGCTCCTTCTTTGAAAGAATTCATTGCGTATGCACAAACTTTGGACAGTTATGAAACATTTCTGGATTCCGGCATCAGGGAAAAATATACTTTATGGACAAACAATGGATGGCGTAATAATTCCGGAAGACCCATTACCAATTGGAAATCTTCATTGAAAAGCACATTACCGTATATGAAAAGTAAGAGTGGTAAAGAAGCATTATCAATCGAGTCAATACCTAGTGTAAAACCTCCGAAATCATCCTCTAGCAAATAACAATATAAATTTTTATGCTACTAAAGAATACAGAAAAAATGAAATTATCAGATTTAAAACCCCGACAAAAAGTAACCATAGACGGGATGCGTGCGGAATATTTAGGAATCCAGAAAGTCAGAATCCCCAATTTAGGGAAAGTGGAAAAAAGGGTTTTCAAAGCCGATGGAATACCGCTTTATAAATATTACAATCTCACCGACGGTTTAAAAACATTGAAAAGTGAGAAAATCAAATTATTGTAAGGTTTTATTTCAGGTAAAGTTCCCAGTACACAAACGATTTTATAGCAGCTTATGGCGATTCCGGAAAAGGATATGAGATTTGTCCGAAAGAAATTTGAAGATAAAAACGAGAAAGTCCCCGACAGAATACGATTGGGAAATCATTTCGTGGACGATTTTATTTTTGAAGGCAGTGAGGCAGCGGATATTCCGATTAATGCGCTTCGCGTCATTTTCAATATCATTTCGATTATCAGCAGTGAACAGTTTCGACCGGAAGACCGCCCGAAACAGCTCTCTTTATTCGATGAAGAATTTCAAACCGAAAACAACATATTTGCATCAATTAAAATCCGGAACAGCAAAATCAGTCCCAGTGGTTCTACAAAACAAGTGGTTGATGCATATGAGTTTCTCGCAAGATTTAAAATGGGCTGGTATAAATCGCTGAATTCAAAAGGTAAAGAAATCAAAACTTTTGGCGGTTTAATTTCTACACCAAGTTATGACCAACGGGGCTTTACCGGCTTTTTAATCAGTAGCTACTGGCTGAAGAAACTTATTGTAATTCCTGAATATAATTATGTCTTGTTCAGTTTAGTTTATAATATTAAAAATAATAAGCATATCCTTTTCGCGATTTGGCTTTCAAAAATCCCGGAAAGCGGAACATCCTTAAAACTCTCGACACTGAATAAAAAGTTCGGATTGAACTACAAAACCGCCAACGATTTTTGTTTCAAATTTTTAAAGCCGGTACGGGAAAATCTTGACAGATACAGCAATATTTCGTTCCATTATAAATATAAGGCGGATATTATTTTTATTAATCCATACCTAACCGAGAATATTCTCCATTTAAAAACACTTTCGGAACCGAAGGAACATCTTAATATCACGTATCGCCTGAATTATTTCAAGAGAAAATACGGACTTTTAGGGTATGGGTTTTCGCAATTTTCCTATCAGTACCGTAATATTCCGCAAACAAGAGAGATCATTGAAAAATCATACCGGTATTTTATTAAGTCCAACAGAAAAAAAAATCAAAAGTCATCGGATTTTCAGGGAAAGGAATTCCTAAAAGAAATTCAAAAACTAATCATCGAACTGTACAGGGATACAAAAGCAGGAAAGCTGCTTCCCAACGGTTATCCTGTTATTTTCTTTGAATCAGAAAATCAGATGGAACCAACCTCAAAAAATCATAATAATGAATTGTGAAGAAATTAAACAAAAAATAGGAATCAGGACTGTTTTGGAATCATTCGGGCTTTTTCCTGTAAAGGAGAATGGAAAAACCGGCTTTTACTTTGCATTGGACAGAGAGGAAAAAATACCGAGTCTTTCAGTTGATTTTATAAAAAATCAGGCATTTGATTTTGGTACCGGAAAAAGCTATGATATTATTTCAATTGTCCAGCTGATGAACCGGTGTTCCGTTTCAGATGCTCTAACGCACCTTAAAACTTTTGATTTTTCAATTCCGCTAAATAAAGCCAATGCGGAAAATTCAGAAGCCATATGTTATGAAATCGTCCGGATAACTGAGGTTCGCCATCCTGCGTTAATCCAATACCTTCAATCCCGAAAAGTAGCTGAGCAAAAACATTTGGTCAGGGAAGTCCGTTATAAAATGAAAGGAAGAAAATATTTTGGTGTTGGTTTTTTCAATAATTCAGATGGATTGGAAATCCGGAACTTATATTCCAAGACTTGTTTGGGTAAAAAAGATGTTACTATAATTTTAAGTGAAAATCGCACAGTGAATGAAATTGCAGTTTTCGAGGGATTTTTTGATTATCTTACATACCTAAATTTAGAAAAAACAGATGATTCTGCCTGTGATTTTTTAATTTTAAATTCAACCGCAATGCTTTTCAAAGCAGAGGAAAAACTGTGCGAATATGATAAAATTTTGCTTTTTTTAGACAATGATGCTAACGGAAGATCCGTGACGACAAAAATTCGAAGTCAGTATAAAAATGTTGAGGATTGTTCCTTACTGTACCGTGATTATGAGGATTTGAATGCGTGGTTTTGCAATGATCAGAAAATTTTATGATTTTTGGTATTTACTGACAGCTTCTTCAATATCTTCCTTTATAAATTCCCAATATTTTCCTTTCAGGCAGATGGGATCAAAATCATCATCTGCCAGACTGAAATCGGTGAGATTATTCAGAATCAGCTCTCTGTCGTGACTGTAAGGATAACGCTTTTCGTGAAGCTCCAACATTTTGCCAATACCATAATCGCTAAATAATTCGTGTAAATCCCAAAAATCTTTTTTACGACCGCCTCTTTGTATTACATCGGCTTTCATTGCAATAATTTCTTCAATGGTTGCCAGACGTATGTTGCCTGTCACTTTTGCAGCCTGAATAAAGTCATCCGTATAATACACATCAAGTTTGACGGTATTTTCCTTATCAGTTCCAATGAAATAGGATTTGCCCAGTGCAGGTGGTATATCGGACGAACTCTCCACATAAGAAAATGCAGATTTGAGAAAGTTTTCAATTTCTTCAAAATTGATGCTCCCGTAAGGTACATCACTGAATAAGTCAATATCCACAGAGATACGATGTCCGATCTGAAGGCTTAATGAGGTGCCCCCGACCAGTCTGAAACTCTCAAAAACCTTTGAAGTCATTAAAATTTCGAGACTGTTTTTCAGCAAATTGTTTACAGTATGGTAATACAGCATTTTTCGGAATTATGATTGTCCGTGCAACTGCATCGGTTTTGTTTTTTCTGAATGAAGAGCAGCTTCAATTTTCTGTTTTCCGTAAAAGCGATGAATTTCTTCTTTTTCATCTTCATTTCCACGCTCGAAAACTCTCTGTATAACCGCTTTATACTGTTTGTCCCAGTCAATTTTCCTGATGTCCGTATCCCAAAACAAAGACTCTCGGAAAATGGATAGATCCGGTAGCTTTTGTTTTTTACTCTTTTCCTTTTCAATATCGTAATAGCTTTGCAGCAAAACTACCGTTCCTTCTTCCAGCTCCAGTTCTTTCTCTATTTTCAGGGCTAAAGCAACAGGAATACTTCTTTTTCCCTTTGTAATATCATTCAAGGTCTGCGGAAATTCGCCCAATGCCAAGGCAAACGGACGTTTCTTTAAAGACCGTTTCTGTAGCTCGCGTTCCAGAATAATTCCCGGATGGATGCCTTTGTATTTGAATAATTGAGAATTCATTATACAAATATAAGCAAATTTGTTTATATAGTGTAGCTGCTTAAAAATATCAATTCGGAAAAGCACTCATTTAAATTTCGGAAAAGCACTCGCTGGAGTTAAAGAAATCTTAAAAATCGAAATTTTACGGTGTAGTTTTCGGAAAAGCACTCATTTCAACTACTGAAAATTGTTGAAATGCCGGATAAAACCCCTAAAAATGTGGATAAATCCGATAATTTGACAGCGAACGATAATTCAATTCGGAAAAGCACTCATTCGTAAAAGAGCAGGTTTTCGGAAAAGCACTCATTTTTATTTCGGAAAAGCACTCATCTGCAATTCGGAAAAGCACTCATTCCAAACATTGCTCAAAGCATCTGCCGCAGAACGATTCAAAGCTTTGCTAAAAGTACCTATAAAAGTAATAAAAAGTCTTTTTTTTATTTAAAAGGAAATTGTGGGAAAAAAATTGCTTTAAAAAAGAAAAAAAGAAAAAAAGGAGCTGACTAAAAAATCTTATATAAATCAGAAAAACTTCCTGTTTTTTGACGGCTTACTGAAAATTTCTTCGGTCGTCAAATTTATATTTGTTTTCCTTCAGGTTTGGGAAAATCTTTGCCAAGGTCTGAAAACAGTTTTCGTACCTTATTTCTCCAACTTAATCTTGCTGCAACCCAGGTTTTGTTTCCTTCAATAATATCAATTCTGTCGTGTGTATGCAGGGGACGGCTCGTTTTTGAATTTTGAGGTGCATCAAATTCCAAAAGCAATTCGGGATAATCCAAAACATCCTTCTCTATATCCAAATCAAAAAGACATTGATGCTCAGGAAGATCAAATCTCTTTCTTTTTTCAGCGAGCAGGCTGAATAGTGTGGTTAAGGATATTTCATCCGTAATAAAATCCAAATCGTAGATGTCTTTCTTCGCAAAACGGTTTGTAGCACTCATCAGTTTAAACAATCCGATGTCGTTTTTACGAATCAGTCTCATTTCCTCGACAGTTTCAGTTTCAAGCAGGCACTTCATATTTTGCAGAAATTCAACTTTTACAACCTCATTTTCTGTCTTGATAAACATTCTGAGAAATATAAATTGTTCGTCTAAATCCTGATTGATGAGAATAGAAGTCATTAAACGAGTTCCAAAATGTTCCTGCACTTCGGAAACAATTTTTTCAAACCCTGCTTTTCCTATAATTTCTGATGAAATGAAATCAATATCAATAGATATACGATGATTATACCGCAAAGCAAGGTTTGTTCCACCACCCAATGAAAACTTTGATACAGACGGAAGATTTTGTAATTCCAGAATGGTCTTTCTTAGTTCGGAGCTTACGGCACTCATACTTTTTTGAACCGAGAAAACGGAGCAGTGTTATATCTTTTTGAAACCAAAGCACAGACTTCGTTGCTGATAAGTTCCTTGGTATTTTTGAGATAAATGAGAATATCCTTTTTAGAATAAATAAGTTCAAGTCTGTGAATATCGTGTTCAAATGAATCAGCCGTTGTAGCATACATCGCTCTTGGAATAATAATATCCTTATCCGTTTCCGGATTTAGTTTATTATAATCCATATCCCAAAAAAGGTATTTGGGAAAAATAGATGCTATGTTAATATTCTGTTTCACAATACAAATTTAAACAAAATTTATTATTCTTTTCAGGCTTCAAAAAGTATTCCGTGACTTATGGATATTGTTTTTTTAATGATTAAAAGTAATATCAGCATAAAAAATATTTCATACTACCTCAAAAACATTTGAAACAGACGATTTCTTAATGAATTTCATTTGATTTTCCGATCGGCAACAATGTCGTTTCATTACTTCCCAACTGTGGTTTTGCTTTTACGTTTGCAAATGTAGGACATCATCATTCACTCAAAAAAATCTTTTTGGGTTTCTAAAAAAATTCTCTCCGCTACGCTCCAACAATTTTTCCAGACACTCCTGAATCCTGCGGACAAAAAGATTTCAAACCCGATTCGGAATTTATGTTTTCTCTAAGCAGAACCGAATCGGGTTTTGTGTGCCTGATACTGTCCTATGGTCATAGGCAAAGAAAAAGCCGGAACCTCAGTTAGACGAATCAATTCAAACGCAGACGTTCTTTGACATCAACGGAAAAAACAAAAGAAAACAACAAAAAATTATGCTTTTCCAATTTGGTAAAAGTAAAAGAAAAAAAGCCGAGTGTCCTCGATGCCGCATCAGTTCACTCGCAAAAAAAAAGACAACTAACAAAACAAAATACTAACAATTTAAAACAAAAGATTATGAACACAATCGTAGGCAGGGTAACACAAGATGCCCAAATCAGAACATTAGCAAATGACAAGCAAGTCGTGAATTTTCCTATTGCTGTTAATGACCATTACAAAACCAAGCAAGGCGAAAAAAAGGAGCAAACCACATTTTTTAATTGTGCGTATTGGATAACTCCAAAAGTGGCGGAATATTTAACCGTAGGAACATTGGTCGAATTATCAGGCAAAGTAAGTGCAAGTGCGTGGACAGACAAAGACGGAAAAGCTCATTCTTCATTGAATTTCAATACTTCAAAAATTAAATTTCACGGAGGAGGAAAACAGAAGAACACCACGACACCACAAGCAATACCAACTCCACAGGCTAATCAAAACTTTGCAGACGACTTAGAAGATGATTTACCATTCTAATCACTAAATGAATAGGCTATTGGTAAAACGGTAGCCTGTTCTCTAAAAGAATACCAAATGACAACAGATACTTTCAAAGCAACCGTCAAGCGCGACAACGGAAAAATCAATATCGAAGTTACCTCATTAAGTGGCGAAAAAGGAGCAATCTCGCAAATCATTGGGGTAGAACGGTGTCCCGAATGTACAATCGTAAAACTAAAGAAAATCAAATCAGAAAAAATATCATAAAGCGTATGGAAGCACAATTTAACTTTCAAATCAAAAACCGAAAAGACAAACGAGATTGGGAAGCAATCGAGGTTTCTTATCAAATTCATTGCGACAGAAGTACATCAATACGTTATGCGAGAAAACTTTCCAAAATATTCAATTCGGAAATCCGAATGACACAAGGCGCAGACCCCTTAAAAGCAAGCGGAACTTACATTTTTGAAAATTAACCAATAAAATAATAAAGATATGAGACCAACAAACTTACTTATCACTTTAAGCAATGGTAAATCCATTATTTATGTCGCTGAATACAGTACAAGACCTGAAAACGGCTATTTTGTACAAAATGTACTATTACCGCTGATGTTACTTAACGACAGTGAAGAGGAAATTTCATTTTTAAATAAGCATTGCACATTGAGTGAAAGAAGAATAAATGCTATGTACCGTTACCAAATAAATCTTGCGATAAAAAAGGTAAAGGTTTTTGAAGAAATCTATAATTCTTATTGTAATATTTTTTTAGGTAATGAAATTACCAAACGGTATCTCAAATATTTAACAACTCTCAAATATCGTGAAAATACCAAAAAATTGGAAGATGCATTAACAAATCACATCGAAGAATTACTGACAAAAACGGAGCAAAGATTTATAATTCATATTACAAAAGAACTGAAACGGATTGGTAGAACGGTATCAATAAATGAATTTTCCGAAACACCATTCTGTGATGAAGTTAAAGATTACATTGAAGCCTTTAAATTAAATGATGAGGAAAAACCAATTTGTGAAGTATCCTTTCCAAATATTAAAGAAAAACATTTGACATCAATTATATGTGATAGTGAAATGAGTGCCTACGATATATCTGTTTTTATAGATAAACTACAAGAAATTCCTGCTAAGAAAAGGAAAGTATACCATTTGAAAGGCAGAAATGGGGTATGTGATATTTCTTTTACTATCGATGCCCTGATTCCTGTTTTACAGAGTCGCCGATACGAGTTTAGCGAAATTGAAAAATTCATTGATAATTCCAAGTTCAAAACTGATTTTAATACACCAATGGGCAACGAATTTGAAATAATGCATGAAATGTTGCTTCCGTTAGGGGATGAGTTCTTTAAAATTAAAGGTACAGAATTAATCGTTATTGCCACAGACTATATATATCCAACTTCACTTACGGAAAAAGGTGTGAAATTTTTGGAAATATAGTGATTAACAAAAAGGAATATAATCCATATAGTAAATATTAAAAAACATTATAAAATTAAGAATATGAAAACTAATTTTTTCAGACTTATAGCAAGACTTAATCTCACAGGAGATTTACACCTTATACTAAGACCGAGCGAAAATAACGGTTTTGTGGTTTCCGTATTGCTCAAAAATGAACAATGCGGAGATGAAGCAAAGAAACTTATTCCGCCTTTAAATCTTCGTGGGACAGCCGAAGAATTGGATTTAGGTTTTTATGAAAATATTGAGAAGCCGTTACAGACCGCTTCGGGATTAATGGTCAATATGGAATCTTTTATGAAACAGGTTGAGGAAGCCAAGAAGAAATCCGCTATGGAAAAGGAAAAATCCGACAAGGAGAAAAAAGAAAAGGAAGCCAAAGCGAAAAAATATAAAGATGCTTTTGAAAAAGCCGAAGCACTCGAAAAAGAGGGCAAATATAAAGAAGCGTGGTCGGCACTTCCAAAAATTTCCGATTATCCCGAATTTGCCAATGTAATCAGCCAAAAACAGGACGAGTACGTACCGCATTTAGCTCCGAGCCTTTTCACAGAAACAGCAAATGATAATGTTTAATCTTTAAAATCAAAATTATGTTAATAGCGACACAATTGGAGCGAACTTTCATTCTGAAAGACAAGGGGCAGGAAATCACACTTCCCGACCCCGAACCGAAATGGAGCGTAGAAGCGGTAATGAATTTTTACGCCAATACCTATCCAATTCTGACCACCTCCAAAGTTTCAGAACCAAAAATTCAAAATGACACCGTTCAATATAAATTTGAAAGTGTTATGGGTACAAAAGGATAGAATACTTTACTGATAATCCCTCTCTTTGGAAAGGGATTTTTAATGAATCAAATAATAATTTGAAACAAAAAAATGAATGCAACAAAAAATAATATCGGGAAAAATAAACATTCCCGAAGAAGTAAAGCAAATACGGCTACACCAACAGTTGGGGAAATTTGCCGAGTGGATGAAACGCCCGAAGAATGCGGGCGAAATACGGAAAGACAAGCAGAAATCCGTACCGATAGAAATGCTTCCGATGGTTTTCTAAAATGGAGGTTTCTGCCAAAACAGGAAGAAAAGCCAATTGTAGAGGGATGTAAAACGATAGCAAAAACAGAAAGGGATTTTTATAAGTCCCTTTCTTTTCTTTCAAAGCAATACAATGTAGAGCCGATGTACACCAAAGACTATGTCTATCCTTACAATATTTCTTTAGCAATGTGGGATATGGAAACCAAATTGGAAAAGGCAAATATAGAATGGAACAGTTTTAAACTTGTACAAAACAATAAGAAAACCTTTTTCGTCAGGAAAGATTGTTTTCGGATTTTTCCCATTTATTATATTCCTATTGTACCGTTATATCAAATGCTCAAAGAGCCGAATCGGAAAAAAAATGCTCAGTTATTACTTTCGGTATGCAGCTATCTGTATCATATTGCGGATATACCATATTACAGGCAACAAAACAGCTATCTTTTTTGGATATATGAAATGCACGAAGATTGGATAGACCAAAATGATGAAGATGAAGAAAATGTAGAAGAATACAAAAGTCAGCTTAAAATCTCGGAAATTATAGGCGACAAAATGGAACAGAAACTATTTAATAATAAGAATTTGGAATTGTTTGGACAGCGTTTGAATAATTTTAAAAAACATAATGATTTTGACCATAATTGTTGGCAAGTGGCTTCAGATGCTTTTGCCCTTTATTCGGAATATCCCTCTACAACCATTTTCCGTAATAAGCCGATACCCGAACAAAATCCTTATGACGATTATTACAGCAGTAGAACAATTGAAATGGATATGTATATTTCGTTTGTTGCGAATACAGAAGGCTGTCTGTACCGACATATAGAAGAAAGTGTAAATGTAGAGTTCAACGAATATGGAAGTGTTGAAGAACCTACTATTTATACCCCAATTAACAGCACTTTTATTAAAGCGGCAGATTTCGATTTTGAACACCGCATATTTACTTTACTGGATAATTTATATAAAGTTTTAACCACTTAAAAACAACAAAAAATGAACGATAATATCATTGATATTAATGAAGATTTCGGAACACTATATGCCCCGAAATCCGCTTTACTTATTTATGAATCCATAGACACAGATAAAACAATATATGTTGAACATTTTGATATGGACATACACGGAAACCCTGTTAATGCACACCCTCTGACTGTAAACGAAGCCAGAAATTTAGCAATATCATTAAAGGCGGATGAAGAAGACAAAATCTTTTTGAGACCAAAAGGTATTCTGCCGAACAATATTCTGAATATCAACCCAAGTCAAAACGGTTCAGTTTTATGGTTTACCAAAGCTCAAAAACGACAAATGTATTTTGTGAAAAATTTGAACATACCCAACGGAACAGCGGAAGTACCTGCAATGCTTTGGTATGCTGATAAAGAGAATGTTTCAGTTTTTGCTTTGGCAAGTAACAAAAGACCAACCGAGAAAACGCCATTATATTACGCACCTTTTTTTAATGTGTATGAAGATGGCAATGTTTGTCTGGGAACGATTGATGTTAATATCAGAAATTCAGCCTCTCTGGAAGAATTTGTAACGGTGTGGGAAGATTACTTTTTCAATTCATATTTCAGTCACTTAGTTGGAGGATATAATCCAATTAATGGAAATTGTGTAAACCTTTGGAAAAAATTAATAGAAACAAACGAAACTTTTCCTTTGGAGCTATTAAAAAGGAACAATAGAACCCTCAAAAACCTATTATAATGAATACAATAAAAGCAAAAGTCCATTTTACTGACAATGAATTGATAAACCCTACCAATCCTATTACGGTAAACTTAATCGGTGCAGGAGGAACAGGCTCACAAATGCTTACAGCATTAGCAAGAATGAGCCAC
>Ga0222426_100964_pt1 | contig 13610 bp, 14 predicted proteins | sample 2B50Ametagenome_FD_180087 | JGI IMG/M metagenome (GOLD analysis project Ga0222426, IMG submission 180087) | Enriched microbial communities from leaf-cutter ant dump, University of Wisconsin, Madison, United States - 2B50A (version 2) | ecosystem: Environmental > Terrestrial > Nest > Insects nest... | reverse complement strand
TAATTATTCGGTAAATAAGACTTTCTGGATGAACGATTTAACAGAAATCTGCTTTAATTTTCAGCTAAAATGCAAAATAAAAAAGCACCTCCGAAAAGATGCTTTTTGTAATATTTCTTTGAAAATTAATTATTTTTTCAAAACTTTCTGGATATAAACTTTTCCGTCATTCGCTTTTACTTTCAGGATATAAGTTCCTTTAGCGAATTCACCAACATTTACAGATTCGATTGATTTCAGGCTTTCAGTAGTTTTTACTTTTTTACCTGCCATATCATAAAGCTCTACAGATTCAGCTTTAAGACCATTTGCCAATCTGAAGTTCAGCACATCCTGAACCGGATTTGGGAAAATCTGAAGAACTTTAGAGTTGATCACTTCTGTAACTCCTAATGGATTTTCTCCTGTAATAGTCATTACCCATTGTGCATTCGGAAAACCGATAGCAGTTGTAGTTACAGGTGAATTAACACTACAACCTGCAGACATCAGATAAGATGGCTTTGTTTGTCCTTGTGCATTAGCACCCATATAGAATAACTGACCACTATCTTGTCCGTCGTGATATATTTCCACTACAAATGTAGAACCGGAAGGAATCACCTGTTCCAAATCAGTTCCTGTATCCACCATTCCTAAATTGTTATCCGGAGAAACCTCAACATCTACAGCATTTAATAAAGTAGTAGTTCCTGATGGATAAGTTCCGGAAGCCATTTTGTAAATGCTTACCAAGACAGGGAAAGTATCGGAAGCACTTTCCACTCCGAAAGCTACATTCGTGATTTTGTAATCATAGTTGATACTGTAATCGGATAATTTGAATGCTCTTGAATAATAGTTATCACTGGTATATGAACCATCATTCGCAGCACAAGCCACAGAAGCCTGAGATTCTACTACATTAGGAGTGTTGTTCTGGGTAATTACCTGAGCAAAAGCAGTTGTAGAAACTAAAGCAACTGCCAAAGAAGTAAAGATTTTTTTCATAATAAATAAATTTAAAAGATTAATAATTATTGGCAAATATAGTAAAAAGTAACAGTCTGCCAAAAAAAAATAAGAATTCTTCATAATTGTTAAAAGCACCTGATACCATCAGTTCAATTGTAAAGGTTAAAAAAGATAGAACTCGTGAAGAGTTCTAAAAAAATAATCGAACTGAGATTGATAATAAATCTTTCAGAGAACCCATAAAAATTTCCTCAAAATTATTTTGAGGAAATTTCATTTGAATATAAAAAGAAATTAGTTCTTATTATAAAATTAAGAAACTTCCATAATATTTTAAAACCGTATTAAATTCAGAAAACCTAAAATTTATTCGGCTGCGGTTTTGATGGTCTTATTTCTATTTTGCTCGGAAGAACACGCGGATTCATATTCAGCATATCGATGATCAAATTTCCCAAATCTTCCGGCTGGATTTTCCATTCGTCTTTTTCGGAGGGAATATTCCCGTTGAAATACGTTGCCACCGATCCCGGCATTATCGTAGAAACTTTAATATTGTGTTTCCGCAGATCGATCATCGCAGCTTGTGTAAATCCGACAACTCCGAATTTTGAAGCGTTATAACCCGAACCGTTCTCAAAAAAATTGGTTCCTGCCAAACTCGAAATTGTGATGTAATATCCTTCCGTTTTTTTGAGCGTTTCCACAGAAGCTTTTAATGTATGGAAACATCCTGTAAGATTGGTCTCGATCATCGAATTCCAGTCTTCAAAGGAAAGTTCATCGACAGGTTTGAAAATTCCCAGACCTGCATTCGCAATTACAACATCAAGATCTCCGAATTTTTCATTGATCTTTTCCACCGCATTTTTTTCATCTTCAAAATTCCTGACATCAGAACTGATCCCCAGAATATTCTCCGAAATCTTTTTAAGCTCCGAAACGGCTGCATCTACATCTTCCTGCTTTCTTCCGCTTATCGCAACATTGTAATTGTTTTTTAATAATACTTCCGCAATCCCGAAACCGATCCCTTTGGTTCCGCCTGTAATATAAACTGTTTTATTTTTCATAAGGTAAAGGTACGAAAAACGGTCGCTTATTTCAAAAGATCGGGTTCAATAGGATTGTTGTTTTTCTTTAAAGATTCTTTTACGCGGTTTTCAATATTTCTGTAGATCTGGTTCGGATCGGTCATTTCTTTTCCGTCGGATGTTTTTACTTTAATGAATGTTGTTCCTTCCGAGCTGTTCTTCATCATCATTTGTCGCAAATTTTTTGCAGGATCGTTGATATAATCTTTCCAAAGCTTTTTATATTGCTTTTCGGTAACTTCTATTTCTTTGTCTCCCAAACCCAAAACGATCATTCCGTTCGGAAGCTCAGGCTCTTTTTCTTTCGTTTGCTCAAAGCTTTTATTTCCAACCAAAGTCATTATATGAGAACCTGTCGTATCTTCCACTTTCACAATCAATCCGGGCAAACCATAAAATTTGTAGGGACCATCATTCACTGGAATATCGGTGGAAAACCACGCGATCCATTTTCTTCCGCCAAAATCTGTTGTCGCTTTTTGAGCGTTGTATTCGCCGATCTTTTCTTTATCGGGAAAAATTTTCCATTCCGGTTTTTCGTCTTCCGAAATTTTATACTGATCGGAAGAAATATTTTTATAAAGGAAAACCTTATATTCGGGATAGGATTTCGTTACGCGGAAATTCACATTCCCTGAACGGTCTTTCCTGTTGACATTGACATTTCCCAACCCTGATTTCATCTGTTTTTCTATATCAGCTTTCATAATGGAATCTGAAATAAATTTTTCGCGGCTGTAATATTCAGAGCCGGATTTTGTAACATCCAGAATCATCAGTTCGGTTTTTACATCCGCTTTGTTGGTGGAATCGGGAATGTATTTGTAATCGTAGAAAAATCTTTGATTTTGAGCATTGGCAAAAATTCCTGAAAGAATTAAAATAAATGTAAAAATTCTCATCATATTCTCATTTTTATAAAACCGCCAGAGTTTTAATGTTCCGGCGGTTTTTGTGATTATTTTTTTGTTGTAATGCGGATTTCACCGCTTTCTTTTCCGTCTTTATTATTTTTATTGACGTTTATATGATCTATATCTTCCGAATTCAGCTTATCCACTTCGGATTTGCCTACTTCTTTTCCATTGATATAATATTTAATATTTCCCGATATTTTACTATTCTCAATATTCTTACTGTTGAAATAAAATCCGTTTCCTTTCATCTCCATAACTTTCGGGAATTTATTATTCATCACAATAATTTTTCTGTTATTCCCATTAATTTTTGCTTGTTCAGCCGCTAATTCCGCTTGTTTCTTAGCAAGTTCAGCCTGTTTCTTTGCCAGCTTTTCTATTTTTTTTGCATCTTTTGCGGACAGCTGTGCTTTTCCTTTAATCGTTCTCGCTTTGGCAAAAGCTTCTTTCGCATCTTTTTCAGATTTAAAGAACAATTCAGGATGTTTTGTAAAAATATCCGTTCCGTCAAAACCATAAGCAATATTTGGCGGAAGCTGCGGATCCGGAGGTGTTACGAATTTTATTTCGGCAAGTTCTTTTACTGTATTTTTCCATTCATCGGAATTAAAATATTCCTTGTTTTTAGACATTAAATCTTTAAACTCTTTGGAATCTGTATCGAATTTCATCAGCATTTCAGGATTTGAAATAGCATCATTAAAACGATAAATGGTGATATTCTTTTTAAAATCGTCGGAATTTGCAATTTCATTGATTTTTCCGCTTAAAGAATTGATTTCATCCACTTTAGCGGAAAACTCTTTGGAATCGTGTTTCAGGTTTTTCAGGTCTGAAGATTTTTTCGCGATTTCATTGCTTAGGTCTGCAATTTTCTTGTTGTGATCTTCAAAACTCTTTGAAATTTTTGACGGAATTTCAGCTTCCGGAATCGGAACTGCTTTAGCAATTACCGTATCTTTTTTAATCTGTTCAACGGCTTTTGCAATTTCGATATTGGCAGCCTTTATCTCTTTATTTTTCGCGTTTACAAGATAAGCGAAAGCAATGGCGAAAACTAACGGCAATGCGAAAATTCTCCGCGCATAACTGAATTTTGTTTTAGGTTTTTTAAGCATTTTAAGTCTTTTTTTAAGGTTGGAACTAAGAAACGGACTGGTTGCAGGTAACATTTCTCCGGAGAAATGACTTGCCAGAAGCATCTGCGCAAATGCTTTGGTGTCCGATTGTTTTACGGCTTTTTTATCAGCCAGATATTCGTGTATTAAATGTATTTCCTTGTGAATCAGATAGAAAAAAGGATTGAACCAGAAAACGGATTTTATGATTTCGATGAGGATCTTGTCGAAAGTATGTTTCTGCTCAATGTGCACCATTTCGTGTTTCAGGATCTGTTTTCCCAAATCGGATTGAATGAGAATAGAGTTTTTCCAGAACAGGTTTCTGAAATAGGAAAACGGAGCGTTGTCCAGATTGGTATGGTAAAAATTGATTCCTTCAATTTCTTCTTTGGGAAAGCGGTTTTTTAATCTTGAAATTTTCGCGATCCCGATTGCAAATCTTGTCAGAAAAAAGACAGAAACCAATCCAAAACCGACAGCAATAGTTCTAAAATAACTGAAATCATAGCCTGATGTATTTGAGTTTGAATTTTTTAATTTATTGATTAACAAATAAATATCATTGTTTACTTCAACCGTAAAATAACTTACTTTCAGCAAAGGCAAAAGCAAGGAAACCAGCATTACCGCCAGAAGATAAAATCTGTTGTAATGATGAAAGGTCTTATCTTTTAAGAACAACCGATAGTACAAGAACATTACACCGGAAATTACAATCACTTTCCCCGAATAGAATAAAAAGGTTTCCATTAGTCTTTATTTTTAAGTTCGTTGAGGAGCATTTCCAGGTCTTCCACACTCATTTCATTTTTTTCTACTAAAAATGAAACTGCATTGGTATAAGAACCTGAAAAATAATTTTTTACCAGACTTTTTATAGATTTTCCGCTGTACTGTTCCTGAGAGATCAGCGGAAAATATTCGTGCTGTCTCCCGAAAACGTTATAATCCACAAAATTTTTTTCTTTAAGCACTTTCAGGATCGTGGAAACCGTATTGGTATGAGGTTTCGGTTCGGGAAATTCTTCAAGAATATCTTTCAGAAAACCTTTTCCGATTTTCCATACATACTGCATTACCTGTTCTTCGGCTTTTGTAAGCGACTGGATTTTCATAATCATTATTTATTAAAATGTTGATGAATATTTTTATCACTAATATTTTAGTTATACAAATGTAGAATTTATTTTTGAATATACAACTATTTTTTTAGTTATAATGAGTTGAAATATATAATCAATTGATTTTCAATGTGAAAATTTTATATTTTAAAATAGAAACTTTGTCAAAGCACAATCATTCTGCTGAAAACTTCGACAAAATAGGATTAAGAATTTCTGGAAATAGTTGCAAGATACTGATCATTTTCATCCTCAAAAACAATTTCGGATTTCCAGTTTTCAAATTCAGCGATCGATCTCATCATATTTTTATCTAAATAAAGCCAGCTGAACCAATCCGTAAATTCACCGGAATATTCGTAACTGCATTTTACTTCGCCGTAATAATGGTCGGGTATTTCGAGATCTTCATACATATAGGAAATATCGCAGGAATCAAAAATAATCTGTCCGTTTTCATTGAGCAGCGAATCTGCTTTTCTCAGAAAATTACGGAAACCGTCAATATTTTTGGAAATACCGATTCCGTTCATCATCAGAAGCAGCGTATCGAATTTCTGACCTTCATATTTGAAAAGATCTTCGCAGATCACATTTTCCACATTCCGGCTTTTCATTACTTCACAGGCTTTCGGGGAAATTTCCAGAGCGTAAACGTCCGGATTACTTTTTTGAAGTTCCAGAACGTGCGAACCTGCTGCTGCACCGATATCAAGAGTTTTTCCTTTACACAGTTTCAGCGCTTTCTTTTCCAGTTCGGGCATTTGTTTGTGATCCCGGAAATACAAGGAAACCGGCATTTCTACTTTTGGTCCGAAAGTATCGTGAACAAAAAGTTTCTTCCTTGATTTTTCAAAGAAATAATCGTGAATCGCTTTCCCCGGAAGATCTGACATATAAGAATTTTGACAAAAATAAAAAAATCGTCTCAAAAAAATTGAAACGATCTCCTTTGTAGCGGGGACACGACTCGAACGTGCGACCTCCGGGTTATGAGCCCGACGAGCTACCTACTGCTCTACCCCGCGATATTGTGGTGCAAATATACAACAATTTTTATTTTCCGCAAATATTTACGGAAAAACATTTTGTATAAACGATTTTCGTACATTTGTATATGGCAAAAATCTTAAAAATATATCCTGAAAATCCACAGGAAAACCTTATTAATGAAGTTATTAAATCTTTGGAAAATGGCGGATTGATTATTTATCCTTCCGATACGGTTTATGCTTTAGGCTGTAATATTTTCGATATAAAAGCAATGGAAAAACTGGCTCAACTGAAAAAAATAAAGCTGGAAAAAGCACGGTTTTCCATTATCTGCAACGATCTGAGTCATCTTTCAGAATTTACGCGACCGATTGAAACTTCGGTTTTCCGTTTTCTGAAAAGTCATATTCCGGGATCTTTTACTTTTATTCTGGAAGCCAATAAAAATCTTCCGCTTGCATATAAAGGTCATAAAACCGTAGGAATCCGCGTTCCCGATCATCCGGTTCCGCAGCTGATTGTGGAAAAACTGGGACATCCGATCGCTTCCACTTCCATAAAAGACGATGATGAAATTATCGAATATTCTACCGATCCCGAACTGATCGCCGAAAAATACGATCATCTTGTGGATATCGTTATTGATTCCGGTTATGGCGATAACATCGCTTCCACAATTGTAGATCTTACTTCGGGAGAACCGGAAATTCTGAGAGAAGGAAAAGGAATTTTGTAAAAAAGGAACAGGATAAAAGGAAAAATAGACAAGAATCAGATTACTTATTGCTCATTATTTATTACTCATATTTAATATTTTATGAAAATCGTTACCTCACCTGCAAAACTGATGAACACTGAAAATTCTACAGAATTTTTGAAAGCTTCTACGCCGAAGTTCATTGAAGAAGCAGCTTTTATACAATCTTTTTTAAAGGAAAAATCTCCGAAGTTTCTTCAGGAACTTATGGAAATTTCGCCCAAACTTGCCGATGAGAACTGGCAGCGAAACCAAAACTGGAAACCGAGCCCGAAACCAAAAGAAAGCTGCCCGGCAATGTTTGCGTTCGTTGGTGAAGTATACCGCGGACTGGATGCAAAAACCCTCGATAAATCTGCCGTAGATTATCTTCAAAAAAATTACAGAATTATTTCCGGATTGTACGGATTGCTGAAACCATCGGACAAAGTAATGCTTTACCGCCTGGAAATGGGCAGGAATTTTAAGTTTGATAAATATAAAAATCTGTATGATTTCTGGAGAGAGAAAGTTACAGAGCAGCTGAATTCCGAATTAAAATCCAAAGACATCATTCTGAATCTTGCAAGTACGGAATATTTCAAAGTTTTCGATAAAAAGAAGCTCAACGCTCCGGTTATCGATTTTGATTTTTATGAAATGAAATCTGGAAAACCAAAAACAATTGTAGTATACACCAAGCACGCGAGAGGTCTGGTCGTAAGATTCTGTGCCGAAACAAAAGCCAAAACTTTAAATGATGTAAAAGCCTTTAATTATGAAGGTTACAGAATCGATGAAAAACTTTCAACGGAAATGAAACTGGCTTTTACGAGATGATTTTCGAGGTGCAAGTTCGTGAATGGTGAATTTCGTTTCGCGAGTCAATAGTCAATTTTAAAATTCCCGGATTCAAATAAAATCAAACAATTTCAAACCCAATTATTTCGTGACAATTCTCGAATTCAAAAAATATTTCAAATCCGAACTTTCCGAATGGTACAGCGAATCGGAAAGCACTTTTCTGTATCAAATTTTCGCTGAAAAAATTACAGGTTTCGAGCCGAGACATCAGCGAAAATTTTCGCATCAGCAGCTTTTAATCAGCGATGAAGAAGAACTGAAAAACATTCTCGCAGAACTGAAAACCGGAAAACCGTATCAGCATATTCTGGGTGAAACGGAATTTTACGGAATGAAATTTTTCGTCAATGAAAATGTGCTGATCCCAAGACCGGAAACGGAAGAATTGCTGGAATTTACGATTAATAGGATACAAGATACAAGGCAAAAGATACAAGGTTCGGAATCCGAATTTTCTGATTCTTCCGGACTTTCGGACTTTCGGACTTTCAAAATTTTAGACATCGGAACAGGAAGCGGAATTATCCCGATTGTTTTAAAAAAATATTTTCCGGAAGCGGAAATTTCATCAATCGATATTTCGGAAAAAGCGCTTGAAATTGCCAGGAAAAACTCGGATTTTCACCAAACCGAAATCCGCTTTATCCAAAAAGATTTCCTGAATGAAAATTTGGATGAAACATTCGACATCATCATTTCCAATCCGCCATATATCGGAATTGATGAGCAAAATGAAATTGCCGGTTCGGTAAAAGAATTCGAGCCGGAAATCGCATTGTTTTCGCCTGATTCCAATTCGCTTGTTTTTTATGAAAAAATAGCAAAAGACTGCGAAAATCATCTTTCCAAAAACGGTTTCGTCTTTCTGGAAATCAATCAGAAACTGGGAAAAGAAACTTTGGAATTGTTTCAACATTTTTCCGAATCGCTTTTATTAAAGGATATTTCAGGGAATGACAGGATTGTTTTTGTGAGAAAATGATGAGATGCGCGAAAATAGGTGCAGGTTGCAAGATGCAAGTTGGTGAACGGTAAATTCAAAATTTAAGATTCAAACAAAATCAAACTACATCGAACCATTTCAAACTTCAAACTTTAAACCAAAACCTTGCAACCTGCATCTTGCAGCATATTTGCTCCGTTCCGCAAAAAAAACTATTTTTGAATAAAATCAGCTTATGCCGGATTCCCAAAATTCTATTCTCCTGAAAATCTCGAAATTCATTTCCGATTTCTTCAATCCGCTGACTTCATTTTTTATCTATTATCTTTATTTCAGCATCAAAAATTTCACAGCCAAAGAAGCCTTTTCCCGGTTTCTTCCTATTTTGCTGATTATGATTGTCCCGATTATCGGATGGATTGCCTGGAATGTAAAAAAAGGAAAATACACGAATATGGATGTTTCCAACAGAAACCAGCGGAAAAGCCTGTATTTTTTCATTGCCGGAGTTATTGCTATTTACCTGCTTTACGATTATTTTGCAAATGGTACGATTGATCTTGTAATGTTCTTCACCACCGTGCTTCTGGTTCTGATGCAGATCAGCAATTATTTCATCAAAAGTTCGATGCACACTGCGTTCAACGTATTTGTTGCTGCCTTGTTTTTTGTTCAGGATCTTACAATGGGAATGGTTTGGCTCTGCATCTCCATTTTGGTGGGAATTACAAGAATTATTCTGAAAAGACATACTCCGAAAGAAGTTCTCTCAGGATTTTGTATTGCCGCTTTGGTTTCGTTTATGTATATTTATGTTGTAATTAATAATTAGATAGTCCGGAAAGTCCGCATAAGTCGGAAAGTCCGGAAGATGATTGGGAGAATTTGTAATTTAATTTCAAACAAAACCGAACAATTTCAAACCTCGAAACCTTGCATCTTGCACCAAACCTGAAACTTTAAACTTTGAATAAATTTATGCAAATACACCACCTCACTCCTGCCGAAGAACAGCTGATGCAGCTTTTCTGGAAAATGAGATCCTTTTATCTGAAAGACGTAATGGAGCAGCATCCGGAACCGAAACCACATCAGAATACGGTTTCCACTTATCTGAAAATTCTGGTTGAAAAGAAATTTCTCACCGCCGAAAAAGAAGGTCGGGTCTTCCGTTATACCGTTGCTGTTTCTTTTGAAAATTACAGAATTTTTCTCCTTAAAAACCTGATCCTGAATTATTTCGGGAATTCTCCGGCAGAATTAATAAAAGCGATGATGGACGAAAAGCTCCTGAATTCATCAATATTATCACAGTTTTTTGAAATTAAAACCACCGTAATTCCGGTAAAGGAAGTAACGGAAAAAGAAAATCCTGTGGCAGAACTGATCCGCGAGCTTACGCAGCCGAAAAAGAAAAAAAAGAATAAGAAAAAAGGAAAGAAAAAAAAAGATTAGCTTTTCAACGTATTATTTCATAAAGATCAATCCACCTCTTTTCCTTTGGAAGCCTCCAGAATCCGGAACCAGTCTTCGGTTTCGAGAGTTATGTTGGTACTTTCTTTAAATTTCCTGATATTTTCCGTTTTCGATGTTCCCACAACGGGAAGGATCTTCGAAGGATGTTTCCGCAGAAACGCGATCAACAGCTGATTTTCTTCCGCATTGTATTTCAGGCATAATTCGTTCAGAATTTTTTTAATTCTTAGGTTCTGTTCCGAATCCGGATCGCTGAAATAGTTTCCCATCACGCTCCAAGCCATTGGTCGAAGGTTTTTCATCATCATCTGATCCAAAGTTCCGTCGGTAAAGCTTTTGGTTTCGTTTACGGAAATTTCGATCTGATTGGTTGTGAGATACGGAAAATATTTTGAAATTAAATCAAATTGTGAAACGCTGAAATTGCTCACTCCGAAATTCAGAACCTTTCCGGAGCTTCTCAGAATTCCGAAAGCAGCAGCGATCTCTTCAGGATTCATCAAAGGCGACGGACGATGAAGCAGCAAAAGATCCAGATAATCCGTTTTCAGGTTTTGCAGACTTTCATCTACCTGATTCAGAATGTAATTTTTGGAATAATCATAAGATTTTACAGCATAATTTTTCTTTTCACTGTTCATTTTAATTCCGCATTTGGAAATCAACCGGATATACTCGCGGGGAATATTCATTCCTGAAAAAGCGTTTCCGAAGAGTTCTTCCGTGGTATAACCTCCGTAAATATTAGCGTGGTCGAAAGTGTAAAAATTTTCTTCGAGGCAGCTTTCGATCATTTTCTGTGTTTCGGAAACGGAAAAATCTGCTCCCCAAATTCCCCAGCGCATCGCCCCGATAATAATTTCTGAAAAATCCATATTTCTTTTTATGAACAAAGATAAATTTAATTTCATCAAAATTAAATTCCCCGTCCCTAAAGGGTGTAATTTTGATGAAATTTTCGAGGATTTATTCCTCCCTTTAGGGACGGGGAATAGAAAAATTCTTTGAAATTTTTATTTCTGAATAAGACTTTTTTTACACCTCAGAACTCTGTTTTCCACATAATATTTTTAACTTTGAACAAAATTTGAAAAAATATGAAACGATTTTACACTTTATTTTCACTGGGTTTAAGCACCTTTATTTTTGCCCAGTTTACAACTCCCGGAAACGGAAGCACTTACACATTAAGTTCGCTTTCCACAGCTGCACCAACGGTTTTGGTAAATAACGGCTCAGAATATCAGATGACGAACGATATCACGATTGCAGCTACCGACAAACTGATTATTGATGAAAATACAACGGTAAAAGTAGATGCCGGAAAAGCTTTATATGTTTACGGTGAATATCATACTACCACATCGAATTTTGTAATTACTGCTACCAACATCACTGCTCCGTTCAAAGGAATCCAGTTTGAAACCGGTTCTATTGCCGAAATGAAAAATACAACTGTGGAATTTGGAGGCGGAATAAGAGTTCTGACCGAAAATTTCCTGATGGATAACTGTATCGTTCGGAAAAATGCTTCCGGAGTTGCAACCAACGGAGCGGTAAGTCTTTTCCGGGGAAATCCTGTTATTAAAAATTCTCAGTTTCTTGAAAATGTGAAATCAGGAATAGGTTCCGGAACTTCCAGCGCTGTTTCCGTTACCATAGAAAACAATTATTTTTTCGGAAATAATACGGGAAACAACAATAATCCGCAGATTAATATCGGAATGTCGGTTACAGATTCCGTGAGAGTTATCAACAATACCGTGATCGGAAACCGCGAGCTTACGAAAACCGGCGGAATAAGTGTTTCGATGCTTTTAGGATCGGATTCCCGTTTCAGAATTGAGGGAAACACGGTGAAAGACAACCGCTACGGAATCAATTCGCAGGGAGCCGGATGTGAAGGAATCATTAAAAATAATATTCTCGAAAATAATAATACGGAAACCAATCCCAATAACGGAGGAAGCGGAATTGCGCTGTATAACGTAAAAAATGTAATTGTACGGAACAACCAAATCCGAAATAATTTATGGGGAATTACACTTCCTGCTTCCGGAATGGCGGATCTCGGTACGGAAGACGATCCGGGACAAAATATTTTTAAAGACAACGCCAACAACGGAAATACTGTCGCATTATTCAATAATACCGATAATACGATAAGCGCCGTAGGGAATTGCTGGAGAGAGGGCGAACTTTCCACGGATGCAATGGTGGAAGAAGTGCTTGGAAGTAAAAATCCCGGAACGATTATCTATAAACCTTACGATTGCGCTCTTACTCTTGCTGTTCAGGATAGCAAAGTGCAAAAAATTAAACTGTTCCCTAATCCAAGCAACGGAAACTTCACTCTGGAAACCGAAAAATCCGGGAACTACATTATTTCCGATATGTCCGGAAAAATGCTGACATCAGGAATTGTTTCCAAAGGGAGCAACCAGATTTCCGTGAAACTTCCTTCCGGAAATTATATTCTGGTATATCAGGCAGAAGGAAAAAGAATTTCAGAAAAAATACTGATAAAATAGCTACTGGCTTATAGAATTGGCTTTAAAAGCGAAAACTCGTTTCCGGATTCGGGAATGAGTTTTTTTGTATCTTTAAAATAAAAAATAAATGAAAATACATACCACCAATTACAGCAATACACTCATTGAAGTGGCGGAAGATTGTCCGGTTTCTGCGGCGGCTTCGCCGCCGCAGAAACCTATCAAAACCGTTGCGGAAATACAGTTTGAAATGATCTCTCAAAATCCCTATCAATATACTTCCGACAATATGATTTTTGAATGTTTCGCCGTGAAAAACAATCTTTCTGAAAATGAAAAAAAGGAAACCCGAAATTTATTCTTCTCGAAAGGACAACCTTGTATGCGGACTTCACCACTGGCTAAAAGATACGGTTTCGGAATTCATCATAATGCGGAAAGTAAAATTGCTCTTGTTCCTATGGAATCCGAAGATTATCAGAAATTTGTAAAAGATGAAAATATAAAAAAAGTAAAGGCAATGAAGTCAAAAAAATAATACAGAACATTGATGAAATCAATACCGTAATGATTCCTTTCATACCAAATTCCATTACCTTTGTACAACGATTTTTAATCAGGACAAAATGAACTACAACACCCGCAAATGGATAAAACCTGAAGATCTGAATCCCAATCAAACACTTTTCGGAGGAAGATTGCTTCAATGGATTGACGAAGAAGCCGCACTTTACGCAATCATCCAATTGGAAACGCCGAGATGCGTTACCAAATTTATTTCTGAAATCAATTTTATAAGCTCCGCGAAACAGGGCGATATTATCGAAATTGGAATTGAGGCAACGGATTTCGGGCGGACTTCCATTACTTTGCATTGCGAAGTTCGGAATAAAATGACG
>Ga0222426_100958_pt1 | contig 13656 bp, 8 predicted proteins | sample 2B50Ametagenome_FD_180087 | JGI IMG/M metagenome (GOLD analysis project Ga0222426, IMG submission 180087) | Enriched microbial communities from leaf-cutter ant dump, University of Wisconsin, Madison, United States - 2B50A (version 2) | ecosystem: Environmental > Terrestrial > Nest > Insects nest >... | reverse complement strand
CGGGAACTCACCTGCGCTGGCTTGCCACAAATCGTCGGTCCAAGGCCGATAGATTCCTTATTGGCGCTGGTGGTGAGGGGCGGGACGAAGTCTCCTACCGTCTGTGCTTTGAGCCAGATGCCTGCTTGGTCCCTCCACCCCGGCAAGCACTTTCTCGCTTGCCGGGATGAAACATACAAGCCCGCTTGCGGGCGATGCTCTTCGCTCAAATTCGAGAAGCGCTTTGTCTGCGGGGCATGGGGCAAAGGCATCGCCCGCGAGCGGGCTCCTGCCGGGGTGCGGGGAATTTGTCGCCCGCGCTGCTTCGTCGAGCTGTAGGAGCCCGCTTGCGGGCGATGCTTTTCGCTCAAATTCGAGAAGCGCTTTGTCTGCGGGGCATGGGGGCAAAGGCATCGCCCGCGAGCGGGCTTCTACCGGGCCATGTCGGTGACGGTCCGGAAGTGAACCTGACCCCGTTATCGCCGTGCGGCAGGTTGTCGCGAAGCGCGTCGGGGTGGGGAGCGCGGGCCTACAATCCGCCGCATGAACATCCCTTTCTTCCTGCGCCTGCTGTTTTGCGCGGGGGCGTTCGCGTGTGCGTCCGTCGTGATGGCGCAAGACACCTCCGGTCACGTCACCGACGATTTCGAGCAGCGCATGGCTGCGTGCACGGCTTGTCACGGCGAGCATGGCGCGGGCACGCCGACCGAGGCGAAGGTGCCACGGTTGGCCGGCAAACCGGCCGGCTATCTGCGCCAGCAACTGGAATATTTCCGCAGCGGCCAGCGTCGCTATCCGCCGATGGAATACCTGCTGCGCCAGCTGAGCCCGCAGTACCTGGGCCAGGTCGCCGACTATTTCGCGCAGCAGGAAGTGCCGTTCGTCCGTCTGCCGGTGCCGACGATGCCGGAGGACGCGATGCGTCGCGGCGAACAACTGGTCATGCGTGGTGATTCGACCCGCGGCGTGCCTTCCTGCGTCAGTTGCCACGGCGCACGCCTGACCGGCGTGCAGCCGATGATGCCGGGCCTGGCCGGCCTGTCCTACGACTACCTGACCACGCAGCTGGCCTCCTGGCGCAGCCGCAGTCGCGCCGACAACGGGCCGTATTGCATGGGCGTGGTCGCCAACCGCATGCGCGAGTCCGACATCACCGCCGTCGCCGCCTGGCTGGCCAGCCAACCGGCACCGGACGACCTGCATCCGGTACCCGCCGAACAACACACCGATCCGCTGCCGGGCTGGTGCGTGATGGGGCAGGCGCCGTAACGGGGATGGGGGAAAGGCATCGCCCGCGAGCGGGCTCCTACGGGGGGGCGGGGAGTTTTGTCGGGGTGTAGGAGCCCGCTTGCGGGCGATGCTTTTGTTCCAGCTTGATGTTCGCGGGGCGTGGTGCGGGAAGGGCATCGCCCGCGGGCGCGCTCCTGCGGGGGGCTCAGCGTGAGAGGTCGATGGTGTAGGTGGCGGTGCCGTCGCCGTTGTCTTTGAGTTGGCGGAGGTTGTTCAGGCCGGCGGCTTTGGCGATGTCGAGTCTGTTGGCGGCGCCGCTGAACACCACGGGGCCGCGGGTTTTCAGCGGGGCGAAGTTCCACGAGGTCGGCTCGAGGTCGGCGGCGCTGATGCGCTGCTTCTTTTCCAGCCATTTGGCCAGGATCTCGCGGGTGCCGTCGGGGGCAGCCAGCACGATGTTGCTGCCGTCCAGGCCGGGGAAGTGGCCGCCGCCGTTGGCGCGGTAGTTGTTGGTGACGATCACGAAGGGTTGGGCCGGATCGACCGGCTTGCCCTGGAAGGTCAGCGCGGTGATGCGCTGGCCGCGCGGTTGCGAGACGTCGATGACGTAGTGGATGCCGCCCTGGATCTGGTCGAAGTTGTAGCCGGTGTAGCGGCTGTTGATCAGTTCCTGCTCGCCGTCCTTGGCCGGGTCGATGCGGTTGAAGCGGCCGGCGGATTGTTCCAGCCAGGCTTTCAGGCCGGCGCCGTCGGTTTTCACCGCGGCCAGGGTGTTCGGGTAGAAGTAGAGGTCGGCGGCGCTGCGCAGGGTCAGTGCGCCGGCGGGTACGTCGGTGTAGTCGTCGGGGCCGCCGAAGCCGGTGCGGAAGGCGGCGGCGGCGGACAGCACCGGCACGTCGGCCAGCTCGGGATGCGATTTCGCCAGCTCGTCGCGCGCGTAGTCGGCCTGGGCGGCGTTGACCGGCGCCAGCGCGGTCATGTTGCCGACGTCGGCGAAGTAGCTGCTCATGTCCAGCGCGCTCTGGCCGATCGGCGTGTTGACGTAGGCGATGGCGGCTTCATGCGCCTGCTGCACCAGCGGCGCGATCGCCGGGTCGGCCGGCACGCACTGGTCCTTCTGCGGGCAGATCTTGCGCACCTCGCTGCGGCTCTGTTCGTGATCGACCGCCCAGCGGCCGTCCTTGCGTTCCAGCGACAACCGGATCACGCCCAGGTCCTTGCCGAAGAAGTTGGCCATCACCGCCGGCACGCCGCGGACCAGGCCGCGCTTGGCGTCCACGTCCTTCAGGTCGGCATAGCGCGGGCCGGGGAATTCGGTGTGCGAGTGGCCCAGCAGCAGCGCGTCGATGCCGGGCACGCCGGCCAGGTACCAGCCGGCGTTTTCCATCTGCGGGGTGTACGCCGCGGTGTTCAGGCCGCCGTGCAGGATCGCCACCACCAGGTCGGGATGCTGCGCCTGCAGTTCGGGCAGGTACTTCTGCGCCGCTTCCACCACACCGCTGACGGTGACCTTGCCTTCCAGGTTCTGCTTGTCCCAGTCCATGATCGGCGGCGGGGTGAAGCCGATGATGCCGACCTTCAACGGCACGCTGATCTCGCTGCCGTCGGCGGTGTAGGCCTGCACGGTTTTCTCCACGATGGTCCACGGCTTGAAGATCGGCGCGCCGTCGCGGGCGCTGAACACGTTGGCCAGCACCAGCGGGAAGTGCGGGCCGGCGCAGCGTTCGCTGCGGCCACCGTCGACGTTCATCGGCGTGCCGGTGACCTGCGACAGGAAGCCCAGGCCGTAGTTGAACTCGTGGTTGCCGGCGGTGCCGCCGTCGTAGCCCATGGTGTCCATCGCCTGGTACACCGCCAATTCCTGCTCGCAGCCGATCGGCTTGACCAGCGCCTGGTAGTCGGCCAGCACGGTGCCCTGGATGGTGTCGCCGCTGTCGAACAGCAGGGTGTTGGGGAATTCGGCGCGGGCGCGGCGGATCAGCGTGGCGGTGCGCTCGTAGCCCAGCGAGTCGTCTTCCTTGAGCTTGTAGTAGTCGTAGCTGAGCACGTTGGAGTGGACATCGGTGGTTTCCAGGATGGCCAGGTCGGCGCGGCTGCCGTCGGGCGCCGGCGCGTGCTGGCCGGGCAGGCTGGCGCAACCGGCGAGCAGGCCGGCAAGGATCAGGGCAGTGGCGATCGGGGCGTGGCGGAGAGACATGGGGGAAGTCCGGAAAGTGGTGCGGATTGATGCCGTCATCCCCGCGAAGGCGGGAAGAGCTCTTCAACAGACGAAGGCTGGTCATCCAGTGCCCTCCATCTGCCAGGAGGGGCGGTAAGGCACTGGATTCCCGCCTTCGCGGGAATGACGTCTCTGGTCGATACCGGTCAACGACGCGGTATGGAGCGCAAACGCTACCAGATCACGCTTGCCGGCTGGTTGCAGCGCCTTTTGACATGCTGTCGCCGGGCAGGGGCCATTGGCTATGATCGGGATTCATTCTCGGGGAATGCTACCTATGGGTTTCTTCAGCACGCTGGTGCGCCACAAGACGATCGAGCAACTGCAATCGGAGGTCGGCCAGCGGGGTGATTTCCGCCGCGTGCTGGGCCTGTGGCAGCTCACCGCGATCGGCATCGGCGGCATCATCGGCGTGGGCGTGTTCGTGCTGGCTGGCCAGCAGGCGGCGCTCAATGCCGGCCCGGCGGTGATCCTGTCGTTCCTGATCGCCGGCATCGCCAGCGCGGCGGCGGCGCTGTGCTACGCCGAGTTCGCCGGCATGATCCCGGTCACCGGCAGCGCCTACACCTACGGTTACGCGGTGCTGGGCGAGCTGGCGGCCTGGCTGATCGGCTGGGATCTTCTTCTGGAATACGCGCTGATCGTGGCGGTGGTGGCGATCGGCTGGTCCGGCTACGTGCAATCGGCGCTGACCGACCTGGGCATCCACATCCCGGTCTGGGCACAGGGCGCGATAGGCACCGGCGAGGGACATGTGTTCAATGTGGTGGCGGCGCTGGTCACGCTGGGCGTGGCGGCGCTGCTGATGTTCCGCACCGAGTGGGGCGCGCGCTTCAACACCCTGGTGGTGATGATCAAGGTGGCTGCGGTGGCGCTGGTGATCATCGTCGGTGTGTTCTACGTGAACCCGGCCAACTGGCTGCCGTTCATTCCCGACCGCGCGGTTGGCGCCGACGGCGAGGCGCACTTCGGTTTCCAGGGCGTGGCCACGGCGGCGGCGGTGGTGTTCTTCGCGGTGTTCGGCTACGACACGCTGACCACGGCGGCGGAGGAATCGAAGAACCCGCAGCGCGACCTGCCGCGTGCGGTGCTGCTGTCGCTGGGCATCTCGATGGCGATGTACCTGGCGGTGTCGCTGGTGCTGACCGGCATCGCCCACTACGACACGCTGAACACCCCGGCGCCGGTGTCCGATGCGTTCAAGGGGCTGGGCCTGACCTGGGTGTCGCTGATCGTCTCGGTATCGGCGGTGTTCGGCCTGATCAGCGTGCTGTTCGCCTTCATGCTGGGCGCCACCCGCATCTGGTTCGCGCTGGCCCGTGACGGCCTGCTGCCGGGCTGGTTCGCCAAGGTGCATCCGCGCTACGGCACGCCGCATCGCCCGACCATCGCGCTGGGCGTGTTCACCGCGCTGGTGGCCGGCCTGCTGCCGATCGAGGAAGTGGCCAAGCTGGTCAACATCGGCGTGCTGTCCGCCTTCATCGTCATCTGCAGCTCGGTGATGATCCTGCGCAAGCGCAAGCCGGACCTGCACCGCTCGTTCCGCACGCCGCTGGTGCCGCTGGTGCCGCTGATCGGCGTGGGGTTCTCGCTGTGGTTGCTGTCCGAGCTGCCGGCGGTGACCTGGAAGGTGTTCCTGATCTGGGTCAGCCTGGGCCTGGTGATCTACCTCGGCTACGGCAGGCGCCACAGCAAGCTGGCCGGCAACGGGCAGTAGCCGTCGCCGGCACCGCGCAGTTCCGGGTGAGGCGCGATCAGCTGGCCAGGCAGTCGTGGACGATGCGGTCGCGGCCGTCGCGTTTGGCGTGGCGCATGGCCTGATCGGCGCGGGCCAGCAGGACGTCGACGGTTTCCGCGGTGGGTCCGGACTCCACCACGCCGATGCTGACCGTGAGCGGGCCGTCCGGACGCTGGATGGAGCGCACCGCCAGCCGCAGATGCTCCGCTCGCTCACTGGCGCGCCTGAGGTCAACCCCGGGCAACAGCAGCGCGAACTCCTCACCGCCGATGCGTCCGAGCAGGTCGTCCTGGCGCAGTTGTGAACGCATGGTGGCGGCCAGTGCGATCAAGGCCGCATCGCCGGCCGCGTGGCCGTGATCATCGTTGAGCTGCTTGAAGTTGTCGGCATCCAGATAAAGCATGCAGGCCGGACGCTGCTGCTGGCGGATGTCGTCCAGTGCCCGCTGCGCCAGCTCCAGGAATCGGTTGCGCACCAGCAGGCCGGTGAGGTCGTCGGTGTAGGCACGTTCGCGCAACTGCTGCTCCAGCTTGAACTGCGAGAACAGCGTGCGCTCCATGAAGGTGCGCAGCACCGCCGACATGGCGATCGCGATGGCCATGAAGATCAGGTACTGCACGGCCTGCACCCGGTCCACGCTGCCGGAGAACAACATCGGCAGCGGCCCCAGCGCACTCAGCAACATGGCAATCAGGAAGTCGGTGCGGCCCAGCCAGATCACCGACGAGGCCACCGGCAGCAACAGGCCCGGCAGAATGCCGTCGGACTGGTGCTGGGGGCTGATGTTGTTGAGGTTGATGCCCACCTCCAGCAGCAGCACGCAGGCCAGCGCCAACGCGCTCAGTTGCCACGGCTTGCGCACGCGACGACTGGCCATGGTGACCAGCAGCATCAACGGCACCGGTATCAGGCGCAGCCACAGCGGCAACGCCAGCGGCCGGATGAAGGTGCCGATCACCACGGCACCGGTATAGGCCAGGCTGGCGGTCATCAGCAGCGCGTGCACCATCGGGCGGCGCTGGCGCAGCAGATAGTGCAGGTATTCGAGGCGCCGTTCCTGCCCGTCGGGCGAATGATCGATGGCAACAGTGGACATGGGGGTCTCGGTGATCGCGGGTTGCATCATCGCAGCAAGATACGGGCCAGATACACCAGCCGACAGGTGGATCATGCCGCAAGTCATGCCTGGCCGTGACCTTCGGCATGGGAGGGGCAGGCGCCTGCGGGTCTAGGATCGGGGTTTGGTTCCCGGCAACGGGGCTCGACACGCGGACTTCCGTGACCGGCAGGGCTTGCCCATGCCGCAGTGGAGGCCGGTTTCATGCCTGCCGGCCGTCGGGTTCCCCACACGCTACCGGAGAAACCGTTGAAAGCCACCCGCCTCGCTTCCGCCCTTGCCGCCGCCACCCTCGGCCTGGCCAGCTTCGCCGCTCTGGCTGACGTTCCCGCGCCGCAGGATGTGCCGTTCCAGGGCACCTTGAAGATCCACGTGGACGCCACCGACATCGCGCACCGCATCTTCCGCGTCACCGAGACGGTGCCGACCCAGGCCGGTCCGCTGACCCTGCTGTACCCGGAATGGCTGCCCGGCCACCACTCGCCCAGCGGCCCGATCGACAAGGTTGCCGGCCTGAAGGTGACCGCCAACGGCAAGGTGCTGCCGTGGAAGCGTGACCCGGGCAACGTGTATGCGTTCCACGTCGACGTGCCCGAAGGCGTCAGCAGCGTCCAGGTGGCGTTCGAGTTCCTCTCCGCGCAGAGCCCGCGCCAGGGCCGCGTGGTGATGACGCCGGAAATGCTCAACCTGCAGTGGAGCTCCAACACCCTGTATCCGGCCGGCTACAACGCCAACCGCATCATGACCGAGGTCAGCGCGACCTTCCCGAGCGGCTGGCAGTACGGCGGCGCGCTGGAAGAAGCCTCGCGCAGCGGTGACACCGTCACCTTCAAGCCGATCGCCTTCGACGACCTGGTCGACTCGCCGCTGTACGCCGGCAAGTACTTCAAGCGCATCGACCTGGATCCGGGCGCCAAGGTGCCGGTGCACCTGAACCTGGTGGCCGACGCGGCCAAGTACCTGGAAGTCACCCCCGAGCAGCTGAAGGTGCATCGCAACCTGGTGCAGCAGATGTACAAGCTGTACGGCGCGCAGCACTACGACCACTACGACTTCCTGCTCTCGCTCAGCAACAAGATGAGCGGCCAGGGCCTGGAGCACCAGCGCTCCAGCGAGAACGGCGTGGGCCCGGGCTACTTCACCGACTGGGACAAGACCGCACTGGGCCGCGACCTGCTGGCCCACGAGTACAACCATTCCTGGGACGGCAAGTACCGTCGTGGCGCCGACCTGAGCACGCCGAACTTCAACGTGCCGATGGAAGACTCCTTGCTGTGGGTCTACGAAGGCCAGACCCAGTTCTGGGGCTACGTGATGGCCGCCCGCTCCGGCCTGTGGACCGAGGAGCAGGCGCGCGACATGCTTGCCTACGTGGCCGCCACCTACGACAAGGGCCGTCCGGGCCTGGCCAGCTGGCGCAACATCCTGGACACCACCAACGACCCGATCATCGCCCAGCGCGCGCCGCTGCCGTACCGCAACTACCAGTCCAGCGAGGACTACTACTCCGGCGGCCAGATGGTCTGGCTCGACGTTGACGCCAAGCTGCGCGACCTCAGCCACGGCAAGCACTCGATCGACGACTTCGCCAAGGCCTTCTTCGGCGTGAAGAACGGTGACTGGCACGTCAACACCTACACCTTCGAGGACGTGGTCAAGACGCTCGACGACATCCAGCCGTTCGACTGGGCCGACTACCTGCGCACCCGCATCGAAGGCCACGGCCCGTTCATCGGCGGCATTGAGGGCCACGGCTGGAAGCTGGTCTACACCGACAAGCCGTCCGCCGCGGCCAAGTCGATGGAAGCCCGCCGCCAGTCCGCCGACCTGACCTACTCGCTCGGCCTCTCGGTCGGCAAGGACGGCGGCATCGGTGACGTGCTGTGGGACGGCCCCGCCTTCAAGGCCGGCATCTCGCCGGGCATGAGCGTGGTGGCGGTCAACGGTCGCGACTACGACGCCGACGGCCTGAAGGAAGCGGTCACCGCCGCGGCGAAGGACAAGAGCCAGCCGATCGAACTGCTGGTGAAGAACTTCGACCAGTACCAGACCATCCGCATCGACTACCACGATGGCCTGAAGTACCCGCACCTGGAGCGCGACACCAGCAAGCCGGACACCCTGGCCAAGCTGCTCAAGGCACTCTGATTGCCGTGAACCCCGGCCGCGGTGCGATGCCCTCAGGGGCTCGCATCGCGCCGGGGTTGTTTTCATGGCTTCCGCGCAGCGCCGGCATCTCGGCTATACTGCGCACCCTCGCGGCCCCGGAAGCAACTTCCGGACACCCCCGCGAAACCTTGCATGCGCCTGTAGCTCAGCTGGATAGAGTACCGCCCTCCGAAGGCGGGGGTCGTGGGTTCGAATCCCGCCAGGCGCACCATTTCCCCTGTGACAGTTCTGTGCCGGATCTGGGACAAGATCCTTCCGGGGGTCCCGCTCGAGATGAATTCAAGACGCCATATGGGCGTCTGGCTGCGGCTGCGTGAGCGTCGCCGAACCGCGGCTCAGTTCGGCGTATTGATGGCGTGCTTCGGCTGCATTGCAACCGGACCGATCGTTCTTGCGACTTCGCCCCAAGACACGTTTGACGGAAACTACTGGCGTGGTTTCAGGTAGTCACGTGTACGAGGACACTTCATTCGTCCGTATCACCCGTCGAGACACGCGGGTGATAGAAAAGCACAGTGCAGGGACGAATCAGGGGCAAGCATGACCAACGAAGAATTCAAGAAGACGCTGTGGGACACGGCCACCAAATTGCGTGGCTCGGTGTCGGCGGCAGAGGCGCGCGGGATGATTGCGAAGTTGCTGCAGGAAAGCCCGAAACAGATCTTCATCTCGCCATAGAGGACAAGAGCATCATGGCGTTTTCAACGGATGAAACCACGTGGGATACGTTCCTGGCCGAGTGGCCGCTGGAGCGGTTGCGCACGATGGCGTTGACTGACTATACGCAAGCCGGCAACAAGCACTGCTTCACGAACTGGATGGAATCCGGATTGGACCAGTACGGCAGCATCTGGGGTGGTTCGGCATTCAAGTTCGGGATCTATTCGCGCAATGACACCAAACCTAAGGATGGTGATACGGCGCTCGCCTATGACGACAGCTACGGCTGGTATCGCCGTTTTGGCGAGACGCATGATCTGGCGTTCGAGGCGGTGCGGCGGGAAGTCGTGGGCGTTGCCGAGGCTGCGCGCACAGGACGGCTGGCCGATATCGACAAGAGCGAACTTGGCCCCGCATATCGCTGGAAGATCGCATTTCATTATCAGGATCGAAACAAGCCGCAGCTGTTTCCATGCGTGTTCATGCGCAAGCCGCTGCTCTTTGCATGTGAGCTGGCGGATGGCGATACGGCCACGCCGTTGAGCACGTTGTACGAACGCGCCGCCGAGTTGCGATCGGCAGACGAGACGCTGATGTCGTTCAGTCACCGCATCTGGCGGGACTGGGTGATGGCAACGCCTTTGCGCATCCGCTTGACCGAGGGCGCGGTGCGAAATGGCTACATCCCGATCAATCTGGTCAGCGCACCATTTCCCGAGTCGATCCGGGGTGGTGCCGATGCGAGCGATGCTGGTGAAGTTGTTCGGTTCCGCACCGACACCGGCTGGGAGTTCGAGAGCGACGTTCGGGCGCCGGGCTCCGATAGTGGCCGCATCCGGACGCGGTTCAGCCGGTACTTTGACGAGCGGCAAGTCCAGCCCGGTGACGTCATCGAGATTCAGCCGGATGAGGATGGCGTTTACCGCGTATCTCATTATCCGAAGGGCGGCACGCCCGTCGTTCAACCCGTAGCGAAGGCGGTCCCGCCTTCCGCCGTCAAGGAACCCTTGTCCGAGTACGCCATGATGCCTGTCAACAAAATCCTCTTCGGGCCACCGGGAACCGGCAAGACATACCGGACGGTCAACGAGGCGCTACGGATTCTTGATCCCGTGTTTCTCGGTGCCCATGAAAGGGACCGCCCGGCGTTGAAGCAACGCTTCGATACCTTCGTCAAATCTGGACAGGTCCGGTTTGTCACCTTCCACCAGAGTTTCAGTTACGAAGACTTTGTCGAAGGCATTCGCGCGGAAACCGAAGATGGGCAGGTCAAATATCGTGTCGCGCCTGGTGTATTCAGGGAAATTTGCGAGGATGCCAGTGGCTCGGGTCAAGTGGCTTCCGAGCTTGGTGTACGGGAGGGTGCCCGAGTCTGGAAAATTTCCATTGACGGCACCAACACACCCAACGCCACCCGTGAGTATTGTTTGGCGCAGGGCGAAGCCAGGATCGGGTGGGAAAGCGCGGGCGACCTTCACAACGAGAAGCTGGCGGAGGTTCCCGGATACGCGGCGCTCGGAAGCAATGACCGCAACACCCTGAATGCGTTCGCGCGTGAAATCGAACCGGGCGATGTGCTTTTATGCATTGGTTCGGACGTTGAAGTGCAGGCAGTCGGTGTCGTGCAAGGCGACTACGAGTTTCAGCCGACGCCCCCATCAGGGGTGCGTGAGGATTACCACAATGTCCTGCCGGTCAAATGGCTGGCAAAGGGCTTGAGCCTGGACATTCGACCCATCAACGGCGGTCGCAAGTTCGTGGCAAAAACGGTGTATGAGCTGACTCGCTTTGGTTGGCCCGACCTGGCCGAATTCCTGCAGGATGCTGCGGTCCGGCTTGAAGGTGTCGATCCCGCGCCTCAGTCGGCAACGGTGCCGTACGTGCTCATCATCGACGAAATCAATCGCGGCAACATTTCCCGCATCTTCGGTGAGCTGATCACCTTGATTGAGCCATCAAAGCGCAAAGGGGAGAGCGAGGCGCTTGAAGCTGTATTGCCGTACTCGAAAAAGAAATTCAGCGTGCCGCGCAATGTGCATCTGATCGGCACCATGAACACCGCCGACCGCTCGCTGGCCGGGCTGGATGTGGCGCTGCGCCGGCGCTTCGAGTTCGTGGAGATGTTGCCGGATGTCGGGGCGCTTGCCGGCATGTTGGTAGACGGGGTGCCGGTGGATGCGCTGCTGTCCACCATGAATCGGCGCATCGAGGTGCTGCTTGGGCGCGACTACATGCTGGGCCACGCCTACTTCATGGGCTTGAAGGACGCGCCGTCGCTGGAGGCGTTGGCCGGAGTATTCCGTCGGCAGGTGCTGCCGTTGCTGCAGGAATACTTTTTCGAGGACTGGCAGAAGATCGCCTGGGTGCTCAATGACCATCGCAAGCCGGCGGAGCTGCAGTTCCTGCGGCAGGACAGCACCGGCATGTCCGAGTTGCTGGGCGACGACGTGGCGCTGCCGACCGAAGGCCGCGTCTGGACGATCAACGCGGCGGCGTTCGACAAGCCCGAAGCCTACGCAGCGATCATCCAGGCTCCCCAGGGCGCGGCGTGACTCTGATCACCGTCCGCGAGCACGCCAGGCTGACCACCGGCCTGGTGACTGCTGGCAGCATGGACGAGGCGAGCATTCCGTCTTCTGCGTTCGACTGGCTGTGCCGCGAGGCGCAGCGATTCCGCACGCGCGGTGCGGCGCTGGTGCAGCTGGAGGACCGACGCTGGCTGCGACTGGACAATTACGTGGGCGTGCTGGAATCGCCCTGCGGCACGCGCATCGAGATCCTGCCCAAGCATGTGCGCGGCCAGGGCGATGTGACGGCGGCGCGCAAGGTGCTGGTGCAGATGTTGCAGCACGGCCTGCGCCTGCCGGTGCGGGATACCGGCCCCACCGCGCTGCAGACTTTCGATGCGCCGGTGAGCGAATGGATCATCCAGCAGTTCCTGCGGGAGCTGGACGTGCTGGTGCGGCGTGGCCTGCGTTTCGACTATCACCCAATGGAAGAAGAGGTGCGGTTTTTGCGCGGCCGCCTGCAGGTCCCGCGGCAGGTTCGTCAGCTGGCCGGGCGGCAGCACCTGTTCCAGGTGGAGCACCAGGTTTTCGATGCGAACCGCCCGGAGAACCGGCTGCTTGCCTGTGCGCTGGACAAGGTGGCGGGCATGACGCGGGAGTCCGCCAACTGGCGGCTGGCGCATGAACTGCAGCACCAGTTGGCGGAGGTCGCCCGCAGCCGCGACATGGCGGGCGACTTCCGCCAATGGAGCCACGACCGACTGATGAGCCACTACGGCAGCATCCGGCCCTGGTGCGAGCTTGTCCTCGGCAATCGCAACCCGATGTCGGCACTCGGCGAATGGACCGGACGCAGCCTGCTGTTTCCGATGGAGAAGGTGTTCGAGAATTTTGTGGAAGCCTGCCTGCGTCGTCGGCTCCCCTACGGCGCGACACTGCAGCCGCAGGCGGCCAGCAAATACCTTTGCCGGCAGGGGACACGCCAGATGTTCCAACTGCGCCCGGATTTCGTGATCAAGCACGAAGGCGTGACTTGGGTGGTGGATGCCAAATGGAAACTTCTCGATCAGGCGGACATCGGCAAAAACTATGGTTTGAGCCAGAGCGACTTCTACCAGCTGTTCGCCTACGGCAAGCGGTACCTGTCGGGAAAGGGGCAACTCTTGCTGGTTTATCCCGGAACCGAAACGTTCGACAAGGCACTGGAGACGTTCGATCTGGACGATGGTCTGTCACTGACTGTGTTGCCGCTGCATCTGGAGAGCGGTTGTGTAGCTGGCGGGGTATTGCCCACTTGATTTGATCACTTTGTAGGGCTTGTCTTTGATCCAGTCATGCTGGACGGGTCGTGCGCGACGCACCCCCTGCTTTGAGCGGCGGGTCGGTTTGGAGTCCGGGTTTACCGCAACTTTTCCGCGCAGGCCGTGGATGTCAGTCGGCTGGGCGCCTTCTTTGGTCGCCTCTCGTTGTATTGCCGGCAGCTCGTCGGGGGACGATGGCGATCAGCACGAGCATCAACGCCACCAACACGGCCGAGGCACCGGCGCGGCTGAGGGCGAGGCCGCCGTGGTCGAGGGGTTTGTCGAGGAAGTCGCCGAGCACGGCGCCGAGTGGGCGGGTCAGCACGAAGGCCAGCCAGAACAGGGCGGTGCGCGAGGTGCTGGTCCAGCAGCGGGCGGCGGCGACGAGCAACAGCAGGCCGCCGAAGATCGCCATGGCGCCGGTGTAGCCGAGGCCGGCGCTGTCGGCGGTCCAGTCGCCCAGGGCGGTGCCCAGGGTTTGCGAGAACATGATGGTGAGCCAGTAGAACATTTCCGTGCGCGGGGTCGCGACGGTGTCGATGGCGATCGAGCCGAGCGTGCGATGCCAGATGAGCAGCGAGGCCAGCAGCAGCACCAGCAACAGCGTGCTGCCGCCGGCGTAGCCGATGCCGAGCGAGCGGTCGGCGAAGTCGGCCAGGGTGGTGCCGACCGTGGTGGTGGCGACGATGGTGAGCCAGTACAGCCCGGGGTGGAATCGGCGGGGGCGGGTCTGCGCG